>Ga0209515_10008164_pt1 | contig 12312 bp, 12 predicted proteins | sample Subgroupgradi54m_FD_187454 | JGI IMG/M metagenome (GOLD analysis project Ga0209515, IMG submission 187454) | Subsurface groundwater microbial communities from S. Glens Falls, New York, USA - GMW60B uncontaminated upgradient, 5.4 m (SPAdes)... ... | reverse complement strand
TGACCTAAATTTTCCGTCCAGGTTTTTAGAACAATTCTCTCTTTACCGCATCTGATACAAGGATTTAAATATACAGTTTGCATAATGTTGTAGATAAAGATAGACAGCAGGGAGAAATATCTATTACCTAGTAAAGTATTATAACAGAACCTGGTCATCTTTACAAATACCAGCTACTAATATATAATTTCATCATGAAAAAGATTACTCAGAAGATTTTAAAATATACAGCAATTTTTGAACCGGCTAAGGAAGGCGGGTATGTAGTTTCAGTTCCGGCTTTGCCCGGGTGTGCTACTCAGGGCGAAAATTTTGAAGATGCAGTTGAAATGGTCAAAGACGCTATTCAACTTTATCTTTCCGCGTTAAAAGAAGAGGGGGAGGATATTCCTAAAGAAACTGATGATATCGTAGTAACTAAAATCTCTGTCCCGGAACCTGCCATATCTAATGGCATCCTTTAAACCCAAAGAAGTTATATCCATCCTTCAAAAATTGGGATTTGTTAAAAAAAGACAATCAGGCAGTCATGTTATTATGTATAATCTGGAAACAATGGTGAATGTTCCGGTTCCGCTGCACACAAAAGATATTAAAAGAGGGTTAGTTTTAAGTATCATCAAACAGGCTAAGTCATCTGAAGAGGAATTTTTAAAACTTAAATAGTATATACAATTAAAATGATTTAAATCATTGAAGCACAATTAATCCAGAATTTTGTCTGTTTTTAAAAGCTCTTTTTTATTTTCTCCGTTTAAAACCTGTTTTATTACCAAAAATTTTACTACTTGATTGGAATTATTTATAAAAGTGTGTGGGTATGTTCAGTCTCAATCAAATCTCCTTCCCTAACTACCTGTTCTTTCTCCGAACCATTCTCTTTCCATTTAGCCAACAACTCACCTTCTATAATATAGATAGACTCCCAGATTTTTTCATGATGATGCCAGACTTATTCGGTACGAGGAGTTTGTTCATTATAATGAACTTCATATTCGTCAAAAAGATAATACCAGACATTTGTTCCCTCAGGTTTATTAACATTTAAAACATCTTCTTTTTTAGTTATTTTCATGGATTATTGGCCACATTTTCATTATGTTCTTCCAGGGTTTTAGCATAGTGTGAATTTCCTTTGGAATCATGGTAGTAATACAAATATGGAGTTGACGGATCGGCATTGGCAACCGCCTCCATTGACGACAATCCTGGGTTACAAATTGGAGCCGGGGGAAGTCCAACATGAAGATAAGTATTGTAAGGGGAAACCACCTTTAAATCATCCTTGCTTAGATTCCTTTTCCACCAGCTTTTTTCATCTTTTTGAAACCCCAGGGCATATTGAATTGTGGCATCGGCATTTAAACCCATGTCAATTTTAAATCTTTTCAGTAAAATACTGGCCACCATTTTCCTGGCCTCGGGAGATCTTGCTTCCCTTTCCACAATTGAGGCTAAAATTACCCCCTCTTTTTCCGTAAGGCCCTTAGATTTTATTTTTGTTTTCAAATCATCGGAATATTTAATATCAAAAGTGTCGCGCAGTTTTTTGGCAATTTGCTCCATTGTGGCCTCTTTGGGAAAACGGTAGGTGTCAGGAAACATATAGCCCTCTTTTGATAAATTCATAAATTTTTCGGCATTTTCCCCAAAATATTTGGCCAGCTCTGAGGCATCCTCTTCTACCCTCCAGCCTTCAATTAAAGTCACCCAAACTTCATCCGGAACATTGGTTAATGTATTTAAAATTTCCTCAGATGACTTTGAGGGAGAGAGTGTAAAAACCCCTGCTTGCAGTTTATTGCCTAGCCCTTTTTGTTTAATTAATAATTTAAAAGCCAGCGGTGATTTTATTAAACTCTCTTTTTTTAATTGGGAAACAATATCATCAACACTTGAGCCTTTGGCAATGACCACCGATTTGCTCGATTTATCGCCTGAAACCGGAGAAAGCTGGCTATTCCACCACCCTCTGACTGCAAAAAGCAGCAAAAAAATAATTATTACTAATGCTAAAATTTTTTTCATAAACCTGTTGTGAGGGATGGCACCAGTGAAGTTTGAGTCAACAAAAAATATGGCGAGTGCAGTGATTGTGTTAAATGATAACTACTTTAAGTGCACGAACGGTTTTTTGTGACCAGACGAGCTGGGTGACAGGACCCCGAACAACTTATATTATCTTCTATCCAAATAATTCTGTAAAATTTCCGCTGCAGCCTGAGCATCTGTGGATTTTCTTTTTTCTCTCGGTACACCCATTTTTATCATTGATTCAATAGCTGATACCGTAGACAGTGTTTCATCAGCGCTTTCCACATCTAATCCGGCTTTTTTGAGCAACCTAATAAACTTACTAACTATTTTGCCAGTATTACCTTCCGGCAACCCCACCACAACTTTCTCAAAATGTCCATTTTTAGCCTCATTTTGAACCTTTTTAACTCCATCTGTTAAATTCTTTATTTCTATTATTTTGTAAGGCGAAGCCAGCTCTCCCTCGGAAACAGCCAGCCCAATTCTCCTTAATCCAAAATCAACTCCTAAGTATTTCATCTAAAGATTTTAACATATAAGAGTTTAGAGGGAGTGGCGAAGTCTGAGCCAACCAAAGCAATTAGAAAGTTTTATGTGTAGTCGCTCGGCATAAAACTTTCCCATAACGAGGATTGAGAGAGATTCCATGATCGGGGTTGACTAGCCGAGTGGTGCTTTGTGGCCAGACGAGCCACGCACTTTTAGATCATCTTCCCCAAAACCACCAGTCTTTTGGTATTTAATCCAGGCGGCACACAGGTCATTAAAGTAATATATCTCTCTGACGGATCCGGAGCCCGAACCACAGACAAATCCTTGGGGTCAATTTCTTTGACCTCCAGCACCTTATAATCATATTCACCTCCAGCTGAAACTTTAATCAAATCCCCTTTTTTTAAATTCTCCAGGTTAGCAAAAATTGCCCCATAATTTTTATTGCCGTTAAAAATAATCGGTAAGGCTGAGTGGCCTGATATAAAAACATTGCCTCTCTCTCCTGGTAAGGACGACCCGGGCAAATGAGCCAAGCCTTTACTTAAATCATTACTGTCCACAAACACCCTGGCTTCTTCTATATTTATAGCCGGCACAGATAAACTAAACTGGGTGTAGGGAGTATAATCCCTGTGAAAATTAGAAATAATAGATGGGAAATTATCCTCGGATATCTCAATCGAGACTCCCAGAACTCCGCTTCCTACTTCCGGACTAACCAGAGACTGGGAATTATTGCCAAGCTCCCACAATTTAAAATTCACTATCGGTAGTCCCACTTGTACCAGAAAAAAAAGTCCAATCAGTAAAAAAAGTGCCGGGATCAATCTGATCACTTTAAACTCACCTCAATTTTGATATTTTTATCAAGTAGAGGCAATCTGGCTATTTTTGCCGGGATAGGGGGACTAAGCTTTATCTCAGATCCTAATACATTATCATATGATTTTAAAATATCTGCTACTTGCTGAGGAGTTTTCCCTTTTATTTTAGACCTTATCTCCTCCACATTTAACTTTGGCGTCAGTTTAGCCTTAAACCTGGCCAAAAATATTAACTTGCCATCTTTATCCACTTTAGAAACATCAGCTTGGGTTTCTGTCTCGGCCAAGTTAAGCTCAAAATCTCCCGGCACATTCGTTTCAACCAGTTTTGAAACAATGCTCTTTAAATCACTATCCAAGTAAGCTGTCCCTTTATAATTAACTATCAGATTTAAGCTAAATTCGGGGGCCTGATCATTAATGTTTTTAGAGTAAGCTTTTTTGACAATTTCCTCTGTTAGTGCTTCCTCCAATATCTTTTTGCCGGCCAGTTTACCTTGCAGTTTATCCTGAGCTTGTTTCCTAAGGCTACTGGCTAAACTGGCTAATAACTTCTTCTGATCCTCATCGGAAACTACCGTCACGTCTTTAGAGCTTCCTCCGGAAAAATTACCTTGAGTTTTAGCCACAACTTCTGATTTTGAGTAATTGCCCACTTTTAATTCTGTATCTGAGGGTATGTTTCCGTCTCCTCCAATTTTATCTGCAGTTGCCCCAATAGCTTTAGATTGAGTCGGCGGATCAGCCGCGCTGGCTGACTTAGAAGCTATCTGAAGGCTTGAATCCAGAGTAAATTTTATACCGCCATCAGTTACCATGCTAGTGCCTGAAGCTAAACTTACCGGACCACTGGTTGCATTGTAGAGAACAACAGAACCTTTGGCACTCTCGCCTACTTGTTTTGTACCTGTAGCAGAGGCTTTATCAGAACCACTGACTTGAGTTTCCACAATTTGGCCGGGAATAATTTTATTTGTTTCATCAACTGATTTTGCTTTGGGATCTGCTGTAACCTGAGCGTCTTTTTCCAAAACCTTTGGTTCAACAAAAATTGTCACTGTAGCTTTAACTAAAAATAGATACGATGCCGCCAGTATTAATAGTACCAAAACCGGAATGATAAATTTTAAATAGCCCCTCAGTATCCCAATACCCCATTTTCCTTTGGGAGGGGTTTCCCACTGAGCAACTTCACCTAACGGAGGGTTGGGAGCCACAGCTCTCTCCTGATACTCTTCTTCCTGATCCTCATCCTGCAATTCATTTTCAGAAGGTGTCTTCAAATTTGAGCTTTCCTCAACCGGCTCCTCATCATTAACCACTCCTTCCTTTTCCCCCTCTGTTGCCTGTTCTGTAATATCCCCTGCCACAAATCCTAAATTCTCCCTTGGCTCGCTCGCTTCGGCGGAAGCCGTTTCTTTAGGCTCATCATGAATAGGAATCACTTCCTCCTCAGGTATAACAGCCAAAGTTGAGGCGGATTTTGACAGAGGAGTTTCACTCCTTTGATACTTAACATCCGGGTTTAACTCAACAGCTCCTGCCAAAGCCACAGAATTTATTTCAATATCTTTTTCCAAGATATCTATCTTTGGAAGATGGAGAAAAGATAGATGGCTCATCCAAGAATAAGACAAAAGGGTGCTTTTTTGTTTTGTTAAATCAGAGTCTCCAAAACTATAAAGCAACATCCGGGAAGGTAAAACTTCAATCTCGGTAAAATTGGCCAACAGCTTCTCTGCATCCTCACCTAAATTATCCGCCCTTTTGGCTACCTTTGTGCCGTCAATTTTGCCTCCCCTCACCACTGTCACAGCTGCATAAGTCTCACCAACTCCTAATAATACGGCTGTGGTTGGGGCGCTCTCAGTCTTTTCCAGAAAATGAGCAATGGCGTGGGAGGAGGACACATAAGCCATTGGTTTTAAATCAAGGGTCTTAACAATATTTCTAAGCAATTGAAGGTATTGATCCTTTAAATTATCATCTATGAGCCAGGAATCCGGCACACCAAATAAGATTTTTTCCGGTTCAAATGGCAAATCCCCCAGTGCTTGATCTAATAATTTATCAGATACTTCCACTATCTCATCACTGGAGGAATATTTCCCGGAAACAGTGTTTAGAATTTTAAGCTTGTCACCTTCCAGAGCCCAAAGGCAAACTTTTAAATTCTCCGGGCCAATATTGAGTCCAAAAAAGTATTCAGCCTGAACCTGTGGTTTTCCAAAGGGTAATAGAGAAGTGACTTTTTCAAAGAGATTCATGTCAAAAACACCCCAACGAGAAAGGGCATTAGACTTATATTATCACAGATCAGTGACTAGTCGCCAGGGTCTAGAGTCAAGGGAAAACATTGTCATTCTGGCTTGCCCAGAATCGTCATTGCGAGGAGCGAAGCAATCTCTCTGTCATTACCACACAGGCAGGAATCTAATAAACATAAATGCTTGTTATCGTGAGAGGTTTAGTCATCACTTGGTCCACTATACGCATAGCTTTCAATTATTCTGCTATAGATAGCTTTATCAGCAATAAACTCAACTACATCTTGCAGTGTAACATCGGGATTATTTAAAACAGCTCTTATAAAACTTTCCTTTGCACTTGCAATCTCTTTCCTATCCCCCTGAAACCTATTAGCTCCACCCTCAAAACATTCATAATAAGCTTCTATCACTGTGGTTAACCCTAGTGGTCTGCAGACTCTCCTAGAATCAAAAGGTATCGCTTCCTTAGAAAGCCTATCTTCTAAATCAACCGGGTAATAACTATCCGCTTGCTCAAATCTTGCCTCCGTCATAATTTGTAATTTTACATTCCAGATTCTAAATGTCAATACCCACTTAAATTTTAATCAAATTAATTCTGCATAGATTCTTCTGATGCCGGCGGAGGTGGCTTCTTCTTTTACTATTTTCAGGCCACCGATTGTGCCTGTATGTTCAACATGCGGGCCTCCACAGAATTCCACTGAATAGTAACCGCTTCGGGCTCTTGTATCTTTAGCTTCAGGATCCAGGCTGTAACCAGGTCCAATACAATAAATACTAACCTCTTGGCCATACTTTTCATCAAATAAACCAATGGCATTTAACTCTTTAGCCTCTAGAACGCTCATAAATTTTCTGTCCACTTCTAGATCCTCTTTAATTTTTGCATTAACCAGGTCTTCAACTTTTTTTATCTCCTCATTTGTTAATTTCCTATCAAACGAAAAATCAAACCGCAGTCTTTCTTCATTGATATTAGACCCTTTCTGAAAAACCTCCGGGCCGAGGACATCCCGGAGGGCCTGATGCAACAAGTGTGTGGCTGTGTGATATTTAATTTCTATTTCAGAATGTCCAGCCAACCCACCTTTAAACATCCCGCTTGATGCCGTTCTGGAAAGTTCCCGGTGTTTTTCAAACTCTTCCCTAAATTGTTCCTTGTTAATTTGCTGCCCTTTCTGTCTAAACAGCTCCTCAGTCACCTCATATGGAAAACCATAAGTCTGATAAAGATCAAATGCAAGTTTTCCATCAATTTCTTTTATTTTTTCAATCTCTTTTAAACCTTTATCCAGGGTCTTCTGGAATCGTCCTATTTCTTCTGTGACTACATTGACTACTCTATCCAGATCCTTCACTGCATCAAATAATCCATTGTATTCATTTAAAATGATTTGAATCATTGAAGCAAAATCATTTGTATCTAACTTTCCGCTTAAAGCGCGCATTTTAACTGCCGATCTTCTGAGTAATCTTCTTAAAACATATCCATGTAGTTTATTAGACGGAACCACTCCATCTAAAATCAAAAATGTGGCCGCCCTTAAATGATCAGCAATAATCCTCATCTGGGAAGCATTTTCAACCTCTTCATAATTTTTCCCGGTATTTTGTTCGATTATTCGAATAATCGAAAATAATAAATCAATCTGAAAAACATCAGGGTTGTCATTGGTGGCAGCTGTTAACCTTTCCAATCCTCCGCCAAAGTCCACATTTTTTTGGTGCAATTTTTCAAATTCGCTGTCCCCGGTTTTTTTACCTTTTGCGTCAGCAAAAGGCAAGCTTCGCTTATATTCTATAAAAACTGAGTTACCAATCTCCAGAAAATGTCCACAATCACAATGAGGATGACAAATTTCACCGTATTTTGGATTATGTTCAACCTGGGGAAATTCATAAAAAACCTCGGAGTCTGTTCCGCCAATTTCACCAACCGGCATTTGATCCGGAGTTCCGGATTTTGACCACCAGTTTTTATCAATACCATAAAAATAAATCCTCTCCTCCGGAATCCCCAAATCTTTCCAGATATTAAAAGTCTCTTCATCTTTAGGAATTAAATGATTGCCTTCAAAAACCGTTATGTGGAATCTTTTTGGATCCAGTTTCAGCTCTTCAATTAAAAATTGAAAGAGCCACTCCAACTCCTCTTTTTTAAAATAGTCCCCCAAAGACCAATTGCCCAGCATCTCAAAAAAAGTAGTGTGGCTGTTGTCCCCAACCTCTTCAATATCCCCTGATCTAAAACAGGCTTGAGAATTTACCAACCTGACACCGGAAGGATGAACCTCCCCCAGCAAATATGGGATCAAAGGCTGCATGCCGGAGGAGGTAAAAAGAGTTGTTTGGTCATTATCCAAAACAATCCTCGCCGGCTTAATTTCAACATGATTCTTGTTCTTAAAAAAATCCAAGTATTTCTGCCTGACATCTTTAGAATTCATGATAGTATTTTATCACTTCTTGAATTTAAAGTATGCTAAAATCAATAGGTGTTTCTGTCATTATCTAAACTAATAAGTTTCAATAAATCTATTCTTTTATCATTGTTTTCTTTTCTTTTACTTAGTATCTACTTTATAGCAGTTCAACCCTCAGCCAATAACGATACCTATTACCATTTAACTGTAGGGAGAGAAGTTTTACAAACCCATCAAATTCCTCAAAAAGATAACTTTGTCTTTGGATCAACCAACACCTACTATATTTCGAATGAATGGTTAACCGGAACATTCTTTTATCTATTAGTCAGCCAATTCGGCTTAGAAGCTTTATTTGTTCCTAGAATAATACTTGGTCTATTGACTCTCTACTTCATTTTTAGATCAATTAGATTAGTTAATAACAACTTGTTTATAAATGCTATATCCATTCTCTTGGTAGGATATTTACTTTCTTACCGCTTAAGTAGCCGGCCTGAAATGTTCAGTTTTGTCTTTCTGTCAATTGTCAATTTTGTTTGTCTACATTTTCTTTTTAAAAATAAATTTCCTTTAGTTAGTTATTTTATCCCAATCATCTTTCTACTTTGGCCTAATTTACACGGGTTTTTTCCTTTAGGGATATTAATATTGACATTTTTTTCCATTATCTTTCTTATCAAACATGCTGACAAACAACCTACTTCTAACTTCTACCATTTTCTAATTATTGATGGTTTAACATTGTTAGCTTTGTTAATTCAGTATCCACGATTACTGGCTTTTTTATATGCAAATAGTTTTTCACAGTATATTACAGAATGGGTCAGCTTACACCAGAGATTGTTTCCATCTGATTTATCCGTAAGCCAATATCCAAATCTAACCCCTGAGGTCTATATATTTATTCTGGTGCTGCTTTTTTATATTCTCTTTATGTTTAAAACCTTTAGAAAAAATTCAACAATCCAAAACGCCATCTCTGGCTTATATTTTTGTTTATTACTTTTTCCCTTTAAATTCTATAGATTATTAACTCCTACTATGGTTTTATTATCTCCTTATTTCATTTTTCTTATGACAAAATCTTTTAAACCAATTGCTAATAACGGTTGGTATTTAAAAACCATTTACCTCTTATCAATTTTAGTAATCTCTTATTCTATATTGATACAACATCCTTTAGGTGGAGGATCAACAACCTCAATATTTCCTAGTAAGGGGATGGCTTTTATAAAATCAAGCCTTAGCTCCAAGAGATTGTTTACTATTTACGCTTGGGATGATTATTTTCTATACAATATACCTACCCTGAAAACGTTTTCTGATGTTATGACCCAGTACCGAAGCTTACAAGATTTAAAAGATGAACAAAAACTGCATTCACCGGAAAGCGATATAGCCGCACTTCTCGGAAAATACGATATTGATACAGTGGTTAATACCGAACCAGATGCCGCAAACATAGTCGGAGCAAGCTTGACTCCTGTTTATAACCTCTCTGATTGGAAACTTGTTTATGTGGATAATCTCTCATCGGTATATGCTAGGAATGAGGTTGTAAAAAATAATGTAGTCAATTTATCGTTGATTCACCCAGAATTTAAATCTCCCAATAAATATTCCTTAGAAAATGAGCCAGAAGCTATTAAACAGTTCAACGATCTTTTGCAATTTGACAATGCTAATGACTTTGCTCGCTCACAATTAATATTCTATTATTTTATTAGACAGAAAGATTTAAATAAAGCAAAGTTATTGGCTGAGGAATCAAAGAAACTTAATCCAGAAAATCCGTTCTATAGTTTTATTCTGGCTTCGGTTTATTTCAATCAGAATAATTGCATTAAAGCACGTGAGTTTGCCGAGGAGTCGCTGACAAAGAATATAAGCGCTCCCGAAATGATCAATGCTATAAATAAAATTCTCAATAAATGCACCGCTCAGTCAAATTTAAAATAAACGTTATGGGTAAAAAACAGGCCATCCTCCTTATTATTCTTTTAGGCTTTTTAGTTTATTTCAATTCTTTTTTTAATGGATTTTATTACGATGATTTCGACTCAATATTGGGAAATCCCCTAACTTCATCCATAATAAATTTGCCCAGTTTTTTTACTTACAGTCACAGCTCCCCCTTTCTTGAAGGGCTGATCAGACAATATTGGGGCAATTTTTACCGGCCAATGACCATCACTTATTTGTCTTTAGTCTATTCACTCTTCGGAGCAACCCCTTTTTTCTTTACTTTTTTCCAAGTCACTTTACATATTTGTAATGCCATTTTAATTTTTCTGTTATTTAGCATATTCTTTAATCGAATTAGATCATTACTACTTGCCGGTATTTTCTTAATTCACCCCATTAATATTGAGGCGGTTTCTCACATTGGCGTAGCTGATACTTTATTTTTATTTTTTGGGCTATTGTCTCTAAACTTTTTGATTTCAAAAAAAGATGATCTGAAAAACTATCTAGTTATTGGCTTATCTTTATTACTATCGCTTTTATCCAAGGAAACTGGTTTTTTATTCATTCCAATAATTATAATCTTTACTTATTTTAATAAGAGAAAATCAACTCTGGAGTATTTTTACTCATGTTTCACGGCTGTTTTTGTCTATCTATTTTTAAGGTTTGGCGTGGCCGGTGTATTTTTGTCAAAGACAGATTACAGTGTCATTCTAAATGCCTCTTTCCCCGAGAGGCTCTTAACTGTCCCCAAAATTATTTTTTACTATGTTCAGACTTTTATCTTTCCGAGCAATTTAAGTATTGCTCAGCAGTGGCTGGTCAGAAATGCAAACCTTCGGGATTTTTTCATCCCTCTGGGGATTGATCTATCATTTTTTATCACAATCTTTGGCTTCTTAATTTATCTGAGAAATTCCCATCAGAAGTATCTGGCCACTTATTTATTATTTTTCTTCTGGTTTATATTGGGATTAATACCACATATTCAAATTTTTCCTCAAATTACCACTGTGGCCGACAGGTGGTTTTATTTTCCGATTATTGGGCTATTGGGAATGATCGGTGTCGCCACTCAGAACATAAAAATAACCTCCCGACTGCGCTTACCCACATTATTTATATGTATTTTAATGTTGTCGCTTTTGTCTATAAGAACTATCATTAGAAACTTTAATTGGAAGGATAACTTGACGCTTTATTCACATGACATAAACACTTCTGAAAGCTACATTTTAGATAACAATTTGGGGGATGAATATTCAAAAAAAGATAATTTAACTAAAGCGAAAGAATTGTTTGAAAATTCTATCAAAACAGATCCTGGCGGTTGGATAAATTGGAACAATTTAGGAAATATCTACTACAACAAGGGTGACTTTAAGAAGGCCAAGGAATATTACCAAAAAGCAATCAACAATGGTCACTATGAATTAGCCTATTTGAATATGGCCATACTAATGCTTGAAAATGATCATCCGGAGTCCACAATTAATTTTACCGAAGATGCGCTGAAAAAATTCCCCGGAAATTTTAAATTGTGGAGGGTTTTGGCGCTGGCGGAAAATAAGTTCGGCAACCGTCAAAAGGCTCTTGAGGCTGCCCGTAAATCGATCTCCATTTACTCAGATTCAGATGGGCAAAACCTGTACCAGGCCTTGCAGAATCAAAAATGAAAAATTATTTGGCATTTTTAAAAAGACGGCGTGAGGGAAGTCGAATTTTTGGAGCTTTTTGGGTAGCTGCTTGAATTTTTTCCTTGCTCTCCTCTAAGTTCAAAATTTTATTCAGATTATCTAAAGCCTTCTTAAGATCTCTTAAGATAAAAAAAACCTGCAGCCCAGTAATCGATAAAAAAATTGCCAAAAGTACAATTAATAAAATTAAAGCAATTTGAAGAAAGTCCATTGAGAGATTATATCACTGTTTTAAGTATACAGTCCTTTCTATTTTAGAAGTTTTACCAAATTTAGAAGTTGAGGTAACTTCAATTTTATTGACACTTTCTGACAGTTTTAATTCCTGTGAAAAATTACCATTGCTATCCACGGTTACTTCCTGATTATTAATAGCCACCTTGTTCTCCGGAGTAGTTTTACCAACCACTTCAATTGTTTGGGAATTAACACTCATTTGATCTAAAGGTTGCTTAATTTCTAAAACCGGTGACCCGACCAAATAGCGAAATTCATACCAAAGGTAGCCAAAAAAAGTAAGCACTAAAATTACTACCACCACGGAAATAACTTTCGTTGGGGTCAAAACTAACCTGGTTCTTTGTAAAGGCTT
>Ga0209515_10008163_pt1 | contig 12315 bp, 15 predicted proteins | sample Subgroupgradi54m_FD_187454 | JGI IMG/M metagenome (GOLD analysis project Ga0209515, IMG submission 187454) | Subsurface groundwater microbial communities from S. Glens Falls, New York, USA - GMW60B uncontaminated upgradient, 5.4 m (SPAdes)... ... | reverse complement strand
CCAGGGCGGTCTCGCCATGGCGCAAATGCAGCTTGCGATCCTCCGGGTCCGCTCCCAGCGCCAACGGCACCGACGGGGAACGGTAGTCCAAGTCCAAAAGGCCCACCCGGTGGCCCGCGCGTTGCAGCGCCTTGGCCAGCCCGACCGAGACGGTAGTTTTACCCACGCCCCCTTTGACCGATACGATCACGATTGTCTTCATCTAGGGAATACTAGCGTATAACACCAGCCCGCGCAACCACTTGCAGTCGTTCTACAGACAGGTTATCATGCGAACATGAACGAAAACGTCCCGAACGATCCAAAGCTGCCGGCTAACGCCGTGACAGAAGGCCCAGTCCGGCAGGAGCCCGACAGGCCACGTCCGGAACCGACCGAGCGCGCTGAGGGCAGTTATGCGCGAGGCGAAAGCTCTGCCGTGGCGAGTACCAGCGCCAACGGGGCCAACGAATCTAACGAGCCGCTAGACGCCACCACGGGGCTTCGCGAAACCGCGATCGCGTTGCGTGTCTCTGATCGAGAGCGCAGCATCATCGACGCGCTGACGAAGATCCGAAGCGACGACGGGCTCATCAAGGCCGCGACCGTGAGCGACTACGTAAGGTGGTTAATTGAGCGAGACAACAGCCAAGTGCTCGAAGCGATTACCCGAGCGAGAAATGTATGAACAAGCCCCTAAAAGCAAAGCGGCCAGGCCAGACCCACAAACATTCATGGAAACTTGGCCGGTGTCGGATCTGCGGCGTAGCCTGGCCAGGCAGGTAAGGGAGAGTGTGGCATGCCCGTCTTCTACTGTGGTAACCAGGCTCACAAGGCGTTTACAACTTCTAAGCAGTGGTCCTCGCACTGGAACTTCACCCACAAGGGGGAAGAGCGGCCATCGGAGGAGACCGCCACGATAGACGAGGCGGACCTGCCCGAGGGCGTCGTGCTCGCGCCTCCGCCTGCGGGAAAGCAGCCCGCGGCTCAACCGGACGGGCCCGAAGAGCCTGCCAAGCCCCAGCGCAAAGCCGCCAAGCCTGCCGGGCGCGCCGCGCCAGACGACGACCCGCCGGACATCCCCGAAGGTGCGGCCAAGCTGGACCGCGTGCTAATCGCCATCGGGGCGTCGCCGCAGGCGCGCGCCACCATCACGGCGGGGTGGCAAACCTTTACCGGTCTCCAAACTGACCCGAGGAACTTCGACCAGTACGTCCGAACGTACCTGGACGCCAAGCTGCAGCCGCAGATCCCCCTCGTGATGAACGAGATGTTCCCCAACGCGCCAGCGCAGCCACCGCCATACCCTGCGTACTACTTCGGCGGTGGGGCGCCGCCCCCGCCAGGGTACGGTGGTGGGTACCAGTTCGGCGCGCCACCGTACTATCCCGCGCCACCGTACCCTGGCGCCCCGGCCTACGGCGCACCACCGTACTATCCCGCGCCCACATGGGAGCCGCGGCGGCGCCCGGCCCAGGAGGAGGAAGAGGAGGAGCAGCCGAGACGACGCGGCCGGAACGAGCCCGACCCGGCGGTCCAGGCGCTGAGCGAGCAATTGGCCGTGATGAGCGATAACTTAGCGGCGCTGCAGGGCCAGATGGCGCAGGACAAGGCGGAGCAGGCGCGCAAGGCGGAGCAGGACGCGCAGAATCAGCGCTTCACCCAGATGGAGACGCGCTTCAACGAGTTGGTGGAGTTGGTCCGCGCGGGCAGGACGGCGGAGGCGACCACCGGCGCGGCCGCACGGGAAGTCGCGCTGGCGCAGCAACTCGACACCCTGCGGCTGGACCTCCAGACGAGCCGCGAGGAGTCGCATAAGACGCAGGTCGCCAGCCTGGAGGGCCGACTGAGCGACCTCAGCCAGGAGGTGACGAATCTGCGGAACAACCCGGCGGTCCAGACGGGCAAGACGACGGAGGACCTCGTGGCCAGCGTGCTGCCGGAGGCTCTGGCAAGAGTCGAAGGCATGGGGAAAGACGTGGTCAGCGAGCTCAAGGGGATCCGGACGCAGGTGGGCGAGGGGAGGCTGCCGCAGATCGGTCCGCCTGGGGGCGGCCTCGATCCCAAGCGGCTCCAGCAGCGGCTTGCGCTCGAAAACCAACTACTGAACGCGAATCAGCACTAGCGAGGTGGCGCCATCACACACTTTCCAGAACTACCGAAACTGCCCGATCCGGTGGGGCCGATTCGTGAGGTGTCCCGAGCGGTCACCGAGGGCGTCACCGCGGGGGCCGAATTGACGAAGCAAGCCGAAGTGCTCAGTAAACAAGTTGAGGAAGGCGCAAAAGTCTTCCAACAGTTGGTGAAAACGAGGCTGCCGCGTCTTCCAGGGCGACGGTAAGCCCATGCCGTTCAAGCTGCCGCCGCTACCGGGCCCACCGTCGCTCCCCAAGCTCGCGCGGGATGAACCGACGCAAAGCGCGAAGCCCGCCCACGACCCGCACGAATTGGGCATTACGCTGGGACGGCGGGGCAAGGATCCCACCGCGTGGTTAAGACCCCACCAACAGCGACTAGCCGAGGCGAGCCGAATCGCGGGTGAGCAGACAAAAAACCTCAAGGGGCCCGCTCGGGTCGTTGCAAAGGGGCGAATCGTCCGGGAGCTCCTCAAGACGCCGCAAGACACGCCATGACACCGCCCGCGCCCACACCAACGCGGCATCCCGTCAAGCCAACCATAAATTTCTTGCCAAGCGGGGCCCTTAGTTTGCGCAACAGCCCCTACGTCGTTCGCATCGTCATGTGAACGCAACTCGTCGCTCGGTTCGAGCGATGGGAGAAACAAGCAGCGCGAGGCAACCAGATCGCAGCTGGCCACATGGCGCGCTGGGCTATGCGTTATGACCAATGTGAGGAGCTGCTCAACACACCAAACCCCACGACCATGGAGATTCGCGGTGTCGTTGCCGACATGGCCGACGCGGAACGCGCGGAGCGCGCCGCGCTCTTCAAGCTCCGATTGTCATTGAAGAAGCTCAACCTGAAAACCGCCGACCTACCCGGCCTATCGCCAACTCGCCTTCGAGAGGTCGCCAGCGCAGTCGCGAAGGACCTCACCAGCCAGGGGCTGCAAGTCGACAACACCGCGCTGCTCGAGACGCTCACCCAGATGGCCCAGCAGGCGACGCAGCGGGCGGCAAAACAAAACCAGGGAGCGTAAAGCTCCCTGGTTTTGTTTTGCTTGTTACGGAAGGACGCTGTCGTGCCTACCGGCGCTTTTTGCGTCCGCCGTGGACCGCGCCAGCCGAGTACATGATCGCCCGGGCCTCGCGGAGCCGCTCGTTGTCGCCAGAACCCCGCGCAAACGCGTGCGAGAGGAACTTGGCGCTCGGCCGCGGCGCGCTGGTCAGGGTGAAGATGTTCCGCGCCCAAGGCACGGAGAGTCGGATGCCCGCGCTGCCTGCCTTTGCCAACGGAATGAAACTCATGTCGGGTCACCTCCTTTCTTCTGCTTCGTTGTATCACACGTCTAACGCGCTTGTCAAGCAGGGCACCTTGCGAGCTCCTTCACCACAGCGGCCAGCTCGGGACTCACAGCGGCGCCGTAGATCAGCGCCTGTCGTTCATCCACCGTCATGGCGCGTCCCGCCTCCACGAGCTTCAACGTGTCCTCAAGCTGGTTCAACCACGTGTGCACCGGCAGAGAACGCGGCGTGTGCATGGCGGCCACGGCGACGCCACACGCCTGGGCGAAGATGCGGCGCAGCGCCGTCTCCTGGTCCTCCACCCCCTCCTGCTCCCCATCCTCCTCGTCCTGCGCCAGCGACACCGCGATGGAGAGCTGGTCGGACCAGAAGGTGGGCAGCGGGTTCTCCATCAACGCCTCCTGGTCCATGTCGTCGTAGAACACGTAGCTCCACCGCTTGCGGTCCGCCGCCGACACCCTCACGAGCGCGTCCCGCGCGCGCCCGGACAGCAGCCGAATTTCCTGCCGCTCCATCAGGACATGCATTTTGGAGGGCTGTTTATACAGTATGACGTCCCAGTCGATTACCTCGAGAGGGTCGAGCTTGCGCGAGTGGTGCGTAACATAGAGGATGAATTGCCCTCGCTGGCGAGACAGGCTGATTAATTTGTCGAAGGTTACGTGGTCTTTCCTCAGCGACTCCCTCGCGTGGAGCGGCAGCGACCCTTCGTCCAGCAGGAGCGTCTTGTCCCGCGCACGGGCGAAGTGCCCCAAGTCCGTCACCACTTCGACCCACGGGGGCAACGCTTCCTGCATTGCCAGTCCGGGACCAAACACGACCGCGCCAATGCCGAGCCGCTCGTGCCGCAGCTCCGCCAAAAAGTAAGCAACCGCCGTTTTGCCCTCGCCTCGCTTCCCCAGCACACCCACGACGCCGTGAGCCGGGATGATGTCCAGCCAACCAAGCGCCATAACGACCTCCTGCTGAGCTATCTTACTCCTGGGCCGTCCCCTACAGCAGCAGCGGCTGGACCGGCTTCGGCGGTGCTTTCGTGCCCTTCTTGGAATTGCAGCTTTGGCAGGACGGGAGGATATTCCACATGGCGTACGGGCCCTTCTGGCTGACCGGGACGAGGTGGTCCTGCGTCATGGGCTTGTCCTTCTTCCCGCAATAGACACAGCGACCACGGTATTGCGCCTTGATCGTGGCCCACTCGGCGGCCGTGAGAGTGGAGAGAAGGCCCGCTTTAGCGGCGCGACGACGTTGAGCTTGCGCTATATAAATCTCCGGGTGGACTACCCGCCGCCGCCGCTGGTAGTCGCGAGCAGCCTCCTGATTGGCTGCGTACCACCGATGATGGGCTGCTCGCACCGATTCCGGGTAGCCAACCCGGAATCGCGCTGACGACTCTCGTCCAGCCGCTCGGCTATCCTCCGGGTTGGCTGCCCTTCGCCGGCGCAAAGCCTCCCGGTACGGTTCCGGGTTGGCGACGTAGCGCTGCCGCTGAGTTTCCAAGATTGCTTCCCGGTGGGCAGCATACTGTCGCCGCGCAGCCTCCCGTCTAACTTCCCTGTGAGCAGCGTACTGCCGACGGTTACTGTCTCGCACCCACTCGGGGTGCGCTGCTCTCCACCGCCGGTCCTTAGCCGCCTTGGCCGCCCTTATTTCCTCCGGTGAACGCGCCACGCTACCCTCCATTTGCTGCGAGGACCGCCTTCGCCTGGGCTCGCACCGTGGGAAACACGAGCCGCTCTCCCTTCGCCTTCATGTCAGCGGCCCACCCGGCGAACCACTGCTGCGTAAAGCTGGGCGGCTTCTGGTGCACCACCACCGCGTTGGGGTCGTCGCCATGCTGCAGCGCGAAGTCGTGACCGTTGCGGATCTGCTCCAGCACCCATGGGAGGCCAAAGGTTAAGCAGCCGTCGATCTGGGGGATTACCAGGCCGCCATCCCGCGTCCTCCTGGCGGTCCAGCATCCTGGCCCGTCACGGAGGTATGGGCTCACGTTTTGGAGCAACCAGAGCAGCAGTCGCCAGAGTTCGGTTAGGTCCACCAGATTGACACTGCGGAGTCCCGTCCGGGCGTTCACCAGCCGTTCCACCTCGGCAAGGCCACTCTTCCGCAGCAAGGCCAGCGTGCGGCCCCAGGTCTTCTTCTCTGCGCCCGCCTTTGCCGCCAGATAGTCAGCTGATGCGTAGCAATTGCGGTACGTCGCTTGGAGCCACAGCGCCTCCCTCGTCATAAAGACCGCCTTCTGTGATGGCAGGATGTTGCGCAGCAAGATGCTGAGGCGAAGTCGCTGGTCTCCTAGCACGTGACGATCAATCGCAATTGGCTTGTGCGCTCTCCGGCTAGCGGCTCGATTCATAGCTTGGGCCGCTACCACCTTGTTCTTCGCCGGTGGCTCCATGCCTGGGAACGGCGTCGTTACGGGAATGTCTCTACAGAGTCCCCTGGGGTTAGATCTCTCTATTCGTTTTCTCAAGAAGGTGGAGACGTGAACCCCCCGCCCCTTTGTAGAGACATTTGGGTGGTGAAGCCGTTCCGGGGTTTGGAACATGGCCAGCTGGTTCGGATGAAGAGCGGTTTGGGTTGACATGGGGCCATCCTAGTGGGGGAATTTAGACACAGCTCTAGTGTGGCTAGCTGTCAGTGGATTTTGCATCCAAGTGGCGCGCGCGCCCCACTTGTGGTATCCTACGAGCTAGTCGGGGTCTACCCTGTATTGAACCACCACTCCACGTGGTGAGTCAAGCGGGGCCGGCAAACAAATCGGCCACGTCTCCTCGTGGCCGATTTGCGTTGTCTTGCGCCATCGGCTCATTAGGCGTAGAGTGATGGCGTCGTCCAAGTCGCCTAGGGCGGCGCGTTGCTCCTTTCGCGCCGCCCTACGGAGGCGGCAAACAACCGACAAAGGCTCCTCTTTGTCGGTTGTTTGCTTGTCCCGCGCCCCACTACTGCGGCGGCGCGCCCTCCAAGTCCATCTGGGCCGCCGCGATGTCGTAGGTCTCCAGATCGGCCACCGTCGCCTCGATAGCGGTGAGGCGGTCGCCCAGCGCGTCCAGCCGGGTGTCATTCGGGTTATCGCGATCGTTTTCCTTGTCGACCATGTCGTCCACCACCGTCTTCCACTCATCCAGCGCCTCCGCCAGCCGGTCCAGCTCCGCCCGGATGAGCGGGTCGCCATCCTCGTCAACAAGCCCGCTGCCGCCATTCAAGTCTTTGAGCCGTTCCAGCTGGGCCTGCAGCTTGCCTACGCCCGCCTTGGTCGGCGCGACCGCTAGGGTGAAGTTAGGGATGACGGTCCGCGTGGGCGCGGGCGCCACCTGCGTTTGGACGGTCACCCCCCGGCGTCTGCCCCTGCGGGCTGGAGCCGCGCGCCGCGCCTTCGGCATCTTCAGCGTTGGTTCAAGCGCCTCGCCCACGAGGCGGGCGGCGTTCTGGCAGCTCCTCAGCGCGGTCGCGCGCTCCGTCGTCATGGCGCGCTGATCCGCCAGGGCGGCCCCGCACGCCTCCAACGTGTTGAGCGCGTCCGCCAGGTCGATCAAGGGGTGTTGCGGGTCGAACGCGTCCAGGTCGCGGAGGAACGCGCGCCCGTCCGCGAGCAACCGCTGGAACATCGGCAACTGGACCACCCGCGGCTGACTCGAGTCCTGCAACAGCTGGGCCTGCTGCGCCAGCCGCTGCTGCCGCGTCTGCAACGCGGTCAGTTGGTCCTGACCAGGCCCGGGTGGCGTCAGCATGACGCGCCGTTTAGGCTCACCCGTCCGCGTGACCCTAGAGGGCGGGCGCCGCCGCGGCGGCGTCATGCCGGGCACGATGCCCTTGCGGATGCCGGGGTAGAAGCGGAGCGCGATGTAGAGCATCGGGTCGAGCCACTCGGGCCGGTCGGCCGAGCCTTGGGTCAAGCGGTACCAGTGGCGCTCCTCGAACCCCGGCACGGTCGCGCGGACCCCAGGCTCGCGCCGGCTCGTCTTCTCCACCAGGCCGAGCAGCACCAGGTTGTTGAGGAACGACTGGAAGCTGTGGTGCCGCGGATACTGGTAAGGCCGCCAGCCGTAGGGCTTCTCCTTCTTGCGTTCCGCATCCATCTGGCGGATCCGCCACTTGATGCGCTTGTGCATCCGCGAAACGTAGTCCCCCTGGGCGAACCGCGTGGCCGCCTGCTCGTCCGGACCGTCCGGGTCGTCCGGGCGGTCCGGACGGCCCGTGGCGTAATCACTGGAGAAGTCCTCCCCCATGAGGTACGCTCGCACCAACGCGGGCGTCTTGACCCGAGAGGTCCGCCGGCCCTTATCCTGCCGCCTCGCGGCCGGCGGCCTTCGTGCCGGCCTGCCCGTCGTCATGCCGCACCGCCTCGCGCCAGTGCGCCGCGTGCTCTCCACGTGGACACCACTGAGGCCATAAGCAAATCCAGGAATATGCGAACAGTGTTGGCTAATACTATAACGACTTGCTTATTAGATTGCAAGGTGAGATTCTGACGAGGTACTTTACAAACCGAACCCACAACCCCGCGCCGTGGTGGGCGCGGGGTGCAACACCTTCAGGATAACCGCTAGGCGCTAGCGTGGGGCCACAACGGGCCACGCGACTTGAATAGAGACTACCGCACCACGCGCACAATGACCCTTTAGGCGATACCACTCGCTGAACGGTACAGGCAACCGCCTAGCGGAGACAAGCTGATAACCTCAGAGCCACCCCCTGAGGGATAGGTGGCGCGGTGACGCGCTACCAGGTGGGGTTCGGTAGACAGTGGCCAAATAGGCGTACCGCGGATTAGCCGCTAGGGATGCTGTAAGCGCAAGCTTACGCAGTGTGTAGAACACGAGGCGGCTGGGGATAGGCGGTACGTCAGAGAATCCCCTAGGAACCGACAAGGCAAGCGCCGCCGTCGGGCGAATCGCCCGACGGCGGCGCTTCTATGTCGGAACCGCCCACCCTGAACAGGGTAGCGCGGGGCTTCATGCGCTGACACGATAGGAGGAGTGACGACGCATGACTATCCCCGCTGAACAGCTTACCCAGTTTTCCCAGTCCATCCTGGCGGCGCGCCCCGGCAGGTCTCAGGACCGCAAGGTCTGGGGCATCGGCCTCGCCACGGTGTGGCTGCCGTACTTCACCGCGACCAACGCGGCGGGGTTGACCGCCATCCCGAGCGACGCCCTGGGCGCGCCCATCCGGCTGCGCCGCGACAAGCAGACCAACGAGGTCCGGTTCGGCAGCAACGGGCGGCCGTCGCTCCAGGTGGTGGCGCCCGTCCGCGACCAGGTGATGCAGGCGCAGGCCAACTTCGTGGTGCACCTGCTGGACTACACCGACATGGTGCAGAAGGGGCAGCCGAGCGAGTACGCCGCGCAAGTCCAGTACGCCCACGAGGCCGGCGCGCCCATCATCGCCACCGACCAGGCCGACCTGGCGGACGCCATCGCCAAGATGGAGCAGGCGGACGCAGAAGAGCAGGCTGCCGCCCAAGAGCAGGCGGCCGCGTTCAAGAGCAACGGACGCCGCAAGACCCCCAAGCTGGCCGTAGCGCAAGCGGCCTAACCGCAACCAGTCTAACGACAATCACCCGCGCATGGAGCCTCGCGCTACCCTGTTCAGGAAAGGAGCGCAATGGCAACCATGCCGAAGTGGTCAACGCGGGAGCGCCAGGTGGTGCTGGTGCGGATGTGGAGCGAGCACGGCGGGCGATGCCTGAAACGGCACCCGCAGTGCCCCTACTTGGCCCACTACGTCAAGCAGATGCCAGGCGGGGCCGTCCTCAGCGACCTGTACGAAGAGGTCTCCGAGGGGGCCATCGAGGTCTGGAAGGACTACGACCGCCTGGATACGAAGCTCTGCTGGGAAGAGGAGCGGCGCAGGATGCACCACCTGGAGGAGCCGCGCGACGAGGTGAGGGCGTGGAAGCACACCTTCAACCCCGCCGCGCCGGAGCGCAAGCGGCTGGACCCGGTGGAGCGGGAGCAGCGCGACGCCGCAACGCCCGAGTGGGAGCGGGTCGGGTTGTGCTTCTCCATCATCACGCGGAAGCGGGTGGCGGTCGTGCGGGTCAACAAGCTGGCCGTACCCGTGCTGCTCTACGTGGACATAGAAGCGCCCCTGTTCAGGGTGGGGAGAATGATGCGACGCAAGGTGATGTATTACCAGCACGAGCTGCCCGCCCGGATTGAGCGCGTCATAGACGAGCAGTGCAGGGTAGCGGTGGCGGCGTGGAAGGCCGCGCGGGGGTTTGGCTAGCGGCCACCCGCGGCGCGGGATGCGCCGGACCCCGCACGGTGCGCGTGCAACAGATGGGGTCCGACGCAGGGCCGGAGCGGTAAGGCGCCCTGGTGGGGCCGCTCCGGTATCCCGCGCCGCGGGTGGTTCACTGCCCGCGGCGCGCTCACTTTGGTGGTCAAGCGGCCCGTCTACGCGGAACAAGCCGCCACCAGGCCGTCTCCGCCGGTCTTCTTTCAAGGCCGGCGCCGGCCAAGTACATTACGGCCCGCAGGCGCGGCCGTTCCGGTAGGAAAACCGGACGGCCGCGCCTGCGGGCCTTGTTTGCGTTGTGGCGTGCCCCCCTCGCACCGTGCGAGGGGGGCCTTGTTTGCGTTCTAGCGAGCCCCGCTCCCGCAAGGGGAGCGGGGCTCGCTTGGCGTTGCCCTCCGGCCGCGGAACGTGGTGAGGGCGAGAGGTGTAGCATGGTGGTGTTTCACGCCTGCCCGCGGTGCGGGCGGGGCGACCTGATCACGGAGCGGGACGAGTTCGGCCCGTACTGGCGCTGCCTGCAGTGCGGCCACTACGCGGCCGCGATTGTGCTGGCCCGTGGGGGCCACAACGTTCTGCCGTTCCCCGCGGCCAAGGTGGCGCGCGCGGCCTAGCGGGGCGGCAGAGCGCCAGGTACCCCGCACGTGGCCCCGGCCTCTCCCCTGGTGGGAGAGGCCGGGGCCACGGACGAAAGGAGATCTATGAGCTGGTATCTAGCTTCTTCCTTCTCCCTCCAGATGCTGGGGGTGGACGCCGAACTGGACTTTCGGCGCGTTAGCCTGGAGCTGGTCCTGGCTAACATCGCTCCGGACGAGTCGGAGCGAAGGTATAGCCGCGTGGGGGGGTACAGATATGTATCCCCGCCACGCAGGCTCGTGGCCCAATCATTTGTGGGCCACGAGGGGACCGCGAAGGCGTTGTCCACCGCGCTGGGGGTGGAGGTGCCTGTCAATCGCGGGAGCCTCACGCTTCAGGCGGGCGACGTGCTCTACGTCGCCCAGCCAATCGGAGGGCGGTTGACGCCAGGTCAGGAGATAGCCGCTCCTGACCTGGCGTTTTTCCTGGTTCACGTCAAAATTAGTACGATGGAGGCGGCGCGCCGTCTGGCGCGCCGCAAGGCAGAGGACCGCGAAGAGCAGGGCCTCTGCCGCCACTGTGGGAACCCCCAGCAAGCTGCGGCGTGCGTGTGCGGCCACACCGCAGACTATTGGCACGGCGAGCCTACCGGCGCGGTGTGCCGCTGCGCCACGTGCCTCGCCATGTCGGCGTAGTGGCCGTCCGATGTCGCGGGCGGGAGAAGGCCGCCGGAGGAGGAGCGCGCAGCGTTCCTCCTCCTCGCGCTGCGTCTAGGCCAGATCGAGGACCCAGAGGTGCTGCCCATGCGGGCGCCGACGTTCATTCGCAAGGCGGCGTGACGCCGGCAGGAAGCTCGTAACGACGGGAACAACGGCGCGGCAACGCGCCAGCTATCGCGCACGAGGCCCCGGCCTCTCCATCGATGGGGGAGGCCGGGGCCTCGTGCTGCGTAAGGAGGACGACGGTGGCAAGTCTTTCGCTCGCCTACCGAGTCGGGAAGTGTTGCTACTGCGGGCACGAGGGCGACCTGGATGGGGCTCGGCGGTGCGTGGGATGCTACGACCGGGCGGTCGATGCAAGCATCCGGGCGCCCCGGATCCGCAGTCGCGCCCCGCGCAACGACGACACTCGGAAAAGGGAGAGGGAGTACGACCGGAAATACTACCGGACGCATCGCCGGCAATATCTCCAATCGGCAGCAGCCTACCGTCGCCGCAAAAGGCTCGAAAGCCCCGAATGGGTTCTCAAGGAGAGAGAGCGAGGCAGACTTAATCGAGCAAAGAGCCGGGTGCTTTGTGCATCGTGTGGAGGGAAGCGGAAGAAAGAAAGCAGGCAGTGCCGGAGCTGTTACCTTGCCTTCATGAGAGGTCCAGGCAATCCTTGGCGAATACATCGCCTCAACCTGGCCAAGGCGCCGCCCATGCGGGCCACGACGTTCCGCCGCCTGGCGGCGTAGGGATGCCGGTATAAAGTGAAGAGGTGGCAAGTGCATCGTTTCTACCTCAAGGTGGTGCGCTACGGAAAGCTGAGCGGTTTTGCGAACGGCCAGTACGCGGTGGCGCTGGACCACACGTGGGCAAGGCCAGGCGGCGTCCCGCACTTCTGCTCCCGCGTGCTATTCTGGCTCTAGCGGAGGTGCAACGTGGCGCGTGAAGCCTGGATGAAGTCGGGTTCTCAGGGGTGGATAAAAGTGGAGGTGCTGTCCGACGTTGAGTTCACCGAGGGCGTCGGTGGCGTCATCATAGGCCCCGGCATGGGCCACACGAAGGTCTACATCCTAGAGGGCAAGCACAAGGGCGACACCATCGAGGTGCCGCGGAATTATGTGACGTTCACGCCACCGTCCGGAACCACGCCATCGCGGCTCTCTTCAGCCCCAGGTGCAACCGGCTTTACCGGAGAGACCCTGGGGGGGAAGCGCGTGTTCGTGACGAAGAAGGGCAAGACCTATCTGGTCTAAGCTGGTGGCGACGCGGTAGCTGGGCGTGTCCTTTTCGTTCTAAACGTACAGAGGAGCCGCCTCCGTGCCTGGCCCCAGTCAGAGGGGTCAGGACACGGTCAGCGGCTCCTTCGCTTTGCTTGGTAGCGGGTTGCACGAGTC
>Ga0209515_10008162_pt1 | contig 12316 bp, 14 predicted proteins | sample Subgroupgradi54m_FD_187454 | JGI IMG/M metagenome (GOLD analysis project Ga0209515, IMG submission 187454) | Subsurface groundwater microbial communities from S. Glens Falls, New York, USA - GMW60B uncontaminated upgradient, 5.4 m (SPAdes)... ... | reverse complement strand
AGCTGATTCGCGAGCTCGAGAAGAGAACGGCCGATGCGGCACCTCGCGCCCGATTGACGTGGCTCGCCGCGAATCGTCTTCACATCACGATCAGGTTCATCGGCGAGGTAGACGACGTTCGTGCGGCTGCGATCGTCGCGGCACTCCAGCCACCGCTGGACGTTCCGCCGTTCGATCTCACGCTGGCCGGGGTAGGCGTGTTCCCGAAAAGCGGTCCGCCGCGCGTGGTGTGGACTGGTATCGAGCAGGGCAGGGACGATCTGATTGCTCTAGAACGTGAACTCAGCTCCAGGCTGACGACGCTCGCCAAAGCACCGGAAGGGCGGCCGTATAGTCCCCACCTGACGCTGGCGCGGGTGCGCGAGGCGGCGGGGCTGCGGCCAGCGAGTCTGCTCGAAGGGCTCGAAGATCGCTCGCTCGGCACGACCCGCATCGACGCGACTACACTGTTTCAGAGTCGATTGTCGCCAAAGGGGCCGACCTACGTGCCACTGTCGCGGACGGCTCTCGGAAGGCGGACCTGAAGGTCCGCCTCTACGGAATCGGGATCTGGGCGTGCGTAGAGGCGGGTCTTCAGACCCGCCTGGGACAATGAACACGATTCTCGCCATCATCCTGGGGTATCTGATCGGATCGGTGCCGTTTGCGTTTCTGCTGACGCGCGGGCGCGGAATCGATCTACGCCACACCGGCAGCGGCAATGTCGGCGCGGCGAACGTGCTGCGGACGACCGGTGTACCGTCCGCCGTGATGGTGCTGCTGCTCGACTCATTGAAGGGCTCGGTGGCCGTGCTGGCGGCGCAGGCGATGACCACGGGAGTTGCGGCGCCCGTCGCGGCGGGAATCGCGTCTGTTCTGGGCCACATCTATCCCGTGTGGCTGCGATTTCACGGCGGCAAAGGCGTCGCGACGGCTGCAGGCGTGTTCGGTGTGCTCGCGCCGATTGCGCTCTCGATCGCGTCGGCAGTGTTCGTTCTCACGATCTGCGTGACGCGGTTCATTTCTGCAGGATCCGTCGCTGCGGCGTTGGCGCTGGTGATCGCCGCGGCCGCGACCGGAGCGCCGGCCGCAGTCGTCACCGGCGCCGTTGGCGCCGCCTCGATCATCCTGTACCGGCATCGCTCAAACCTGGTGCGGCTCGCCACCGGCACCGAACGACGCGTCGGGTTGAGACTGTTTGAGCAGAGGAGGTAACGGTATTTCTCACATCGCGATCTTAGGCGCAGGCGGATGGGGCACCGCCCTTGCCGTTCATCTGGTTCGAACCGGTCACGACGCGTGGCTCTGGGGGCGCGACCCTTCGCTCGTCGACGAGTTACGGGCGCGCCGGGCGAATGCTGTGTACCTTCCCGACATCACGTTTCCCCCACGGCTGCGGGTCACCGCCGATCTGCGCGAGGCACTCGGTGGGGCCGCTCTCGTCGTGGCTGCCGTTCCGTCGCACGGCATGCGCGAGGTGCTGCGACGCGCAGCGCCCCACATCCACGCGGACGCGATCGTCGTCAGCGCGGCGAAAGGTCTCGAGCAGGATTCGCTGTTCCGTCCGTCTGAGATCGTGCAACAGGAGCTCGGCGATCGCGTTCGGGTCGGCGTGTTGTCGGGGCCGAGCTTCGCCTCCGAGATGGCGCGCGAGTTGCCGACCGCGGTCTGCATTGCCTCGCGGGATGCTGGCGTGGTGGATCGCGTCCAATCCGACTTCCGCTCCCCGTCCTTCCGTCTCTATGGAAGCAGCGACGTCGTCGGTGTCGAGATTGGCGGTGCGCTGAAGAACGTCATTGCGATTGCCGCCGGCATGGCGGAGGGGCTGGGCCTTGGACACAATGCGCAGGCGGGGCTCATTACGCGTGGTCTTGCGGAGATCGCGCGTCTGGCGTGCGCCATGGGCGCGCAGCGCGACACGCTCGCCGGACTGACGGGCCTTGGCGATCTCGTTCTCACCTGCACAGGGAGGCTCAGCCGTAATCGACACGTCGGCATCGAGCTGGCGCGCGGGCGGTCGCTGCACGACGTGCTGACCAGCATGAAGATGGTCGCAGAAGGCGTGCGGACGACCGATGCCGCGTTGGCGCTGGGCGAGCGTCACGGCGTTGAGCTGCCGATTGCTGCCCAGGTGGCTGAGCTGATCGCCGGCCGCAAGGACGCACGCAGCGCGCTGTACGATCTGATGTTGCGCCCTCAAAGGGCGGAGGCCGGTTAGCTGCCTCGTAATCACATTGGGATTTGGGATTTGGGGTTTGAATTTGGGATTCTTTGACAAGCTCCGTGACAGCCTCGCGCGCACGAAGGAACAGATTGTCAGCCGCTTCGAAGAAATCGTTCAGCAGGCGGACACCGAAGAACAGCGATCCCGGCCGGTTGATGTCGACACCATCGAGGCGCTCGAGGAGCTGTTGATTTCCGCCGACGTCGGCCTGGCCGCGACCGAGCGCATCGTCAACGCGGTCCGTGCCCGCGCGCGACACGGGGAGAGCCTGCGCGATCTGGTGAAGCAGGAGATTCGGAAGGTCTTCGACGCGGTCGAGACCGCTGCGCCCGACGGTCACCATCCGCACGTGACGTTGATCGTTGGCGTCAACGGCACCGGGAAGACCACGACGATCGGGAAGCTCGCGAACCTGTTGAAAGCGTCCGGCAAGGAGCCGCTCGTGTGCGCAGCCGATACGTTTCGCGCGGCGGCCGTGGAACAGCTCGAGATCTGGGCAAAGCGAGCCAACGTCGATATCATCCGCGCGAAGGAAGGCGCCGATCCGGCGGCGCTCGTCTTCGACGCCATTCAGTCGGGCAAGGCGCGTGGACGCGATCCGATCCTGGTCGACACCGCCGGACGTCTCCACACGCGTGTCAACCTGATGAACGAGCTGGACAAGATCCGCCGTGTCGCCTCACGCGCCACCGAGGGCGCACCTCACGAAGTGCTCCTGGTGCTCGACGCAACGGTCGGTCAGAACGGTCTTCAGCAGGCGCGCGAGTTCACCAGCGTCGCCGGCGTCACCGGCATCGTTCTCACAAAACTGGATGGCACGGCGAAGGGTGGCGTTGCCGTCGCCATCGCACACGATCTCAAGCTGCCGATCCGCTACGTCGGCGTTGGCGAAGGCATTGACGATCTGATTCCGTTCTCGGCGCAGGATTACGTGGACGCGCTGTTCCAGGAGAAGTGGTAAGACTTGTCCGACGAAGCCTTGGCGAAGGCGGACCTGCGGTGGATGCGGCGGGCGCTGGAGCAGGCGCGCCGCGGGATCGGGCGCACGACCCCGAATCCAGTGGTCGGCGTGTGCGTGGTCACGGATGAAGGCGTCGTGGTTGGCGACGGCTCGCACGAGCGCGCAGGTGAGCCCCACGCTGAAGTGCACGCGCTCAATCAGGCGGGGGAGTCGTCGCGCGGCGCGACGTTGTACTGCACGCTCGAGCCCTGCTCGCACACGGGTCGTACCGGTCCATGCACCGACCGGATCATTGCCGCCGGCATCAAGCGTGTGGTTGCCGCGATGGAGGATCCGTTTCCGCTTGTGAGCGGTCGCGGGTTCGCAGCGCTGCGGGCCCATGGGATCGAGGTTGAGGAAGGCCTCGAACGTGATGCCGCCGTGCGATTGAACCAGCCGTTCCTGACCACGATTCGCGAAGGACGCCCGTTCGTGATCCTCAAGGCCGCCACGAGCATCGATGGCCGTATCGCCGAGGCGCCCGGCAGACGGACGCGGCTCACGTCGGCGACCGCCAACCGGCGTGTGCAATACCTCCGCGCCAGGGTCGACGCGATCGCGGTTGGGTCCGGGACGATTCTCGTCGACAACCCGCTGCTCACCGCGCGGGAGGTGTACCGTGAACGGCCATTGACACGGGTTGTGTTCGACCGTCGCCTGCGCACACCACCGCACGCCCGGCTGTTCTCGACCCTTTCTGCGGGACCAGTGATAATACTGACGACGCGCGAGGCCGCCGCGACCAGGGGTGCCGAGCGGTCGGCGCTCGAGCGCAGCGGGGCGAACGTGCTCGCACCCGAGGAATCCGGCATGCGGCCGGCGCTTCGAGCGTTGTCCGCTCTCGATATTCAGAGCGTCCTCCTCGAGGGGGGAGCGGCGGTCCACGCGGCGGCGTGGGACGAAGGCGTCGTTGACTACGTCCAACTGTACGTCGCCCCGGTCGGCCTCGGAACCACCGGCGTTCCGTTACTCGATGGCCGCCGCTGGTCGCTCTCGTCGCTGATCGATCCAAAAGTGGAAGTACTGGGACCCGATACACTCATCGAAGGTTATGTTCACCGGCCTCATTGAAGCTGTCGGCACGATCGCCGAGCTCAAGACGACGACGTCGGGATTTCGTCTTCGCGTCCGGACGACGCTGGCGTCGGAATTGACGCCCGGGGACAGTCTTGCCGTGAATGGCGTCTGCGTGACCGTGACGGCCGCCGACAGCGGTGTGGTGCAGGCGGACATCGGCCCTGAAACGGCACGCGTGACCGCGCTCGGCTCACTGCAGCACGAGCAGCGCGTCAACCTCGAGCGCTCGATGCGGGTGGACAGCCGCATCGGCGGCCACTTCGTGCAGGGGCACATCGACGGCACGGGGGTCATCGACGAGATTCGGCCCGACGGCGATTCACAGTGGCTGACGATCTCCTTCGACCGGGGCTTGTCGCCTTATCTCATCCGGAAGGGATCGATTACCGTCGATGGAGTCAGTCTCACCGTCGCAGGCCTCGGCGGCAACGTGTTCGACGTGATGATCATCCCCTTTACCTGGGCGAACACGAGTCTGTCGTCGCTCCGGCTGCGCGATCGAGTGAACCTCGAATGCGACATCATTGGGAAGTACGTCGCGCGCTCTGTCGAATTGATGGAGGAGGGCCGGCTCAAGCCGGCAGGTACGGGGATCTAATGGCCAAGAGCATTCGTATCGCGAAGGGTGCCCGCAAGCGCAGCCCCTTTGCGTCCATCGAGGAAGCGGTGGCGGCGATCCGGGACGGACGCGTGATCATCGTCTGTGACGACGAGGACCGGGAGAACGAGGGCGACCTGACGATCGCGGCGGAGAAGGTGACTCCGGCAGTGATCAATTTCATGGCCAAGCACGGCCGCGGGCAGATTTGCCTGTCGATGACCGGCGATCGCCTCGACGAACTCGAGATTCCGTTGGCGGTCAATTCGAACACCACGGCGTTCGGGACCGCGTTCTGTGTTCCCATCGACGTGAAGCGCGGCGGCACCGGCATCTCCGCGGCCGACCGCGCAGCCACAGTCCTTGCCGCCATCGACTCCACCACAAAGCCGTCGGATCTTGCGCGTCCGGGTCATGTATCGCCGCTGCGCTCGCGCGACGGCGGCGTGATGGTGCGCGCGGGGCAGACCGAGGCGGCGGTTGATCTCGCGCGCATGGCCGGCCTCAATCCGGCGGGCGTGATCTGCGAAATCATGAATGAAGACGGCACGATGGCGCGCGTGCCGGAGCTGACGAAGTTCGCGCGCAAACACGGGCTGCTGATGATCACGATCGCGGATCTGATCCAGTACCGGATGCGCACCGAACGGCTCGTGAAGCGCGCGGCGCACGCCCAGTTGCCGACCGAGCACGGCGACTTCCAGATCTACCTGTACGACAACCAGGTGGACGGCATGACGCACGTTGCCCTCGTGCGCGGCGAGATCGGCGACGGCAAGGATGTGCTCGTGCGCGTCCATTCCAAGTGCCTCACCGGCGACGTGTTTCACTCGGCGCGCTGTGACTGCGGCGCGCAGCTTGACACCGCGATGACACGGATCGCCGCCGAAGGACGCGGGGTGCTGCTCTATCTCAACCAGGAAGGGCGCGGCATCGGTCTCGTCAACAAGATTCGCGCCTACGAGCTGCAGGACCAGGGTCTCGACACCGTCGAGGCGAACGAGCGTCTCGGGTTCAAACCGGACCAGCGCGACTACGGAATCGGCGCGCAGATTCTCACCGACCTCGGCATAAAGACGATGCGGCTACTGACGAACAACCCGCGCAAGTTCGTCGGACTGCAGGGATACGGGCTATCGGTGTCGGAAGCCGTTCCACTCGAAATTCCCGCGTCGGATTCCACCCGCAAGTACCTCAAGACCAAGAAGGACAAGCTCGGACACCGCCTATCGTCAGTGTAGGGCGGGTCCTTTCGGACCCGCCAGAGCGTTACGGAGATTCTCATGCGTCGCGTGAACTACGTAAAGCTGCCCGCCGTCCCGGGACTGGAGGACACGAGTCCGATCATCACCGCGATGCGCCGCGGGGACTACTTTGTCAGCTCGGGTGAAGTGCTCATCCCCTCGTATTCCGTGCAGGGGGCAGGGAATCGCCGCACGATTGTCGCGGACGTGGAATGGACATTTCCGTTGGAATTTGCCGAGGTCGTATGGGGCGACGGGAAGACGACCGACCGCCAGATTATTCCGGCCACCGACCTGGCTTCGTTCGGGAAGAAGCATTTCGAAATCCCCTTCAACGCCGAAGGAAAGGCGTGGGTGAGGGCAGTAGTTCAGCCCATCAAATTGACGAATCTCGCGACCACGGCAGCTCGTTAATCAGGCGGTGCAGGGGCGGATCTTAGGACCCGCCCCTGCCCTGACGGTTGCCGATCCGCCCAAGCTCGCCTAAGATAAGCGTTTGCGTCCGTTGGGCTTAACCCTGTCGTGGGGAGCCCGTGCAGTGTTCCGCCCAGGGGATCCATGTTCGAGTCGCTCAGCACGCGCATCCAGGATGTTTTCAAGTCGCTGCGCGGCGAAGTCCGGCTGACGCCCGAGCATGTCGAGACCGCGCTGCGCGAGATCCGGTTGGCGCTGCTCGAAGCCGACGTCAATTTCAAAGTCGTCAGGGCATTCATCGATCGCGTCCGCGATCAGGCGATGGACCAGACGGTCCTGAAGAGCCTGTCGCCCGGACAGCAGGTCATCAAAATCGTCCGCGACGAGATGCTTGCGCTGTTCGGTGATGCGGAAGGCGGCCTGCGCAAAGACGCGCCGTCCCCGCGCGTGGTCCTGTTGCTGGGACTGCAGGGATCGGGTAAGACGACGACGTCGGGGAAGCTTGGGAAATGGCTGGCGCGGCAGGGACGCCATCCGCTGATGGTTTCCACCGACGTCAGGCGGCCTGCGGCAATCCAGCAGCTCGCGATCGTCGGCGAACAGGCCGACGTGAGGGTGTACGGACCGGACACGATGGATCCGGTTGCGCGCGCGAGCGGGGCACTCGCGGAAGCGAAGGCCAAGGGATTCGACACGGTCATCGTCGATACCGCGGGCCGGTTGCACATTGACGACGACCTGATGGACGAACTGCAGGCAATCAAGGCCGCCGTGCAGCCGTCCGACCTGCTCTACGTCGCGGACGCGATGACCGGACAGGATGCGATCAAGAGCGCCGGAGAATTCAACCGGCGCATCGGCGTGACCGGCGTCGTCCTGACCAAGCTCGATGGCGACGCGCGCGGCGGCGCAGCCCTCTCGGTCGTGTCGGTGGTGGGCGTCCCGATCGCGTTTGTCGGCAGCGGCGAGCGGCTCGAGGATCTCGAGCTGTTCCACCCGGACCGGATCGTCTCGCGGATGCTCGGCATGGGCGACGTGCTGTCGCTCATCGAGAAGGCCGAGCAGGTCATCGACCAGGACGAGGCGGCGCAGCTCGAGGAGAAGCTGCGGAAAAACGACTTCACGCTCGACGACTTCCGCAAGCAGCTGAAGACGATACGGCGGATGGGGCCGCTCGAAAGCATTCTCGGGATGATCCCCGGGCTCGGGAATTTGAAGGAGCTGGCCGAGAACAAACCGGACGAGAAGCAGATGGGGCGCGTCGAGGCGATCATCGGGTCCATGACGCCGGATGAGCGGCGCAACGACAAGATCATCAACGGCAGCCGCCGGAAGCGCATTGCGAAGGGCAGCGGCACGTCGGTCGAAGAAGTGAATCGGCTGCTGAAGCAGTTCACTGAAATGCGGAAGGTCCTCCAGATGATGAATCAGGGAGGGCTGCAGGGAATGGGCAAGGGGTTCCCGAAGATGCCGGGCGGCGGCGGTTTCGCTGCGCCTGGCGGCAAGAAGCGGAAAAAAGGCGGGCCCTGGGGGCTGATCAAGACGCGTTAATCAACCACGAAGATTCGAAGAACACGAAGGAGATTCGATGCTATCGATTCGTTTACGGCGGATGGGGTCGACCAAGAAGCCCTATTTCCGCGTGGTGGTCACCGAGGCGCGCTCGGCGCGCGACAGCAGCTTCGTCGAGAACGTGGGTACGTATCATCCCCGTTCGAAGCCTGCGCAGGTCAACATCAACAAAGAGCGTATCCAGCACTGGATCACGCTCGGGGCTCGACCCTCGGACTCGGTGCGCACGCTGCTCGCCAAGCACCTCTCGCGCGATCTGTCGGCGCCTGCCGCCACGGCGACGCCTGCTTCGCAGTGATGGCTGCGTCGGACGGGTCGCCGGGCAACGCCGGCAACCCGGTTAAAGTGGTCGTCGAAGTGATTGCGCGCGCGCTGGTCGATCATCCCGACAGCGTCCGGGTGACCGAGACCGAGCGCCGCGGCATGACGGTGCTGTCGCTGACGACGGCGCCCGGCGACATGGGAAAGATCATCGGCCGGCAGGGACGGACCGCCGCCGCGCTGCGCACGCTGGTGGCGTTGACCGCGGAAAAGCACGGCGTGCGGGCGCAACTCGATATACGGGACTAAGGACGAGGGATCCGGGATCGGGGATCCGGGATCCGGATCAAAAACGCGAGTCGGAGATGGAGCGGAAAACCGAGGTCTTAACCCCTGATCCCCGATCGCCGGTCCCGGCTTCCGGATCCCGGATCCCGGATCCCGAATCCCGGGATGATTGGGATCAGATGGCACTCGTGGGGCGCATCACGAGGCCTCACGGATTGCGGGGACAGGTTGTCGTCCATCCCGAGACCGATTTTGTTGAAGAGCGGTTTGGCGAGGGCGCAACCTTCTGGACGCGTTCGGCCGCAGGTGACGAGCGGCTGACGATCGTCTCGTCGCGGGTGCAGAACGGCCGGCCGATCGTCGGTTTCGAAGGCTTCGCGCGCGTCGATGACGTGGAACGGCTTGCGGGCCTCGAGCTGAGGGTACCGGAAGAGACGTTACGGCCGCTGCAGCCCGGCACGTATTACGAGCATCAGCTCGTCGGGTGCGGCGTGGAGACCACGGATGGCGACGTCGTTGGCGAGGTCGCGAAGGTTGAAGGCGGCGGCGGCGCGAGCCGCCTGATGGTGAACGGACCGCGCGGTGAAGTCCTGATTCCGCTGGCCGTCGACATTTGCGTCGAAATCGACGTGGCGAACAGGAAAATCCGGATCAATCCACCGGAAGGGTTGTTGGAGTTGAATGAAACCACGAAGACGCGAAGCGCACGAAGGTAAGTAAGGTTTTCGTGTATTTCGTGACCTTTGTGGTTGATTGACCGTGAAGTTCGACATCGTCACGATCTTTCCGCGGATGGTCGAGGCAGCGCTGGCTGAGGGGATCGTCAGCCGCGGGATCGCCTGTGGTGCGCTGGATGTCGAGGTACACGACCTCCGCGACCATACGAGCGACCGGCACCGCAGCGTGGACGACATGCCGTATGGCGGCGGGCCGGGCATGGTGATGAAGCCGGAGCCGCTCGTGCGTGCGGTCGAGGCGATCCGGAGCGGCCGCGGGACGCCCGACGCCGTGATCCTGCTCTCGCCGCAGGGGAGGCGGTTCACGCAGGCCGAAGCGGTCCGGTTGAGCGGCCTCGCGCATATCGCGCTTTTGTGCGGCCGATATGAGGGGATGGACGAGCGGGTGGCGACGCTCGTCGGCGCCGAAGAGCTCTCGCTCGGCGATTTCGTGGTGAGCGGTGGCGAGTTGCCAGCGATGATTGTCGTCGATGCTGTCAGCCGGTTAGTACCGGGCGTGGTCGGTGACGAGCAGTCGGTCGCAGAAGATTCGTTCGCGAGAGGGCTGCTGGACTATCCGCACTATACGCGGCCGGCGGAGTTCGCGGGGATGAAGGTGCCGGACGTCTTGCTGTCGGGGCACCACGCCGACGTCCGGCGGTGGCGCAGGAAGACCGCGCTGGCTCGGACGCTGGATCGGCGGCCGGAGCTGATCGAGCAGGCGGTGCTCGACGACGAGGACCGCAAGCTGCTCGACGAGATTGTGAAGGAACGCAAAGGAGACGTGAGATGAGCGCGATTGAGCTGGTCGAGAAGTCGCAGTTAGCGGAGCGGCCGCGAATGAAATCCGGCGACACCGTGCGCGTGCACGTCAAGGTGCGCGAAGGCGACAAGGAGCGCATCCAGATTTTCGAGGGAATCATCATCGGCCTGCATCGCGGCGGCGCTCGCGCGTCGTTCACGGTACGCAAGGTGTCGTTCGGGCAGGGCGTGGAGCGCATCTTCCCGCTGCATTCGCCGACGATTGCCAAGGTTGATGTCGTCCGGTCGGCGCGCGTCCGGCGCGCGAAGCTGTACTTCCTGCGCGCGTTGAAGGGGAAAGCCGCCAGGATGAAGGAAACCAAAAGGGCACAGTAGGACCCATGGTCAAAGTGCGTGCGATGCGGACCCTGGAGAACGCCTTGCGGCGTTTCGGGTTCCATCGCATCGCCGGTGTCGACGAAGTTGGCCGCGGCTGCCTGGCCGGTCCGGTCGTCGCCGCAGCGGTGGTGCTCGATCCAGAACGCTACATCGCGGGCGTGTGCGACTCGAAGATGATCACGGCCGCCGAACGTGAGCGGCTCTTCGGCGTGATCACCAGAAAAGCGATTGCCTGGTCCGTGGCGTCGGCGCAGCCCGCCGAAATCGACGACATCAACATCCACCGCGCCTCGCTCGAGGCCATGCGCCGCGCCGTCATGATGCTGGCGCCGCTGCCCGACCTCGTCCTCGTCGACGCGTTCCGGATTCCAGAGCTCCTGATGGCGCAGCGCGGCGTGCTGCACGGCGATCGCCGGTGCACGTCGATCGCTGCCGCATCCATCGTCGCGAAGGTCACCAGGGATCGCGAAATGCTCGTGCACCACGAGGCGGACCCTCGCTACGGCTACGATCGGCACAAGGGCTATGCCACAGCTGACCACCTGGCTGCGGTCGCGGAGCACGGGTATTCGACGCTGCATCGCCGATCGTTCAGGCCGCCCTCGCTGTTCGATATGACCCCACCTCGCAAGACGCCCTGTGGCAATTGATCGAGACGCGACGCTAAAGCAGGCGGACAAGTTGCTCCGCCAGGGAAAGCTCGACGGAGCAATTGAGCAGTACGTCCGCCTGATCGCCGAGCAGCCCGAGGACTGGAACGCCATCAACGCGCTCGGCGATCTCTATCTGCGCGCCGGGGAGAACGACCTGGCGGCCGAACAATTCACCAAGATTGCCGATCACCAGTTCTCCGAGGGCTTTCTGCCGAAGTCGGCGGCGCTCTACAAGAAGGCGCTGAAGGTGAAGGCGGACGACGAGCACATCCTGATGCAGTTGGCCGAGATCGGCGAGCGCCAGGGAAAGTTCGTCGACGCGAAGCTGTATCTCCACAAGGTCGCGAAGCAGCGCCAGGGCCGTGGCGAGCAGCGCGCTGCCGCAGAGTGCATCCTCCGCCTCGGATCGCTTGAAGGCTCCGACCTCGAGTCGAAGATCGCGGCAGCCCACGCCGCGCAGTCGATTGGCGACGCGTTTCGCGCCGTCGAGATCCTCAAGGACGCCGCCCAGGTCCTCGACAAGGAGAAGCGCCGCAACGAAGCGTTCCAGCTGCTCGCGGATGCCGCGGAAATCGACCCGTTCGATGCCGATCTGCGTAATCGGCTCGCACGGGAGTTCGTCTCGGCCGGACAACCCAACCGCGCCCGTGCCTATCTGAGTGCCGAGACGGCCGGCGACGATCCCGATCTGCTGCTGGCGCTGGCGACGATCGAGTTCGCGGAGGGCAAGGAAGACGATGCGCAGATCGCGATGGCGCGCGTGCTGGCGCTTGCGCCCGCGCGCGAAGCCGATGTGACGCATCTTGCCGACGAGCTGATGACAGGAGGGCGGGTCGAGTCCGCTTACGCGTGCATTGACGCCATCACGGACGCTGCGCTGCTCAACGGCGATACGCCGCGAGCCGTCTCGGTGCTCCAGAAGTTCGTCGCGCAGGTCCCCCACATCCCCGCGCTGGCGAAGCTCGTCGAGATCTCCGTGGACGCGAAGATGGAAGAGGCGTTGCGCCAGGCGCAAGGGCAACTCACCGACGCGTACCTCGACGCGTCGAGGGGCGACGAGGCGCGCGTGATCGCCGAAACTCTTGTCCGCTCAGACCCCGCCAGCGACGCGCATGCGGACCGACTGCGCCGTGCGCTGGCGATGCTCGGT
>Ga0209515_10008161_pt1 | contig 12317 bp, 11 predicted proteins | sample Subgroupgradi54m_FD_187454 | JGI IMG/M metagenome (GOLD analysis project Ga0209515, IMG submission 187454) | Subsurface groundwater microbial communities from S. Glens Falls, New York, USA - GMW60B uncontaminated upgradient, 5.4 m (SPAdes)... ... | reverse complement strand
AAGCAGAAGCTCACCAGCCAGCGCCGCGTCACCGTCGGCTGCAGGAACAGGTTCTCGGCGGCCACGGCGGCGATCGAGAGCGCGATCACCGCCTCGATCAGGCGGTCGGGCAGGGCGACGATGTTCAGCACGGCGAGGGAGAGGGTCACGCTGTGGGCGAGGGTGAAGGCGGTGATGATCTTGGTGAGGGCCAGGAGCCCGCCCCCGGGCAGGAGGAGCCCGAGCAGGAAGAGGAGGTGATCGTAGCCGCTCAGGATGTGCTCGACGCCGAGCAGGAAGAAGCTGAGGGTGCCGCGGCCGCCGCCCGCCGCGCCGGCGAGGGTCACCCGGGTCTCGCGGGTCTCCGGCGTGAACGCGAACTGCTGCGTCACCCCCGGCGCCTCGATCTTGGCCAGCGTGTGGTAGTCCGCGCCGAGGACGTCGAAGAGGTCGTCGCGGATCAGGAGATCGCGGACGGCGTCGGCGCAGGCGAAGTCCACGACCACCGTGACGCTCTCCGGGTGCTGCGCGGGCGGGAGGAGGAATCCGGGCCCGGCCTCGCAGCGCCTCCCCTGGGCGACCAGCGTGACCTTGTCGTGGACGAAGCCCAGGAGCCGGTCCCGGCTGGGGGCGCGCCCGGCGCGAGCGAGCCGGAGCTCCTCGGCCACCGCCGGGGGGAGCGCCGAGGGCCAGAGCGTCAGGCTGTACCGGATGCTCGCGCGGCCGATCGCGATCGAGGCGTAGCCGATGCTGCCGCCGCTGTGGGAGAAGGCGGAGCCCACGGCGGCGGTGGCCGCGGCGAAGGCCAGGCCGGCGACGAGCGCTCGCCACGGGGTCATCGGCGACCCGCGGCGTCCAGCACGCCCTGACCCGATTTGCCCCCTACCGCCGCGATCAACGCCAGCAGATTGTCGATCTGGTAGTTTGGAATGGTGACGACGGCGGGACTTCCGACCACCTGCACATACCGGCTCAGCGTGTCCGGTGCGACGTCGCCGACGGCGTACTGGGCGAGCGGTTGCAGGTCGTGTGGCCGATAGACCAGGATGAGCGTCTCGGGCGTAGCGACACCGTAGTCCTTTGCGTGCGTCTCGAGCGCAAATTGTCGCTCGATTCGCGTCCGGCCGAACGCGGCAAACGCGTGCTCGATGCGCTTCGCCATGGACGGATCGGTCTGATGCGCGTGGGTTCCTTCGGATCCCGTGTGGACGCCGTGGTAAAACCAGGCGCCCGCCGCGTCGCGCTCGAAGCGATGGAGTGTCCCCGCGCGGGCCAGCTCGATGGCGGCGAGTTGGTCCACCGGCACGGGCAGCAGCATCCGCGGATCGCGAGTGCCGTCGCGCCTCGAACTCGACCCAACAAGATCGGTGCGCTCGATGACCACGATCGCCCCCACCAACACCAACAACACCAGCCATACGGCCACTAGCCTGGGGCGTATCCCGCCTGCACTCACCGCTGCTTCCACCACACCGCAGTGCCCACCACCGCCAGCAGGGCAGGAACAAGGATCACGGAGAGGAAGAAAGTGCCCTTCATCTGCCGGTTGGTGAGGTTGACCCGGGGCAGGTCGTAGGTGCGCGGCTCGATGCCGATCAGGTTTTCCTGGGCGGCCAGGTAGTTCACCGTGTTGAGGAACAGCCTCCCGTTGCCCATGATATGGAAGAAGGAATTGGTGGCGAAGTCCGAGTCACCCACCACGGCGATTCGGGATCGGCCCGTGACGGCGGCGGGCACAGCTTCTTTGCTGCTGGTTACGGCCCGCGCGCGGTCGCCCTGTGGTCCGAAGCGAATCGCCGTGGCGTCGTCGGGAGTGACCGGGCGCCGGGAACCGATCACCATCAGCGTGTTCGGGCCGGGCACGTCGCGGCCTTTGTGGAACTCGACGCGGTCGGGACTGGTCTGCGCCCAGCTGTTCTTGGACGAGTTGACGATAGGGATGAGGGACGTGCCTGGCACGCGCCTGGGCGTCGGCGAGAGCGAGCGAGCCCCCGGGAAGAAGGTCAGCGGCAGATCGGCAGTGACCAGATGGTGATTGTAGCTGGTCACTGCGGGAGAGGAGACGTCGGCCCAGAAGTGGCTGGCCTCGTCGATCACGATGGTTTCGTCCACCACCACGCCGTACTCCCGGATCACGGGCTCCAGCCCGGTACGCACGAACGGGTCGAGCATGAAGAACGCGTTACCGCCCGCCGAGAGGTAGGCTCGCACGCCCGCCACCTCCGGCGGAAGCAGCGCCGCTTTCGGCCCCGCCACGACCAGCACCGCGCAGCGGGAGAGCAGGTCGGCGCTCTGTACCAGCAAGACCTTCTCAACCTTGTAGTTCATGGTCTCCAGGGCATGGCGGGCCTTGGCCATCCCGTGGCGCTCGTGAAGCACGTACTGGGCGCCGAGGCCGTGGGTATGACCGGGCGCGCCCTCCAAGTGATCGTGGGATTCCATGCTGAACGGGTCAGGCTCGGCGTGGCCGTCGAGGAAACACACGAGCTGCTTGGCGCCCTGCGATACGCGCAGGATGCCGTTGGCGATGTCGGTCTCGCTGTCGCCGTGCACCTGCAGCTTGCGGTCCTCGCTCTCCATGAGAGCCGTCCCCGCGAACTGCACGCCAAGCATCCGGGCCTGGGCCGGCTTGAGCATGGGATCGTAGAACTCGACGGTGATGAGCTTGTTCTGCTTGGCCATGAGCTCGTACAGCTCGACTGTCTCCCGCATCATGGGATCGTGGAAGAAGACGATGTGCACCGGCTTGTCCAGCCGCTTCAGCATGGTCACCGTGGGCGAAGACAGCGAGTACAGCTTCGCCTTGGTCAGATCGAACCGGACCGGATAGAGCACCGAGAGATAGGCCAGGGCGATCAGCACGCCGATCGCGCCCAGGGTGTACAGCGCGATCTCGGCCCGGCGCCTCCGCATCATCGCGCCCAGCTCGGTGCGCAGCGCAAAAGCGCCCCATGCCGAAAGCAGGACTCCAAGCCCGGCGAGCACCACCGTCCAGAAGACGGTCTCCAGCAGGATCGCCTGGATCGCGAGCGACGTCGCGAGCAGGGCGATGCCCACCAGCAGAATCAGTCCCGAGAGGAACGAGCGGTCCATCTCAGCGCCGCCAGTGGAGGTAACTGGCGTTGAGGGTCAAGGCGATCGCGCAGACGACGAGATACAGCACCACTGCTTCGCTGCGCACGAGGCCTTGTATGAATGCGCCAAAATGGAGGGAGAAGGACAGATGACGGGACAAGCCGCGCAGGGCATAGGACGTCTGGAAACTCTGTAGATTGTGGACGAACCAGAAGCCCAGCAGCACCGACACCGTGAGCAGCGCCGCGACGATCTGGTTTTGCGTCAAGGCCGAGAAGAACTGGCCGACGGCGAGGCAGGCCATGCCCAGCAGCACGAACCCGATGTAGCCGGAGAGGATCGTCGTTGTTTCGGGGTTGCCGAACAGGTACAGGGGGACGAGGTCGATCAGCGTGGCCGCGGTCATCAGGAGCAGTATGGCGACCGCGCCGAGATATTTGCCCAGCACGACTTGCCAGGGCTTGAGCGGCAGCGTCAGCAGCAGCTCCATTGTGCTCGCGCCGTACTCGCCGGAAAACAGCCGCATCGATACCGCAGGAATAACCAAGAGGAGCAGGATGCCCATGTTCTGGAACGTCTCGTGCATCGTGGCGTTGCCGGTCAGGAAGATGTTGTAGGTGAAGAAGTAGCCCGTCCCCACCATGAACACCGCGACCACGAAGTAGGCGATCGGCGAACGGAAATAGGTCGATAACTCCTTCTGACAGACCGCCAGCATGCCGCTCATGCAGTGCCCTTTGCCGCCGGGGCCTCGCTCACATAATGCAAGAAGATGTTTTCCAGCGTCGGCTGGTGGCGCTCCAGTCGGTGCAGATCCCAGCGGTTCGCCACGGCCCGTGCGATCGCGGCCTCCACGCCTTCCCGCGCGTCCACCTGGCACTCGACGGAGAGCACAGGGTTATCGCCGGGGGATGCGTGCATTTCCAAGGCCCGTACTCCTTCCACCGACAGCAGCTCCTCGCGCAGAGCCTGGGCCGGCGCGGTCACCTGCAACGCCACCCGGTTGGTCTGCTCCACGGCCCGCTGCAGCCCGCTCGGCGAATCGATAGCCAGGAGCCGACCATGGTTGATGATGGCCACCCGCCGGCAGATCATCGTCACCTCGGGCAGGATGTGCGTGCTCAACAGCACCGTATGAACCTCCCCGAAGGAGCGGATCACTTCGCGGGTCTCATGGATCTGGCCCGGGTCCAACCCGATCGTGGGCTCGTCCAGCAGCAGCACCTCCGGCTTGCCGAGCAGAGCCTGGGCCAGCCCCACGCGCTGCCGGTACCCCTTCGAGAGCTTGTAGATCTCGCGCCGGAACACGGCCTCCAACCCGCAGGCAGCCGTGACCCGGTCCAGTTCCGCGGTGATGGCGGAGCGGGGCACCCCCTTCACCCTGGCTACGAAGCGCAGGTAGGCGGAGACGTCCAGCGTGTCGTAAAGTGGCGGACGCTCCGGCAGGTAGCCGATTTGCCGCGCCGCTTCCGCGTTCTGGGTGGCCATGTCGTAGCCGGCCACCGTCACCCGTCCGGACGTGGCCGCGGTGAAGCCGGCAATCATCCGCATCGTGGTCGTCTTGCCGGCGCCGTTGGGGCCCAGAAATCCGACGATCTCGCCCTTCTCGACGGTGAAGGACAGGTCGTGGATGATCGTCTTGGAGCCGTAGCGCTTCGAGACTGACTCGAGGACGACCATCGCGGGCACGGAACTCACGACGGGAGGGCGAACCGCAAGGGGGCCCCCCGCGCGGGGGGCCCCTTCAGACGGAGTGAACGACGACCTACTTATACCACCTGCCGCCCTTCTCGGCGAACTGATCCTGATCGTGGGCCATGAAGATTTCCGCATCTTCGATATCGCGAATTGCCTTCAGCCTGTTGATGGAGTTGGTGTAGTCCTTGACGCTGTAGTTGAGCCCTGCCGGATACCCTTCGAGGTTCTCCTTCATCCAGATCGCGTCCTGGCTAAGGACGAGTGTCTTCCCGCTGCCCAGCTTGACCCTCAGCGACTGATGGCCAAGCGTGTGACCCGGCGTGCTGAGGACCGTGATCGAGCCGTCGCCAAACAGATCGTAATCCCCTTCGAGCTCCACGTAGTTGAAATCGCGGGCGGCGCCGTCGAAGTCAGCCATCACGAAGGCCGGGCCCCGCTGGAACTTCTCCGGCCACCACACCTGGTACAGCTCCTTCTTCTGGATCACGTGGATCGCCTTCGGGAACAGCTTGATGTTGCCAATGTGGTCCAGGTGGCCGTGCGAGGTGACCACGACCTTCACCTTGTCCGGCGAGAAGCCGACCTTTTTCAACTGCATGTCGATGACGTCTTCACGCTTCTGGCTCGGCTTGAGAAAGTCGCACATCCCTTGCGCCCAGTGAGACGCACACTTGCCGTCGGAGACCGCGACGTTGTTTCCCGTGTCGAACACGACGAGTCCCTTCGGGTGATCGATGATCCATATGCTGATCGGAATCGTGATGTCGCGATCCTTCTCCTTCGGAATGGTCGGGATCAACCCGCTAATGGCGAAGGGACCGAACTTGCCGCTGGTGCCCCAGTACACCCCTTTGACTTGCGCGAATCCCGTAGACGGGACAATGCACAGCATGCCCAGCAGAGCCGCGGCGATACCTAACTTCTTCATAGGTCATCTCCTCATGATGGTGGTCGGACGCACCCTCGTGCACGACCCATACCCGCGCAGCGAGCGGCGAAAAAGATAGCGCGAGGTCTCCGACATGTCAAGGGCAGCCGCGGCGGCGGATCAGCGGGCGAGGATGGGTGAAGCCCTTGTTCGACGCCTCCATCCGTGCCAGGAAGTCGCCATCTGGCACCGGGGGTCGATCGCGGCCGGCGCGGCCCCGAGACCTACCCTCCTCCTGACGGGCGGGCTGGGTGGAGCCAACGATTCCGGCCACGACCAGCGTGATGCCGGCCCCGCCCAGGAGGTCCGCCCCTCGGCGACGACCACCAGGCCACCACGGGGACGAGCCCGACGCCGAGGGCGGCATCAGAGAAGGGCCCGCTCGACGAACAGGACGAGGCCCACCACCAGCATCGCCAGCGATGAGCTCAGGACCATGCGCTTCTCCCATCGCGTGTGACGCAGGACCAGGAGCAGGGGCAGCGCGACGGCCACCACGAGGGCCTGGCCCGCCTCCACGCCGGCGTTGAAGCCGAAGAGGGAGAGGAGGAGGCCGTGGGGGGGCAGCCCCAGCTCGCGCAGGGCCGAGGAGAAGCCGAAGCCGTGGACCAGCCCGAAGCAGAAGCTCACCACCCAGCGCCGCGTCACCGTCGGCTGCAGGAACAGGTTCTCGGCGGCCACGGCGGCGATGGAGAGGGCGATCACCGCCTCGATCAGGCGGCCGGGCAGGGCGACGAGGTTCAGCACGGCGAGGGAGAGGGTGACGCTGTGGGCGAGGGTGAAGGCGGTGATGATCTTGGTGAGGGCCAGGAGCCCGCCGCCGGGCAGGAGGAGGCCGAGCAGGAAGAGGAGGTGATCATAGCCGCTCAGGATGTGCTCGACGCCGAGCAGGAAGAAGCTGACGGTGCCCCGGCCGCCTTCACCCGGGCCGCGGAGCGCCACGCGCGTCTCGCGGCTCTCCGGCGTGAAGGCAAACTGCTCCGTCACGCCCGGCGCCTCGATCTTGGCCAGCGTGTGGTGGTCGCGCCCCAGGACGTCGAAGACGTCGTCGCGGATCACGAGCTCCCGCGGCGAGTGCCCGCACGCGAAGTCGACGAGCATGGTGAAGCTCGTCGCGTCGAAGGCCGAGGGCTCGACGGCGCCCGGCCCCGGCTCGCAGCGGGTGCCGTCGGCGCGCAGCGTGATCGTCCGGCGGACGACGTCGAGGAGCGTCTCCTGGTTCTGCGCGCTGCCGGTCTGCGCAAGCCGCAGGGCCTCGGCCAGTGCCGTGGGCAGCGCGGACGTCGGCAGCGTCACGCTGTAGCGGACGGTGCTGCGGCTGACCGTGACGGAGGCGTAGCCGGTGCTCCCGCCAGCGTGCCCCCAGGCCGTCCCCGCCGCGGCGGCGAGGAGGACGACGGCGACCCAGGCGGCGCCGGGCCGGCGCTTCACGACCCGGTCGCTCCCTTCAGGACGTGCTCCCACTCCTCCCCGATGAACCGGGGCATCAGGTAGAGCTCGTCGCGCCCCTGGAGCCGCATGTACTGGAGGACCTTCTGGGGGATGGGCGCGCCGAAGCCCGCGCGGAGGACCGCCTGGCCGCCGTGGTAGAGGGTGGCCACGTAGCCGGGCGGATCGAGACCGAACTCCCGGAGGCCCTGCTCCGCCCACTCCGCGCGCGCCATCACGCGGACGGGCGCCGCCACGTGCATGAAGCGGATGGAGGAGTCGAGGTGCGAGACCAGGGCGGCGGGCACCGGCCCCGGGCCGGACGGGAGACGCCATCCGCCCGGTCCCCGGACGAACTCCCAGCGCCGGCCGCCGGCCCTGAGTTCCACGTGGTCGATCTGATCGGGCGTCTCCGGCATGACGCCCGCGGGCTTGAACCTCACGAAGCTCCCGCTTTCGCGCAGGTGGCCCGAGACCACCATGGCGGCCATCAAGCCGACCGCGACGAGGGCCACTGCGACCGGCAGCGCGCGGCGCCGCCGTCCGCCTACCGCCGTCTCCACCATATGACCGCACCCACGAGCACGACCCCCAGCGGCAAGAACACTTCGACGCCCAGGAAGATATGCTGCATCTCCCGCTTGGTCAGGAGCACCAGCGGCGGCACCGGGATCCGCGACGCGACGGTGGGCGCGGCTTCCTCGTGAACGAGCCACCGCGTCATCGCGATCGCGAGGTCGCTGTTCGCCATGTACGGGAAGAAGGAGTTGCTCACGAAGTCGGCGTCGCCCGCGACGATGACCCGGAAGGGCTTCGCGCCCGGCTCGCCGCCGGGCCACGTGCCCTCGACGGCGGCGGCGAGCACTCGGCGGCCGGCCTCGGGCTTCCCAGGCGCGGCCGGGGCCACCTCCCGGCCCGGCTGCCGCTCCGCCACCGTCCACACCGGGCGCCTGTAGCTCTGGACGCTGCTGCGGAACAGCGGCGTGACGGTCACGCCCGGCGGCGGCGGGAGCAGCGCGAGGGAACGAATGCCCGGATAGAACGTGAGCGCGATCCGCCGGGTGATCGGGTGCGGTTCGTAGGTGGGGACCGCCACCACCTCGACGTCGGTGGAGTAGTGATCGAGCGGGTCCACGACGACGTCCTGCTCGACCGCGACGCCGACCTTCCGGAGCGCGGCGTCGAGGCGGGGCTCGAGCACGAAGCCCAGGTCGTAGAGGAGCAGGGCCGAGCCGCCCCGGGCGAGGTAGCCGGCGAGGAGATCGCTCTCGCCCGGCAGGTAGGTCGTGCGGGGGTTGACGTCCACGACGGCGGCGCAGTCGGCCGGGATCGCGGTCAGCGTCGCCGGGACGATCTTGCGCGCGTCGTACCCGATGGCCTCGAGCGCCCGCCGCATCCGTCCCGCCCCGTGCCCGGGCATCAGCACCACGCCGGAGCCGCTCTCGCTGTGGCTGTGGCGGGCCAGGCCCTCGAAGTGGGTGTGGAACTCGAAGTTGTCCATCGGGTACTCGTTGTGACCCTCCATGAAGCAGATCGTCGTCACCCGCTCGCGGAGGACCCGGAGGATCCCGAGGGCGATCTCGTTCTCGTCGGTGGTGTTGACCTGGATGCGACGGCCGTCCGCCTCGAGCACGGCCGCGTTGTAGATCCGCACGCCGTAGGTGTCGGCGACGCTGGGCTGCCGGTCGGGGTCCACGGTGCGGACGTGGAGGCGCGGGTTTCGTCGCCCGAGGACCTCGACCATGTCCTTGGCGCGGCGTCCGCTCCGGTCCTCGGCCTGGTAGAAGTAGGTCAGCTTCACATCCTCGGGCAGGCGGTCGACCACCGCCTCGGCTTGCAGGGAGGGGGTGAAGACCTTCTCGCGGGTCAGGTCGAAGTGCAGGTCGTGCAGGGCCAGCGCGGCGTTGGCGAGGACGCCGATGCCCAGCGTCCCGGCCACGATCGCGGCGCTGTAGGCCAGGGCCGTGAGCCGCGAGAGCCGGGGCTGGAGCGGCAGCCGGAGGCCGAGGACGAAGAGGACGAACAGGGCGGCGAGCCACCCCGCGAACCAGCCGATATTGACGGCGACGAACCGGTCCATCGCGCCTCAGCGCCTCGCCAGCGAGCGGACGCTCAGGAGGAGACCGGCGAGGACGATCGTGAGGAAGAACCCCAGGTCGGAGAGGAAGAGGGCGCCGGTCGCGAACGGCGTGAAGTGCGCGACGATCGAGAGGCTGGTCAGGATCGTGTCCCACGGGTCGGGCAGCAGGTGGCCGAGGGTGTCGATCACCCAGAGCAGGATACCGGCGCCGAGGGCGATGACGGCGGCGACGATCTGGTTGGACGTGAGCCCGGACACCACGAGCCCGATCGAGACGAGCGCGCCCCCGAGCAGGAGGAGCCCGAGGAACCCGCTGTAGATCGGGCCCCAGTCGGGCTCGCCGTAGATCCCGAGGACCACCGGGTAAGTCACGGAGAGGAGCAGCATCACCGTCAAGAGCGTCATGCTGGCGACGAACTTCGCCAGCACGATCTCGATCTCCCGGACCGGGGCGGTGAGAAGGAGTTCGAGCGTCCCCGCCCGCCGCTCCTCGGCGAGCAGGCGCATCGTGACCACCGGCACGATCAGCAGGAAGAGCATCGCCGCCTGGAAGAAGATGTGGACGAGGTCCCCTCTCCGGTTGAGAAACAGGAACGAGGTGAACGTGTAGCCCATGAGGAGCAGGAAGACGCTGACGATCGCGTAGGCGATGGGAGAGGAAAAGATCGCCTTCTCCTCCTTGAGGAGCAGCGTGCCGAAGTTCCTCACGCCGCGGCCTGCTCGTGAGTCAGCTCGAGGAACAGCCGCTCGAGATCCGTGGGCGCCGTGCCCATCTCGAGGAGCCCGAACCCACCGCCCACCAGGGCGGCCGCCAGCGCTTCGGCGACGGGGATCTCGTCTGCCTCCACCAGGTACGTCGCCAGATCCGTCCGGAACTCGGGCGCCACGGTGACTCTCTGGACGCCGGGGACGCGCTCGAGGCAGGCCTGGACGCCGTCTGCGACCCCCCGGACGCGCAGCCGGAGCCGCTGGCCGTCGCCGGACGCGCGCAGGGCGTGGACCGCGAGCAAGCGGCCGCCGAGCAGGACGGCGACGCGGTCGGCGACCTTCTCGATCTCGCCGAGGATGTGGGACGTGACGAGGACCGTGTGGTCGCCGGCCACCGAGCGGATCAACTCGCGCATCTCGATGATCTGGCGAGGGTCGAGGCCGTTGGTGGGCTCGTCGAGGACCAGGAGGTCGGGGTCGTTGAGGAGCGCCTGGGCGATCGCGACTCGCTGACGGTACCCGCGGGAGAGCTTCCCGATCAGCATGGGCGCCACCGGGCCGAGGGCGAGGCGGTCCATCGCCCGCGCCACCGCCTCCCGCGTCGTCCCGGCCGCCAGCCCCTTGACCCGCGCCATGAAGCCCAGCAACTCCTGGACGGTCATCCACTCGTACAGCGGCGCGTCCTCCGGGACGTAGCCGACCCGGCGCCGGCACTCGAGCGAGTCGTCCACGACGTCGAGCCCGGCCAGGCGCGCCGTCCCGGCCGACGGCCGCAGGTAGCCGGTGAGGATCCGGAGGATGGTGCTCTTGCCGGAGCCGTTCGGGCCGAGGAGGCCCATGACCTCCCCCGGCATGACCTCGAAGGACACTCCGTCGAGGGCCAGGCGCGGGCCGTACCACTTGGTGAGCCGGTCGGCAGCGATGAGGGGCGTCATGCTCGGGAGCAGGCCGTCACAGCACCGCCGGAACGGCGGGCCGCCCCGGCGGTGTGCGTGCTGCGTCAAACCTCTCGATACGCGCCTACTCGAAGACCTGCGGCTCGTGGCTGTGCATCGCCTTGGCGGCGGGACCGTCGAGGTCATGCGCGGTCATGAAGCTCGCGCCCTCGGAGGCCTGCATCACGCGGATGTAGTTGTAGGCGGCCATGATGCCGTTCGGGGACCAGGCGAGCGCGACGTCCGGAAGGAGGTTCTTGGTGATGTTTTCGGCGAAGTAGACATTGTCGCTGGTCAGGATCACGGTGCCGGTCCTGGGCAGGCGGACGACGGCCATCTGGCTGCCGGGCGTGTGGCCCGGAAACTTCTTCAGGACGACGCTGCCATCGCCGAAGACGTCCCAGTCACCGTCGAGCATCATCATCGTGTGCTTGTTGGGAAGCGGCTGGCCGATGTCGCTCCGGAGGCACGCGACGTCGCCCGGGATGTACGGGCCGGCCGACCCCGGGTCGGGCCAGGCCGCGTTCCGGATCTCGTCCTTCTGGACGAAGAAGATCGCGTTGGTGAACTTGCAGACGTTTCCGCCGTGGTCGAGGTGCATGTGGCCGACGGCCACGTAGGTGACGTCCGCCGCCGAGATCCCCGCCTTCTGGAGCCAGTTGTCGATGGCCACGTCCGGCGTCCGGACGACGTTCAGCGCCTTGACGAAGGGCCCCCAGTAGCTCGGGTCGTTGATGATCCGGTCGTTGTTGCCGGTGTCGAAGACGAAGGTGCCCTTGGGATGCTTGACCAGGAACATCCCGACCGGGACCTGGACCTGCTGGCTCCCCGTGCCGCTCGCGAGCAGGCTTCGGGGAACCGTCAGCCCGCCGGAGCTGAACGCGTACAGCTTCATCCCGGCCGGCCCGGCGGCATGGGCCATCGGAACCAGCCCTACGAGCAGGAGCGCGAACGCCGCTCCCGCGATCACGCGCACTGTGGATCGCTTCATGGGTCTCTCCTCACCTCGGGGATGAATGAATTGCTTACGGCAGAAACGTGGACGAGCGAGCCCTCCTTTCCTTTCCGGCCTTGAAGGCGATTTCCCGGCGGGACCGCGCCGGCCACCCCCCGTGCCTTCGTGGGGTTCTGCCGGTCTGGGGGGCGGGGGCACGACCCCGACGGCGGTGAGAGTATTGTCACGTCGCACGAGTTGTCAAGCGCTTGTCTCGACGTGAACCGCGGCTCAGTTGGCCGGTCGAGGGCAGGAAACCTGCTCCGGCCGCTCGATGATCTTCTCGCACCTTCCGACGACGTAGACCTCCCGGGTGGCTTCGCTCCACTCGAGGACCGCCCGTCGTCCGGCCTCGCACACCTCGCGGGTCGGCGCGACCACCCCGTACCCGAGCGGCCGCAGCACGAACGGTTGGATGACGCCCGCGTGGTACATGCAAACGGCAAATGCCCACTCAACCATCCCGGCGTCCCTGATTCGCCGGCTCCCCCC
>Ga0209515_10008160_pt1 | contig 12321 bp, 13 predicted proteins | sample Subgroupgradi54m_FD_187454 | JGI IMG/M metagenome (GOLD analysis project Ga0209515, IMG submission 187454) | Subsurface groundwater microbial communities from S. Glens Falls, New York, USA - GMW60B uncontaminated upgradient, 5.4 m (SPAdes)... ... | reverse complement strand
GAGCCGGAAATTTACACGATTCAAAATCCAAAGTGGGTGCTGGTTGCGTCAGACGGAGTTTTTGATCCGAACCATCAAAATACCAGCCAGCTTTTTGAAGAAATTAAAGAATATGCGATTAGGCGTTCAGCTGCTGAAGATATTATGAAATGGGCAGAGAACTGTGGTTTAGAAGATAACGCCACTGCTCTTGTCTGGAGTTTGCCAAAAAATAAATAACCGCTGGTTTTACCCGGCGGTTTTTTATTGGCACTCTTGACTAGAGAGTGCTAATTTTTTATATTATGGTATAATTAAAAAATAATGGAACCTTTAATTAATAAAACAATGGAAGAAACTGGCATTGACCGGTCTATTCCCAAAGTTGCAATAATCGGGGCGTTTGGAGTTTTAACAGCCGGAGCTTTTGGATTTTTTTTAAATCTTTTTATAGAAGGCAATTCCAGCGCTGGAAGCGCGGCAGGATTTTTAGGAATTGGTTTTTTAGCGGTTTTTTTGCTCCAGACTTTATTTTTGAAAAGCGAAAAAATTGTTAATCTGGTTTTACTTTCGGAAAGTTTCGGGATATCGGTTTTTTTCTTCAGTAGATTTTCTCCGGCAATTTTAATAGCTTGGTCCCTGCTTTTATTATTCTTTTGGAATGCGTCCAGAAGCGGAAGGCGGGAATTGGATAATCGCTTAAAAATCAGCTTTTTCCAAATTGACAAGCAGACTACTCATAAAGCCATTACTGCTTTGGCTATTTTTGTCAGCATTATTTATGCCAGCGCTGATGGCCTTGCAAAAAACGGAATTTCTGAAAAAGGGCTGGAAGTTTTTTTAAAGCCAGCCGAGCCGTTAATCCAAAAATTGGAAATAAGCGATTTTTCTCTACAGATGACGGTTTTTCAGCTGGCTGATTCCATAATTGCCAAGCAGGCGAATGCGTTGCCAGCTTCTTTAAAAAACGAAGCTGTCAATAAAGCGCTTGCTGGATTAAAGGATCAAGCTTCCGGTTATGGAATAAATTTTAAAAATAATGACACGATTTTGAAAGTGATCCAGAATTATATCAATAAGCAATTAGAAAAAATTCCGGAGCAGATAAAAGTTGTTATTCCTTTTGGTTTCGGGCTTTTGATATTTTTGACGATAAAGGGCTTCGGATTTATTATCCGGTGGCTGGTGGCAATACCGGCTTATATCCTGTATCAGCTTTCTTTAGTAACCGGATTTTCCAGATTAGCGTTAGAATCAAGGACAAGAGAAATAATTATTTTAAAATGAATAAAGATTATTATAAAATCCTCGGCGTGGAAAAAAGCGCTGATGAAGAGGAAATTAAAAAAGCATATAGGAAGCTGGCGCATAAATACCATCCGGACAAAGCCGGCGGAGACGAGTCAAAATTCAAAGAGATTAACGAAGCTTACCAGATTTTATCGGATAAAAATAAGCGGACGCAGTATGACCGGTTTGGCCAGGCTTTTGATTCTGGCGGCGGGGGGTTCGGAGGATTTGATTTTTCCAGGGGGCAAGGTGGCGGTTTTGATTTCGGATTCGGATTTGATCCTTCCAATTTGGAAGATCTTTCCAGCGTCAGCGATATTTTTGAAGCTTTTTTCGAAGGAATGGGAGTAAAAAAGCGGAAGACTTACCATCGCGGTTCAGACATAGAAGCGGTTAAAGAAATCACTTTGGAAGAAGCTTTCCGCGGAATGGTTGTCGCTATCACTTATGAAACTTTTGTTGCCTGCAGCCATTGCAGAGGAGCCGGGCATTTTGCTAAAGAGGGTTTTTCCAAATGCGCAACTTGCGGAGGCAGGGGGGAAATCCGGGAAACCAGGCAGAGTTTTTTCGGCCAGTTTTCCCAGGTCCGCGCTTGTGGGGAATGCCATGGACAGGGCGAGATTCCAAATAAAATCTGCAAAGATTGTTCCGGCAGCGGGCGCATTAAATCCAAGCGGGAAGTGCAGATAAATATTGCTCCGGGAATTTCTGACGGCCAAGTAATCAAAGTAGTCGGGGCCGGGCAGGCAGGCGAACATGGCGCCGGAGCCGGGGATTTTTACGTGAGGATAAAAGTAAGGCCCCATTCAGTTTTTAAGCGGATTGGCGATGATTTATCTTTAAAGAAAGATTTGAATATTCTAACAGTATTGGCAGGCAAGAAAATCGAAGTGCCTACTTTATCTGGCGGTAAAGTGAATATTGGAATTCCGGCTGGATTTAATTTGAAAGAACCTTTGCGTATTTCTGGAGAAGGCATGCCGCGTTTTGGCAGCCATGGCAGAGGAGATTTGTATGTAGAATTTGATATTAAGATGCCGGAAGCGAGCTCTAAATTGAAAAAAGCTCTGGAAGAATAATTATTTGGCTTGAAAAAGTTTTGCGGATGAAGTAATCTTAAATCAGTTTATTGATTTAAAAAGGGATTGCAATGCTTGCAGTTGTTTTTGGCGTATTGGTGATGCTGTTGGTGCCATTGGGCGTAGTTGCAATGAAAGAGGGCGGAATTTGGCTGGCAGTTACAATTGTAGATGGATTAGCTGCTATTCTTTTTTTGATTCTTTCTGAGAAAGAAGGTAATCGATTGGCTGAGGAATGGATAGTTGTTGCTTCTGGAATTTATCACCATGTAGTTTATGGGAAGCATACTGAATCTAGGCGATCCGGCGCGATGGTCCATACTACGCATTATTATGAAATGAAAGTGACGGTTTTATATTTTACTGACGGGAGGACTTGCGTATTAGGCGGCAGGCGGGACATAGATTTTCCAAGCGGGACTAATGTAAGAGTCATTGAAAACGGCCTTGGCCAGAGAAAGATTGAAAAAATAGAAAATCGCTGATAAAGCGATTTTTTTGTGCCCCCACATGGAATCGAACCATGGTCAACTGCTTAAAAGGCAGCTGCTTTACCATTAAGCTATGGGGGCTTATATATTGTTATATTAAAACATAAAAAAGCTTTATTTGTAAATATTTTTGTTTTATTTTATATTTTGTATAAGCACTTTTAATTTTGAAATAAATGAAAGAAAATCCGGATATTAAAGTCGTAGTTACTAGCACCAAAAGAAGCGTTGTTAAAAAATTCCATGTCCGGCAGAGATTAAGCTATTATCCGGAAATGTATTACGGCCCTGCCGATGCGTATCCATTTAATGTGAATGATATGGAAAATGAAGGCTATTTATTGGCAGATATATTATTTAAACTTGTAGGCGTCCAGAGAGTAAAGATTGACGGCTATTATGTGCGAGTCACGATAGGCTATTCTTTCAAATGGGAGGAAGTTGAAGATAAGATAATTGCTCTGATAAAAGAATATATACAAACCAGAAAGATTACAGAAGGCTGATGAAATTAAAAAAATAAAAAGCGTCTCTGGACGCTTTTTGATTTTTTATGCTATATTTTTTGTTATTATTAGTTTTGGAATAATATGGACAAATTCACAAGAAATTTAATTATTGCGGTAGGAGGATTGGCTGTTTTGGCAACTGGAGTTTATTTCCTTCAAAAGGATTCTGCGCCTGTCCAGACGGCTGAATTAAAAAATCCGGTTGCGGTTTTAAAAACTAATTTTGGAGATATCCAGATTGAGCTTTTCCAAAATGACGCGCCAAAAACAGCAGAAAATTTTATTAAACTCGCAAAGAGCGGATTTTATGACGGAACGAAATTCCATCGGATAATTCCCGGTTTTATGATCCAGGGCGGAGATCCGAAAAGCAAGGATAATAATTTGGCGGATGACGGAACCGGCGGGCCGGGCTATGCGTTTGAAGATGAGTTAAATCCGGACACCGCGTCATATAAAAATGGATATGCAAGAGGAACCGTGGCAATGGCTAATTCCGGGCCGAATACCAATGGCAGCCAGTTTTTCATTATGCATAAAGATTATGCGTTGCCTCACGCGTATACGATTTTCGCCCGCGTATTGAAAGGCATGGAAGCGGTTGATGCTATTGAAAAATTACCGAGGAATCAGAATGACCATCCGCTGCAAGATGCTATTATTTTAAGCATTGATTTTTTAAAATAAATATTTTATAATTCTTTCCGGCAGCTTTTAATCCTCAAAATTAAGGAGATAAAATGGCGGAGAGGCCTTTAGAGGTGTTTGGCGATTTGATGCTCGGATTTTTTATTTTATCGCTATCATTAATTTCCGCTTTCGTATTTGCATCTTTTTGCTTAATGGTTTGTCTTTTGATTTGGATTGCGAGAAAAATTTGCTTTTTATGGCGGCTCTGGATTTTGTTGTTCTTTATGTGGCTTACAGTAAAACTTCTTTAGTTGAAAAAATCCGCCCTTTGCGCGGATTTTTTATATATTGCATAAAAATAAAAACTAATTATAATTTATTTTAATGCGTTTAAAATCAATTTGGCTATTGCTTTTAGTTTTGACTTTAACGGCGCTTGCCGGTTTTTTTGCTTATCCTCAAAGCCCTTATTCAAATAAATTATTGCCGTGGCGTTTGGGGCTGGATTTGGTCGGCGGAAGCCAGCTTATATATGAAGTGGATATGTCCGTTATAGATTCTTCAGACCGAGATTCGGTAATGGCTGGCCTTAGGGATGTTATCGAAAAAAGAGTGAATTTATTCGGCGTCAGCGAGCCGAATATTGTGGCTTCTAAATCTGGAGGCGCTTACCGTTTATTAGTGGAATTAGCCGGAGTTAAAGATATCCAGGAAGCCATAAAATTAATCGGAGAAACTCCATTTTTAGTTTTTAGCGAAGTGGAATTGCCGCCAGAAAAAGCCGATGCAAGTGCAAAAAATCAAAAAGATGCGCCGAAATTTCATCCGACCGAATTGACTGGCCGATACGTTACCAAAGCCCAGATGATTTTTGACCGGGTGACTAACCAGCCGCAGATATTTTTGGAATTTAATGGCGAGGGAGCGAAAATTTTTGAAGATGTTACCGGCAGGAATGTCGGTAAGCCGCTGGCGATTTTTTTGGATAACAATCTTATCAGCGCTCCGCGGGTTTCAGCGAAAATATCCGGAGGCCGGGCGCAAATTACCGGCCAATTCACTATTGTAGAAGCCAGGCAATTAGTGGAGCGGTTTAATGCCGGCGCCTTGCCTGCCCCAATCAAATTGGTTAACCAGCAGACGATTGGCGCTTCTTTAGGAAAGGATTCTTTGAATAAAATGATTTGGGCTGGAATTTACGGAACTTTAGCGGTTATCTTATTTATGGTTTTGTATTATCGGGAGCTTGGATTTTATTCGGCAGCTGCACTTTTTATTTATATAATTTTAACCCTTGCCGTTTTTAAAATTTTTTCCATTACCATGACTTTGGCAGGCATCGCCGGATTTATTTTATCAATTGGAATGGCCGTGGACGCCAACATTTTAATTTTTGAAAGGACTAAGGAGGAAATTAAAAAAGGGTCTTCTTGGATGCCCGCCATTAATGAAGGGTTTAACCGCGCTTGGACTTCCATCCGGGATTCTAATTTTACGACCATACTTACTTCCTTGATTCTTTTTTATTCCACCTCCAGTTTTGTTAAAGGTTTTGCGCTGACGCTTTTATTGGGCGTAGTAATGAGCATGTTTAGCGCAATTACGGTTACCAGGACATTATTGAGAGTATTTAAAAAAGCGGAATAATAATATGAATGTAATAAAATATAAATATTTATTTATAGGATTTTCTGGCGTACTCACAGTTTTAGCGGTAGTTAGCATGATTTGGCTTGGATTTAATCAAGGAATTGATTTTGCCGGAGGCACTTTCTGGCAAGTCAGATTCCAATCTGAATCGGCGAGTTTAAATTCTTTAAACGGGTTTTTCAGCGATCTTGGGCTTCGGGATGTTTCCGTCAGGCAGGGCTCAACAGTTAAAGATTTTTCTTTTCGGACAAAAGAATTAACCGAAGCAGAGCATCAGAAAATTTCACAAAATTTACAAACCAAACTTGGTCAATTTGAGGAGCTGAGTTTTTCCAGCATCGGCCCGGCTATCGGATCAGAATTGCGCAGCCGGGCGCTGGTTGCTTTTCTATTGGTTCTTTTGGGGATTTCTTTGTATGTTGCTTTTGCTTTCCGTAAAGTTTCCTATCCGGTGAATTCTTGGAAATACGGCTGTGTAACTTTGATTACTTTATTCCATGACGCTCTTATCCCGGCCGGAGTTTTTGCCTGGCTTGGCTGGAAATACGGCGCGGAAATGGATACTAATTTTATAGTTGCTATTTTAGTTATTATGGGATTTTCCGTCCATGATACGATTGTGGTTTTTGACCGCATCCGGGAAAATTTGCTCTTAGCCAAGAACAAAGAAGATTTAAGCGGAATTATCAATGCGAGCATTAATCAGACTTTTGCCCGTTCTATAAACACTTCTTTGACCCTAGTTTTAGTTTTATTGGCGCTTTATTTATTCGGGGCGGCTTCGCTCAGCTATTTTACGCTTTTAATTTTAATCGGGACGATAATCGGGACTTATTCTTCTATTTTTGTTGCCAGCCCGATGCTGACTTTTTTTCATATGAAAAAATAACTTCCTGTTGACTCTAATGTAAGGTTATGCTATTATATGCATAATTAGTTTTATATGAATATTAGCGTTTCAAAATTGACTTCTAATCTTTTATCCGGCATGGAATCTCGGGAGCGGGAAGTCCTTGAAGGACGTTATGGATTAAAAGACGGCAATGTTAAAACTCTTGCGGAAATCGGAGAAGCAAATGCCATTACCAGGGAAAGAGTGCGCCAGATTGAAGCCGGCGCTCTTAGTAAATTGAAGAAAGATTCCAGCAAAACTGATTTAAAAGATTTTGTTAATTTAGTTAAAAATCATTTAAAAAATATCGGCGGCCTTAGAAGGGAAACTTTGCTTTTGACTGATCTAAGGATGATGGTTTCTGATTCAGGAACTTCTTATCTCGGGAATAAAGTCCGTTTTTTGCTTGAAGTTGCCGGAGAGCCTAAATATCTTTATGAAGATGAGCAGAATCATTCTTATTGGTTTTTGGCGGAAGAGGATAGAAAGCGGGCGATGAATTTTCTTTCCCGTTTGGTTAAATTGATGGAAAATAAAAAAACCGAAGTGGTTAGCCATGGCAATATTGACCAGCTTTTTAAAGAAGCCATCCAGCCCCACAACTTGAAGGATTTGGTGGCGCTTAATTATATTGCAGTTTCCAAGCAATTCCACGTGAATGAGTATGGAGATTTTGGGCTTTCCCGCTGGCCGGAAACTAATCCGAAGACAGTTCGGGATTGGGCGCATACAATTTTGAAGAAACAAAAGCACCCCCTTCATTTTCAGGAAATTGCCAATCTTATAAATAAAGTCAGGAAAAATTCTAAAAAAGTCGCTTATCCGCAGACTGTCCATAATGAGCTTATAAAAGACCAGCGTTTTGTTTTGGTTGGGCGCGGATTGTATGGATTGCAGGAATTCGGCTTGATGCCGGGAACCGCCAAAGAAGTAATGGCAAGGATTTTAAAAGATCATGGTCCGCTTGCTCCAAAAGAGCTTTTGGACCTGGTTTTAAAGGAAAGATTGCTGAAGAAGAATACCGTGATGATTAATCTTCAGAATCGGAAATATTTCAAGCGCTTGGAAGACGGGCGGTATACTGCCAATATGGTTTAATCCATTTTGCGGATTTAGCCTTTTAACTTATTTTGCTCTTTTGATTTATAATAAAAGCATATGGTGGATTTTCCGGTTATTGCTTTAGGCATTGTTAAGACAATTTTAAATATTTTATCAGTAAGCTGGTGGATTTTTCTGCCTCTCGGCCTATTTTTTATTTGGCAGGAATTCTGGGTTTGGGGATTGAACCGGATTTGGAAAAGGCAGATTAAATGGGCGCTTTTAGAGATTCAAATTCCAAGAAATATTTTAAAAACACCGAAGGCGATGGAAAATGTTTTTTCCGCGCTCCATGCGATGTATTCCAGGGATATAGGTTTTGAAGATGTCTATTTTAAAGGCGAGGAGCTTTATTGGTTTACTTGCGAATTAGTCGGGTATGCCGGAGGAGTCCATTTTTATATCAGATGCCCGGCAGGATACCGAAATTTAATTGAATCTGCGGTTTATTCAGAATATCCGGATTCGGAAATTATTGAGGTGGAGGATTATACCGAGCTTATGCCCAATGTGCTTCCTAACGATGTTTATGATTTGTGGGGTAATGATTTTATTTTGGCTCAGCCGAATTCTTATCCGATTAAGACGTATCAGTTTTTTGAAGCCAATGTTGACGAGCAGCGCTTGGATCCGATTGCGGCTATTACCGAGGCAATGTCCCGCTTGAAAGATGGAGAAGCGATTTGGCTTCAAATTTTAGCTCGTCCGGTGCCTGGCGATTGGAAAAAAGAAGGAGAAGAGCTGCGGGATAAAATAATGGAGCGTAAGAAAGAAAAAGAGCTGTCCTGGTTTAATGCTTTGGTTGACGGAATGGTCCAATTTTTGAAAAATCTTTCTTTGGCCGCTGTCCAGCATCCTGCTTGGTCTGGATCAGAGAAAAAAGATGAAAAATTCAAGATGCTCCATCATTCTCCCGGAGAAGTGAATGTTTTAAAAGGAATTGAAAATAAAATTTCTAAGCTTGGATTTGAGGCGGCGATGCGTTTTATTTATATAGACAAGCGGGACAGTTTTACCCCTTCTAATATTGCAGCGGTAAACGGAGCGATTAAGCAGTGGAATACGCTGGACATGAATGGCTTTCGCCCAATCAGAGAAACTATGACTTTTGTCACTTCCCGCAAATTAACTACGGAGAGCTGGTTCAGGAAGGAAAAGATTTTTTACAAGAAACGGCTTATTTATGATCTTTATAAGTTGCGCTGGTTCCCGCCGAAGTTTTCTATTTTGAATACCGAGGAATTGGCGACAATTTTTCATTTCCCTTTGGTGACTGTGGAAGCGCCGCTTCTTGGCAGGGTAGAAGCTAAAAAGGGCGAGCCTCCGTCAAATTTGCCTATATAAAATAAATGTTAAATTATGGTTAAAAAAGAATTAATAAATCATTTTGGAATAATTAATTTCCGCAATCAGCAGAAGCAGTTTGGCATTAAAATAGACGACCGCCGGCGACATATGTATGTGATTGGCAAGACCGGAATGGGGAAGACCACTCTTTTGGAAAATATGGTTATTGCGGATATTTTAGCCGGCAATGGCGTCGGCGTAGTGGATCCTCACGGAGAATTCGCGGAAAAATTGCTGGATTTTGTTCCGGAAAATCGCATTAAAGACGTGGTTTATTTTGATCCTTCGGATATTAATTACCCGATTGCTTTTAATCCATTGGAGCAGGTTGGAACGGAATTCCGCCATTTAGTGGCGTCTGGAATTATGGGCGTTTTTAAAAAGATCTGGGTGGATATGTGGTCAGCCAGAATGGAATATATTTTAAATAATACTTTGCTTGCGCTTTTGGAATATCCTGAATCAACTTTGCTTGGAATTATGAGGATGCTTTCCGACAAAGATTACCGGAAAAAAGTTGTGGATAATTTAAAAGACCCGGTAGTCAAGGGATTTTGGGTAAATGAATTCGCTAAATACAGCCAGAAATTTGAAACTGAAGCCACGGCAGCTATTCAAAATAAGGTAGGCCAGTTTGTCACTAATCCTTTAATCAGGAATATTTTAGGCCAGCCTAGGTCCTCTTTAGATATGCGGAAAGCAATGGATGAGGGCAAGATTTTAATTGTAAATTTATCCAAAGGGAAAATTGGGGAAGATAATTCCGCGCTTTTGGGAGCGATGATTATTACCAAGCTGCAGCTTGCGGCAATGTCTCGCGTGGATATTCCGGAAAGCGAGCGCAAAGACTTTTATCTTTATGTGGATGAGTTCCAGAATTTCGCCACGGATTCTTTTGCGAATATTCTTTCTGAGGCGAGGAAATACCACCTTTGCTTGGTTTTAGCGCATCAGTATATATCGCAATTAGTGCATGCGACTACTACGAAAGTTAGGGATGCGGTTTTTGGCAATGTCGGGACAATGCTGTCTTTCCGGGTCGGCGCGGAAGACGCGGAGTTTTTGGAAAAAGAATTCCAGCCGGATTTTATGGCCAATGATTTTGTAAATCTGCCTAAATATAATTTTTACGCCAAATTGATGATTGATGGAATTTCTTCCAGGCCTTTTTCCGCTAAAAATATTGAGCCGTATAAAAAACCAGAGCAATCTTTTAAAAATTTAATTATTGAAAATAGCAGGAGAGAGTACGGAACCTCAAGGGAAATTGTAGAAAAGAAGATAGCCGGGGATTGGCTGGCTGGCGGAGAAAGGGCAGTTGAAGAAAAAATTTTCCGCAGGTCAGAAATGCCTTTGGTTAAGGTTTTAAAGCCCAAAATAGATTCAGTTGTCCGTGAAGAAAAAAGATTTGAAAAACCGCGCGATTTTATGCGCCAATCGCCGCCTGTTCCGCCAATAAAATCCGATATTGATTTTAATAAAGAAATTCGTCCGGAAAAATTTGAAAAGAAAAAAGTTGATATCCAAGATCTTCGGGCAGCTTTGGAAAAATCTTTAGGAAAAATTGAAAATACGGAAGAAAATAAATCTCCCGACTTATAGTCGGGAGATTTATTATTTTGCTTTTTCCATTCTTTCTACATACATTTCAGTTTCAGTGTTAACTCGGACAATATCGCCGGTATTCACAAAAAGCGGCACAGCTACTTGGGCGCCGGTTTCCAAAGTTGCTGTTTTAGTGCCGCCTTGGGCAGTATTGCCGCGTTCGCCAGGAGGAGTTTCAGTAACTTTTAAATCAATTTTAATAGGCGTTTTTATGGCTAAAATTTGGCCTTCTAATTCGACTGCAGTTACTTCGCTGTTTGGTTTTAAGAATTTAGCCGCTGGTCCGATTTTGGATTCTTCCAGTTTAAACCGGTTTTTCGGATTTCCTTTTTCCGCGAACCAAAATTCCCCGCGGTGGCTGTAAAGATAGTTAATCGGTTTTTTTTCTATTTCAATTTCTTCAATGGAATCATTAGGATGGAAATTCCGTTCGGTTACTTGGCCATTAATTAGGTTTTTCAGTTTAGTTTTGGCAACTGGTTTCCGCTGCTGCATCCGGAGAAAAGCGTAATCTAAAACTTCATAGGGAACGCCCTCAAATTTAAACATTGTGCCAATTTTTAATTCGCTGTAACTAAGCATTGATTAAGATTATATTATAGAAATTTATTTTTATCAAGCTATTGACAAAAATTTTAAGTATGATATATTATATTTAAGTTGTTCTGTTCTTTGATTTGGTCGGAAAATGCAGCCATAACAAATGGTCTGCTCTTCATGGGGTTTTTCCCCAGCCCTCTTACTCATACATTGGAGGGCTTAAAAGTGAAGAGTTGTATAGGCAAGAAAAGTCTGCTGAAGAGTCCCAAGGGGTACTGCGGGGCTTAACTGCAGGCAGAGAGTATTGCTGAAGTGCATTTTCCGACCCGACAATCCGCCGGCGAATGTCATTATGACCTCTTCGCCGGTCTTTTTTTATTTAAAAATTCGGTGTATCTTCTATTAAATAAGAATTGTTATATAAATTATGGAGAAAGTTAGAAAAGCAATTATTTTAGCTGGAGGCAAGGGAACCCGACTTTATCCGGTAACATTAGAAACGCCGAAGCCTCTTTTGACGGTTAATAAAAAACCGATTATCAATTATCTGATTGAAATGTTCAAAAAGCATGGCGTAGGGGAAATTGCCATTACAGTGCGAAAAAGCGATTTTGAAGATTTTTCTTGGTGGCTGAAGCGATGGCAGAATGATCTTGGCGGTGTTTGGGTTAATTTGATGATTGAAGAAGAGCCGATGGGGACTTTAGGATTATGGGCGCATCAATTGCATTCTTGGACTGCCGGAGAACCGTTTTTTTTAACCAACGGCGATGAATTGAAAGAAGTGGATTTATCTAAAATGGCAGAGCAGCATAATAAAATTGGTGCGCTTGTAACTATTGCTGCTGTAGAAGTGGCAAATCCGAGAGAATACGGGGTATTGGTTTTTGATGGAGATTATATAAAAAATTTTTTAGAGAAGCCGGAAAATCCGCCAACTAATTTTATTTCTTCCGGGCTTTATTTAATTGATCCGGCAGTGCGCCGACATTTAGAGCCGGAATTAAAATCCGGAACTAAATTTTTAATGATTGAAAAGGATTTGTTCCCGAAACTGGCCGCTGACCAGAAACTGGCGGCTTATAAGTCTAACGGCCGCTGGTTTGATTGCGGGAATTTGGAGCGGTGGGAGAAGGCAATCAAGGAGTGGGGCGCTTAGTTGTTAAAAAAAGAAAAAACCCTAACCGATTTTGGTTAGGGTTTGACAA
>Ga0209515_10008158_pt1 | contig 12323 bp, 10 predicted proteins | sample Subgroupgradi54m_FD_187454 | JGI IMG/M metagenome (GOLD analysis project Ga0209515, IMG submission 187454) | Subsurface groundwater microbial communities from S. Glens Falls, New York, USA - GMW60B uncontaminated upgradient, 5.4 m (SPAdes)... ... | reverse complement strand
CTTTCTTTTAAGTTGCCTAAGATGATGCCAAGGAAGAAATCAAAACTGGCGTTTACAGCTGCACTTTTGGATATTTGGAGGGCATTTACTTATATTTTTAGACAAAAAGAAGTTTGGTTTCCGTTTCTAATTTTTGCATCGGCTCAGGGTTTGATTGCAATTGGCGTGACGCTGGCGCCGGGATTTTTTGATAATGTAGTTGGGTTAACAGTGGACAAAAGCCCTATATTTATTTTTCCGCTGGTCGGTCTGGGGGTATTATTTGGTTCTATTTACGTGCATAGACCCAAAAAAGAGGCGAGTTTTTTTTGGTCTATGGGTTATGGAGCTATTGGTATTGCGGCGCTTCTTTTGGGATTAGTGATACTTTCACAGTTTTTGCAAGGGATTTTGCTACTCTTGCCTTCTGCGGTTTTCTTAGTGTTTTTAGGTTTTGGAGAAATTATTGCATTGATTTCTTCGCGTGCGGCTTTGCAGAAGCGGGTTTCGCATTCGTATCAAGGAACGGTTTTTGGCGCGAACATTATTTTATCATCGTTCCTGGCTGGAATTGCGGCTCCATTGGCGGCTTTGCTTGAAGACTTATTTGGTTATGTAAAGTTTTTAGTCTTTGGAGGCTTGATTTTTCTCTTGTTTTCACTATTTTTCGTTACTGTAGGCCGCAAATGGAAATTTTAAATTTAACTCTTTCTAATATTCGCAATTTTGCCCATAAGAACCTGGAATTTGATAAAAAATTAACCGTGATTATTGGGGTAAATGGATCTGGGAAAAGTAATATTCTCGAGGCTATTAGCTTGCTTTGCGGGGTTAGGTCGACCCGGGTGGAAACGGATTTAGACCTTGTGGCCTTTGGCAAAAGTGAGGCCAAAATTGAAGGAAAAGTGCAAAATGAAGGGGAAAAACACGAGCTGGTTATCAATTTTCAAGTTATAGACGAGCGCACAATTCGCAAATCTTATTTTATAAATTCTTTAAAAAAGCGCCTAGCAGATTTTGTGCCTTTAGTTGCTGTTGTAGAATTTCGGCCACAGGACCTTGATTTGATTTCCGGCTCGCCCTCGCTGCGCCGCCGCGAAATAGATATTCGACTTTCGTCGGTTGACCGTGATTATTGGCGAAATCTATCTTCTTACAACAAGATAGTGGTGCGCAGAAATAGGATATTGTGGAGAATTTCGGAGGGCAAATCGAAACCGCTGGAATTAAATTTTTGGGATGAAAGGCTGAGTGAACACGGCAATTATATTTCTAAAAAGCGTGAAGAATTTTTCGAATTTTTGAACTTCATCGAGCCGACGTTTGTCCAAATTTCTACAGGGGAACGCAAATACTTAAAAGGGTTAACTTGGCAACTTAAACAAAGTTTGGTGTCTGTGGAAAAACTTTTAAAAAATCGCGAGCGGGATATTGCGGCAGGTGTGACGCTTTCCGGACCACACAGAGATGATTTTCGGTTTATGTATAAAGAGCGAGATTTGGATTATTTTGGATCTCGTGGGCAGCAAAGGTTGGCTGTTTTAGCTTTGAAATTGGCAGAACTTGAGTATTTTCGAACTATTCGCAATGTGCGGCCGATTTTGGCACTAGACGATATTTTTAGTGAGCTTGACTGGGAACATCGGGAAACAGTATTGTCTGTTATTGGCAACCAACAGACGATAATTACGGCAGCAGAAGTAGAATCAATTCCAAGGGAAATTTTCAAAAAGGCAAAGATAGTGGAATTGTAATGAATGAAAGACTTATAATCCCTATTTATGATTGAACATAATGATCCGAGATTACAAATTTGTACAGACGAACATGATCAAGATATCCCTTCGCCAAAGTTATCAAAAAGCAAAAAAGCTCTAATTGCTTATAATGTGACTGTTTTATCGGGGGCAGGACTAGCATTTTTAGGATTTGCAGCTTATGGTTTTAGCAAATTTGTCGAGGATAGAAGATCGAGTCCGCAATATTTTTCTTATCAGCCAAAAAATGAAAGGCCACTAGACAGACTTGAAGAACTCATTAAATTTCCAGAAAATACACCGCCAGAGGCTGAAGCCGTTAAAAGATATCTGGTTGCTAATTATAACGAAGGAAGAGTTGGACTTGAAGCTTTTTCAGATTTTGAACTTAAAACTGGCAACAGCGATGAAATCAAAAAAACGATTAGAGATAAGCGAATTAAACTTGCTTTTTTGGGTGCGGAAATTCTAGCTCTTGAAGATCCTGAGAAAAATATTGTTGTTGATGAAGTAAAAGGTGAAGTTACGTTTGAGGGAAAGTATTTTGATATTAAAAATTCCAGACATTTATTTATCTTAGATGAAATAATAGGACAGAATTTTATTCTGATTGATCCTGATAAAACCCCTGAAGAACAATATAAGGCAAGTAAATGGATAGAAGATTTAAACTGGCTTGCAGATTCTAATGTACCGGTACAGTTTGAATCAAATGATATCGGTTATCCGCCAAATGGTTCATTGCATGTACTTGCAAGGTTTTATAGGACATTGGACAGGCTTGGTATCAAAGATCTACCCAAAAAGATTAATTATGTGCCTCATTTGATAGATCAAAGACTTGGATATGCTGGCGGAATTTATAGGTCTCAAGATAATGAAATAGACATTTCTGAGAGTTCAGGTATTGACGCAATTCCTCATGAAGAGGCTCATCATCAGGCAGATGTATACAGTGATTTTAGCCAGCTAAAGTTTAATCAGCTTGTTAATGATGTAAAGAGTAAAGTTCAAGGTGACTACGATCCGAAGGATACTTTTATTACTCCTGGCGTTATGGATTCAGCTAAAACCGGAAGCAACACAGAGGTAGAGGATTACGCAGAGACAATTCGAATGTATTTTTGGGATGGTGTGGCGTTTAGGCGCAGAATTAAAGAACTGAAATATGCGAATTCTGACGCGGCGGTTGTTCTGGAGGCTAAATACGATTTTGGGAAACTTTTGTCTAGAGGAGATGTTTTTACAAAAGAAGGCGAAGTTTTTAGCCCGCAAATTGGGGATGTTTTTGAAATTTCAGATCCAGATCCTGCAAAAGTGCTGATTCCATTGCGTGAAGAGCCGATTGAACAAGCAGTTTTTACCGGAAACGTTCGTGATACAAATGACGTAAAAATTCTTGAAGGGCCTGTTACAGCAGAATACAAAGGTGAAGAAGTTAGAATGTGGAAAGTTGTTTTGGGCGGAATTAACAAAGACGTTGGGTTTGCAGAGAGACATTATGCTGCTCAAGGATGGATTTCCGAGGGTTGGTTTGGGGAAAGAGTGTTGGCAAAAGAGGCAGAGGTGTTTCAGAATAAACTGTCGAGATGAACTCTTCTTTTTTTGCGGTAATTATGCGATAATTACCATATGTATTCTCCGAAATATAAAGTTTCTAATTTAATTCTTAAATATATTGGCCGGATAGAGGCTTCGCGTGAAGTTATTGAAAACGCACCGTTGGTGCCGGCATACGAGGCCAAATTTCGGCAAGAGGCGATAATTCGAACGGTTCATCATGGAACTCATATAGAGGGAAATGCTTTAGATAGTGGAGAGGTGGCGGCAGTACTGGAAGGCGAGGAAATATCTGCGCGTGACCGGGATGTTCAGGAGGTTTTAAATTATCGTGAGGTTTTGAAATATATTGACCGCAAAGGAGAGCGGGAAATTTCGGAATCAGATCTCTTAAAAATTCATGCGCTTACTGTAAATCAAGTTTTGTCAGCGGATCGAGCGGGGAAATATAGAAAGACTCAGGTTGTTGTTAAGAACAGTAAAACAGGAGAAGTTAGCTTTAAGCCACCAGAAGCTGGGAAGGTTAAAGCTTTATGTTCTGATTTTTTTGGATGGCTGAATTCTAAAGATGCTAGCGAACTTCATCCTGTTATTAAGGCTGGGATTGTCCATTATGTTTTGGCATTTATCCATCCTTTTGTAGACGGAAACGGCAGGACTGCGAGGGCGCTTGCGACTTTGGTTTTGTTTACAGAAGGCTATGATATTAAAAAATTCTTTTCGATAGAGGAGTATTTTGACCGCAATGCTAAAAGGTACTACGAAACTTTGCAATCTGTTTCCAACCAAAAGGTTGATTCATTGTCCGATCGTGATTTGACTGGTTGGTTAGAATATTTTTGTGAAGGTTTGGCAGAGGAATTAGATCGCGTAAAGCAAAGGGTGCAGAAGTTATCGCTTGATTCGAGGCTAAAAGGCAGGACTGGTCAGATCGTTCTTAGCGAGAGACAGGTAAAATTGGTTGAATATATGGAGGCAAATGGATCTATAAACAATAAACAATGGAGAATAATCTTGCGCGATTTTAGTGATGACACAATCTTGCGAGACCTTAAAGATTTGCAGAGGAATAAATTGGTGAAAAAGAAGGGCAGTACGAAAGGAGCTGTTTACGTTTTAAAATGAAATTCTCAAAGTTTGCAGAGTACTTAGAAAAGTTAGAAGCCACCTCAAAAAGACTGGAGTTAATTGATATCATGGCTGATCTTTTTAAGCATAGCGAAAGTGTAGAAGTGGGAAAGATTAGTTATTTGCTTCAAGGTAGAGTTGCTCCATTTTATGAACCGACGGAATTTGGTATGAGTGAGAATCTGGTTGCAGTTGCTATTGGCAAGGCGTATGACAAATCAAAAGAGCAAGTTATAAAACTGTATCGACAAAAAGGGAATATGGGAACTGCTGCTCAGGATTTAGCAAAAGTGCATCACGACAAAGGTAATTTATCTGTCAATGATGTGTTTAAGGATTTACAAACGATAGCTAAATTTTCTGGAGAGGGTACGGTAGAGAAAAAAGTCGGAACATTATCTGATTTGTTGAAAAAACTTGATCCAGCATCGGTTAAACATGTTGTTAACATTCCGCTGGGGACATTAAGGTTGGGGATTGGAGACCCAACTGTTATGGATGCACTGTCTATTGCCAAAACAGGCGACAAAAAACTGCGTCCTATTATTGAAGACGCTTATAACAAGACAAGTGATTTGGGATATGTGGCTGAGTCTTTCTTTAAGCATGGGGAAAAAGGATTGGCAACGGTCAAATTAATTGTCGGGAAACCTGTTAGACCGGCGCTTGCCGAGAGGATGCCAAACGCAGATGAGGTCGTTAAGCGTATGGGCGATAAGTTTGCGGCAGAGCCTAAATTTGACGGATTTCGTTGTATTACAGGCTATGCGCCTCTTTATATTGAAGGACGAGGTATAGTTTCGGCGCGGGATGTTAAAGTTGGTGACAATGTTCTAACTCACGAAGGACACTTTATGAGGATTATTGCAAAGAATAAACGGGTGATAAACAAAGGCGAAAGGTTATTTAAGATGCAATCGTTTCTTGGCAATGAGTTTAATATAACAGAAGGCCATCCAGTTTTAATTAGGCGTCTTGGTAAAAATCTATGGGCTAATATTGAAGATATAAAAAAAGATGACTGGTTAGTTTTTCCGTCTCCAAAATTAGAAAGCCCGTCTAAAGTTCCAAACCCACACCTTATGCTAAAAAATTCTAGTGGCTATACTAAAACAATTGAAATGGATAGAAAAATGTATGAGTTTTTAGGTTTTTGGGTGGGAGATGGTTATACCAATGAATTCCATAATACGCAAAGAGTAGGATTAACATTCAATGCGAGAACTGAGAAAAAACTAGCGAGCGACTATTCTGAGTTTATAAAGAATGGTCTTGGAGTTGCTAAGGTTTCCAGTTATTCTCATAATGGTGGGCTCAATATTTACTTTAGGGATGAACCATTAAAAGATTGGTTATGTACAAATTTTCGAAGGGAGTGGAAAGGTAAGATCATTCCTAATTGGTTTGTGAATATTTCAAGAAAGAATTTTGATGCTTTTTTAAAAGGTTGGATCGAATCTGATGGAACACCTAGGCATGGAGGAGGCTTTAAAATTACGACAAAGGAAGCTGACTTGGCTGCTTTGGTTCAATTAATTGCATTAAAAATGGGGAAGGCTTTAGGCTTAAGAAGAGTCAGAATTTCTGGGAAAACTTACTTTGAAGTAATCGTGCCAGGAACAAACCGGGATATGGTTTTTGAAAAGGGTACATGGATAGTTAGAATTCTACATTGTGAGGAAATTAAAAAGAGGGATCCCAGAATCATTGTTTATAACTTCCAAGTTTATGGCAATGAAAGTTATTGTTTGCCTCTTGCATGTTTACATAATTGTCAAATTCACAAAGATAGTAAGAATATAAAAATCTTCTCACGCAACCTTGAAGACATGACACATTCTTTTCCGGATTTGGCAGAAGGAGTTTTGAAAGAGGTGAAGGCAAAGAGTGTGATTATGGAAGGGGAAGCGATTGCTTATAATCCGCTAACCCAAGAATTTTTGCCGTTTCAAGAAACCACAAAACGGCGCCGCAAATATAAAGTTGAAGAAACTGCAAAAGCACTGCCACTCGCGTGTTTTGCTTTTGATATTTTGTATTTGAATGGGGAGGATATTACTGGAAAGTCTGAAGTTGAAAGGCGCAAACTGCTGGAAAGGGTTGTCTCAAAAAATAACTCAACAATTAGAATTGCCGAGCAAAGAATAATTTCGACAGCAAAACAGATCCAGGAGTTTTTTAATGAGGCAATTTCGGAAGGCTTGGAAGGATTGATGATTAAAAAACTGGACGCACCATATAAAGCAGGAGGACGAGGGTTTCATTGGATTAAGTTTAAGCGCGCTTCTAGCGGAGATTTGGCAGATACTGTGGATTGTGTTTTGTTGGGAATTTATACAGGGCGAGGTAAGAGAACAGAGTTTGGAGTTGGAGGTTTGTTGGTTGGAGTTTACGATGAGAAAAAAGATGAATTTTGTACAATTTCCAGAGTTGGAACGGGTTTAACAGACGAGGAGTTTAGAAAAGTTAACGAGATTGGTAAAAAATTGAGGCTTGAGCATAAGCCGTCGAGAGTAAAGTCTAAGGTCGAGCCGAGTTATTGGGTGGAGCCGAAAGAAGTTTTGGAAATTTATGCAGACGAAATCACCAAATCGCCGATTCATACAGCAGGCGAAGAGGATGGAATTGGGTATGCGCTAAGGTTTCCGAGACTTGTTAAATTTCGCGAGTCTGACAAAAGGGCAGAGGACGCAACAACAGTTGAGGAAGTCAAGAAATTATTTGCTAATCAATACGGGAAAAAGTAAAATTTCTCCATGCCTGAAAGAGGAAAAAAAACGGAGACTGTTCCTGTTTGGAAAGCGCTAAAATTAGTATCTGCTGCAAAAGCGGTTGAATTTGGTGTAGAGACAGAGAGTCCTATTTTTGTTTCTCCTAATATTGAATCGCAGCAGAAATGTTATGAATGCCATAAGCATTTTGGTCCGTTGGTTTATCCTACTGGTAGGGAAGTGCGTGCGCATCATAGCCATCTAGGTGTGGGTATTTACTATAATATTGGACCGATAGACTTAAATTATTATGAGCATAAGCTGGATATGCCCTTTTTTGGTTGGGTGGGACTTTTAGGTGAAAGGAAGTCTAAGTGGCAAAGCGAGGTTAGAACATCTTCCAGAGTGTGTTTAACTAGAGTCCTTGCGTTTTGTAAATTTCATGGTAGCCATGAACCTTTGGACCAAGGTTATTTAATTGAGGGCGGTGGCGAATTGAGTCCAATATGTGAGGATTTGACCAATAAATATCATAGTAATGTCTCTTTTTTATTTAGAATAGAGGAGGATCACATTCTTTTCTCTCAAATTTAACCACTTGAAGCTTCGGGAAAATACTTCTTAAATAGGGTTGATGGATTATTCCAAAATTGCCAAACAGATTCGTGTCAGCGAAAAGGATTTACAGTCAGTTCTAAAATACATAGAAGATTACTGGCCAAAGCTTGTGCGGGAGCATAAAGTTGATGTCCGCAGTTTGATTGGTCTTCCAAACCCATATGTTGTGCCTGCAGACGGAGAAGTTTTCCAAGAACAGTATTACTGGGACAGTTATCCAATTGTCCGCGCGTTAATTAATCATCCGAAATATTCAAAGCTTGCCATTGGAATGGTCGATAATCTCCTATATTTAGTTAAGAGATTTGGGATCATTCCAAATGCTTCCCGCTATTATTTTCTTTCGCGTTCACAACCGCCGATGCTTTCATCTCTGGTTTTTTTGGTTTATGAGAGAACAAAAGATAAAAAATGGTTTGCAAATGCTATCAAATTAGTTGAGGAAGAATACAGCGATGTTTGGATGGGTAAAGTTCATTTGCGTAATTTTCGCCATGTCTACAAAGGGCTTTCAAGATATTACGACTTGAATGCATTAAACGTATTGGCGGAGGCAGAAAGTGGATGGGATATGTCCTCTCGCTTTATGGGAAAGTGTTTGGATATACTGCCTATTGACCTCAACTGTCTTCTTTATCTTTACGAGGAAGATTTGGCAAAAGCATACGAACTATTGGGAAATTCTACGAAGAGTAAGAAGTATGAAGAGTTAAAGAGTAAGAGAGTTAAAGTTATAAATAAACTGATGTGGGATGAGAAAGCAGGCTATTTTTTTGATTACGACTGGGTTAAGCGCAGAATCAGCCATTTAATTACAGTTGCCGGCGTTTTTCCGCTTTCTGCAGGGTTTGCGACTGACAGTCAGGCTGCTAAAGTTGCAGGCGTAGTTGAAAAAACTCTCCAGAAAAATTACGGAGTAGTCCAGTCGGTTCGGTTTGTAGAGAATATGCAGTGGGACTATCCAAATGGCTGGGCACCAATGCAATTGTGGGTAGTTGAGGGACTTTTTAAATATGGATTTGACCATTTGGCTGAGCGTTTAATTGCCAAATGGCTTTATTGCAATATAAAAGTTTTTAAAGAAACAGGGTTTTTGTGGGAAAAATACGAAGTTATTCATGGACGAATTGGGGTGCCGGACAGATATCCAACGCAAGCCGGATTTGGCTGGACAAATGCGGTCTTTTTGATATTTTTAGATTTGCTTACAGCGCGAAATTCTACTGATAGTTAGTTTTTTTAGTGGTAGAATGTGAGCTATGAAATTCGTAGCGGATTTGCATTTGCACAGTAGATACTCCAGAGCGGTTTCTCAGGCAATGGTTTTGCCCAATATGGCCAAATGGGCGAAGTTAAAAGGCATAAATGTGCTGGCAACTGGCGATTTTACGCACCCGTTTTGGTTTGAAAAGCTGAAAAATGAACTGGAAGACGCGGGCAATGGACTTTTTCGTCTAAAGCCGGAAATTTCAAATAGTGATCGCGATGTCCAGTTTTTATTATCCTGTGAAATTTCTTCAATTTATACGCAGGGCGGCAAAGGACGCAGAATCCATAATTTATTTTTCTTTCCGTCACTTGCGTCTGTTTTTGAGTTTAATAAACAACTGGTTTCTCATGGCGCTAATTTAAGAAGCGATGGCAGGCCGATTGTGGGTCTTTCTAGTCGGGATTTGGTGAAAATGGCGCTGGCGATAGATGACAGAGCGCTTATTATTCCGGCACATATTTGGACGCCGTGGTTTGCGGTTTTTGGCAGTTTTAGCGGTTTTGATTCTATAGAGGAATGCTTTGGTGATATGGCAAAGTACATTTATGGGATTGAAACAGGATTGTCTTCAGATCCTGCCATGAATTGGAAAATAGCCGATTTAGACGATCGGGCAATACTTTCATTTTCGGATGCGCATAGCCTGGAGAAGATGGGCCGCGAAGCGACAGTGTTTGAGGCAGAGGAGATTTCGTACGATTCGATATACAATGCGATTTGCAAATCTAATAAAACGGGTCCTGCCACCCCTAGCAAAATATCCTTTACCATAGAATTTTACCCAGAGGAAGGAAAATACCATTTTACCGGGCACCGCGATTGTAATTTTAGTCAGAGTCCTGAAGAATCGAAAAAGAATGGCGATATTTGTCCGGTTTGCAAGCGGCCATTGACGGTTGGTGTAATGCACAGAGTGCAAGATTTGGAAAGTCGTGAGATTAAAGTTAAATCGCAAGTAAACAATGGTGTGCGTTGGATTTCTGGTCAAGACACTGGTCGTCCGCCCTATGTTTGTTTGGTGCCATTAGGTGAGATTATTGCAGAGGCACTTGGCGTTGGTGTCGGCAGCAAGAAAGTTGTTGATCAGTATATGGCATTGGTGCAAACACTGGGGAGCGAGTTTGGTGTTTTATTAAAATCGGATCTTTTAGACATTGCGAAACTTGCTCCGGGAAAAGTGGTTCAGGCGATTGAATTGGTCAGAAGTGGTAATATTGTTGTGGAGCCAGGTTATGATGGGAAATTTGGTACGGTTAAAATATGGAAGGAAGACGAGCAAATCGAAAAGTCTGCAGAGGGTGAAACCCAGCTTAACCTTTTAGCATAAAAATGACAAACAGAGATCCGAATAGGAATTTAGTCGCAGCAATATCTTATCTATTGGGATTTATAACCGGTATTGTGATTTTATTGGTTGAGACCGATGATAAATATATAAGATTCCATGCGATGCAGTCGACGATTATTTTTTTAGGGTTGTTTATTTTTAATATTCTGATAGGCTTAATCCTTGGGCAAGTAAGATTTTTGGGAGTGTTTTCTAATCTAATAAACGTGGTCATTACGATTGTGTCTTTAGTCATTTGGGTCGTTTCGATGATTCAAGCGTATAAGGGGAAAGTTTATAAGTGGCCGATTGCGGGAAAGTTGGCCGAGTCCAAAGTTAAATAATCCAAAAAGTTTCACTTGCCAAGTCAGTCATGTTCACTTAAACTACAATCATGAAGTTGATAGTCGGCCTCGGGAATCCGGATAAAAAGTACGCTAGAACTCGCCACAATTTAGGTTTTATGGTTTTGGATTTTTTTGCCCGCGAGAACGGACTTTCGTGGAAATATAGTCCGGATTGGATGTGCTATTTTATTAAAACTCGGCGTTTTGTTTTGATGAAACCGACAACATACATGAATAAATCCGGAGAATCGGTACTTTCTGTTTCCAATTTTTACAGAATTGATTCTGAGGATGTGCTAATTGTTTATGATGATGTGGATTTGCCCAATGGAAAATTGAGACTTGCAGTTGACGGTGTTTCTGCCGGACATCATGGATTAGATTCAATTATTGAAAGCTTGAGTACTGTAGATTTCGGAAGGTTGCGTGTTGGAATAGATAGACCTGGATCTAAGAGTGAAAAAGAAAATAAACAAGAAGTTGCCGATTATGTACTTGAGGTGTTTAGCAAGGACGAAGCTAAAAAGCTGTCAGAAGTACTTTTGCGCTGCGAGGATGCACTGAATTCTTATTTAGATGATGGACTTGAGGCGACTATGAATAAATTCAATTGAAAGCGATTTTAGAGCGAATTTATGCAAATAAAACAAAATAATTTTAGGGTAAAAGTTTTTGAAGCGGTGAAAAAGATACCTGCCGGGAAAGTTTCGACTTATGGTGCTATTGCGATGCAGTTGGGTAAGATTCGGGGTGGGCGTGAAGTGGGCTGGATGCTGCATTCCAACGATAGTCGTGAAGTTCCGTGCCACAGGGTTGTCGACAGAAATGGCAGACTAGCTCCGAATTTTGCTTTTGACGGCTGGAGAGAACAGAGGAGAAAATTAGAGGCGGAGGGTGTTAAGTTTGCAGACAAGATGCATGTAAATTTGAAAAAATGTTTGTGGCTGAGCTAATTAATTGTTAATTCTAGGCTGATTAAGGTATAATTCCATCTCTTTAATATGACTCCTGAAAGAGAAATTAGTGATTCACGTCGAGAACTCCCGAGTTTTGGTGTTGAGAAGATTTTAGTGGCTGGAAATCGTGGACCGTGTGGAGGTGTCTGGAGGATTTTTAAAATTGCGGATTTATCGTTAGATCAAAACGCAATTTCGGCACGAAAATATGGTGTAGAGCCGGAGCCAATTTATACTAATTGGAACTTGGTCAATAATATTCCTGTTACAGAAAATTATCAAAAATCAGGCTTGCATAATTTTAAGAATAACTGGGATTTGGTGCCTGATTTCTCCCAAGTCATACCTTCTGCCCACGGAGTTGGGCCAAGTTTCTATGAAAATGCTAAAGAAAAACATTGCACCGTAATTGCAGAGGGAACGTGTCAATTGGTAACACGTGTGCAAATGCTCGCGAGAAAGGCAGAGAAAGCAGGTAAATTTATGTTCTATATTGGAGTTGACGGTCATCCTGAAACTATTGGAGTGATGGCGCAAGTTTCACCCGAAAATTCTATGCTTATTGCTGAAGGTTCCGCAATTAGGCGTATATCTGAGCTTGCAGATAGGCCTAAAATTGTTTTATCTCAAACTACATTGTCGACTGATGAGGTTAGGGATAAATACAGAG
>Ga0209515_10008157_pt1 | contig 12324 bp, 10 predicted proteins | sample Subgroupgradi54m_FD_187454 | JGI IMG/M metagenome (GOLD analysis project Ga0209515, IMG submission 187454) | Subsurface groundwater microbial communities from S. Glens Falls, New York, USA - GMW60B uncontaminated upgradient, 5.4 m (SPAdes)... ... | reverse complement strand
AACGCGTTTATTAAAAATCGTATTGTTGAATTTACCCCCACCCCACCTTACGATGCGCTCCGCGCATCGCGTGAAAAAATTGGTAGAATTGAGGAAAGTCTTATCTTAGTGCCCTCGGCAGGAATCGAACCTGCACCACCTCCTTCGGAGGGAGATATTCTATCCATTAAACTACGAGGGCCAGGGAACGTCAGAAGTTCCGAGGAATAATCCTATCTTATCAAAGAGTAGTAGATTTCAAAAATTGCACCCAGGACAAAAAGCGCCGCGAGCATGTTCAGCAAAAAATTTTTACGCCGGCTCAAATCCAAAACTTTTTTGCCCACCAAAATGATCAACAGATATTGCAGGCCCAAAAAGACGCCGCCGGCCAGACCGATGATCGACAGAAAGTTGCGCAAGCCCAGAGCGATCAGAATCAGCGGCAGGAATAACACGATGTAGAGGCTCAAACCGGCGGGCCTTAGCCTCGCCGAAGTGGCTTCGGCCACGCAGGCGGGCCAGCGCAGATCTTTTTCCAAAGAATTTTTTATTTCAACCGCGATCGGCGCATACGAAGTCCAGATGGCGATAATTCCGAGCCAGCCCATGATCGCGACTTGCCACAGCGGCCAATTCGTCAAACCGGAAATCGTATCCGGAGTAACCTCACGGGCCGAGCCCAAAATTCCGGTGGCAAAAACAACATACAGAAACGCGGGGATCAGAGTGCCGAACGATAAAATAGAAAGGGCCGAATGCCGGTCGGGCGTCCCGCTCTCCGATTTCTTTTGCCACTCAAAAACCGGCTCAATCGCAGTCCAGCCCGCGAGCGAAAAAAGAATCGCGCCAAAGGGCAGAAAAAAATTTCTTAAATCGATCGCCGGAAAACCCTTGGATCCGATGCTCTGCCAGCTCGACCCGAACACCAAAACAATAATCGCCGCCATCAAAACCGTTCCCAAAAACTCAAATCCCACCAGACGCCGCAGTTTCAATACCAGGGGCAAAGAAGCCAAAAACCAGAACACCAAAATGCCTTGCGCAAAAGAAACCCCCGGAAAAACCAGCCGCACGAAATTGCCGATCAAAATTAGATACACGACCAGGGTCAGCAACAAGCCGCCGATGATCACAAAAAAACCGAGATAAAAAACGGTTCTACCCAGATACTTTCCGGTGAGGCCGAGCAGGCGCTGTTTTTCTTTCAGCTTAGCCAATATCTGCCAATACAGATAATGGACGGAAATCAAAACGCCGCTCAAGATCACCAAATAAAAAACGCCGGTGAGCCAGCCGGCTTCTTTAAACAGATACGGCAACGAGAAAATGCCGGCACCAATGGTTGTTGCCGCCAGCAACCCCACGCCTCCCCAAAATGATTTCCGATTGGTCATTCTTGAACTTACTAACACTATATCACAATCGGGATATAATGTTAGTAATAAAAGATTCCCCGTTTCATTAAAAACCGTCGCGCCGAATCCCATCAATGCGCATAAATCGTTTTGAAAAACCTTAGCGGAAGGGCCAAGAAATCAAATCGCACATAACATAGCGAGGATGAGCCCGTGTTTCGAGCGGCAGCTCTCGGAGGTATTTTGAGCTTGGTCTCCGGCCGCAGCCGGAGTCAAAATGCCGAGAGCGCAGTCGGGCTTCCGCCGCCGCGGTTCGACAGTCCCGAGCTCACCGTCGAGGGAGAACGGAAGAACCGACGGTGCCGCGAGGAACGCGGGCGAATTAAACCCCGTACACCTCGTCCCCTTCCCTCACTTTCTTTTTGACTTTGATGCCGACCTCCTGTCCCTTTTTCGCTTTTTCAACCGGCTTGTGATCGTACTGCATCGAATTCACGGTTTGTTCAAAATCAGTGGTTGCTCCCAGAAAATGCAGACTCTTGCCGCGGCTGAACGGCTGCTTGAATTTCACGACAGCCACGCCGATATTGCCGTAGTAATGAGTAACGGTAGCAATCGGCTTTGACTTCGCTTTCGGTTTTGACTTCGGTTTCGGTTTTGCTTTCGCAGTCTTGGGCATAAATAATTTCTGAATCTTGACCTTTGGCATCCGAATAGCGCGCTACAAATGCGCCCATCCGAATAAAATTAATAAACTTTTGTAGATTTGGATGTATTTGCTCCGACTTCGTCGAGAGTCCTCGATAGGATCGGGATAGTTTTGGATCACGCTTATTCGAGCTCTTTTTCTTCGGCTCTCAACAGTTCGACCACCTTATCAAGCAGTATCGCCGGATCAGCTTCGAAAACCACTTTGCCGGGGCCGCGATGGGCTTTCTCGAGAATTTCTTTGGTCATATCAATCGTGCCGCCGGTGCCGGTCAAAACACCCTGGGGCTTTTCATCCTCGAAGGCATCCGTGAATTCGTTCAGGGTTCCGATCCGGCCGCACACGCTTATCACTGCGTCAGAAGCGCGGGTTAAAAGAAGATTGCGGCCCGCGTAGCCGAAGCCGGTATACATAATGAGATCGTGGTAATCAAGCGGCAAATGGTAGGTTTTCACGTGGTGAACTTTTGAAGCCGCCGGCGAAATGCCGATGACAATGCCGCCGGCTTCTTTGGCTGCTTTGGCGGCCCAATAGGGCGCTCCGGTGGTGGCCCCGGTAACCAGGATAAAGCCATGTTGAGCGATCAATCGGCCGAGCTCCTCGACTTTTTGCATCGCATCGGGTGCGCAAACCGAAGTATCGGCGGCGCCCGAGACGCAGATTTTGTATTTCAAATGATACAAAGCCGGATCGTGATTTTCGTGGTTCATGGGTTCAACGAATCTCTTAAGCTCTAATTTCTAATCTCTAAACAATCTCAAATAATCAAAATTCAAAACGGTTTGGGGATTTGGTACTTGGGATTTTGAATTTGTTTAGAAATTATACCTCGACCCGACTCGGGACACCGAGCTTGTCGAAGTGGAGATCGGGATTTAGAGATTTTATTTGATTATAGCACGACCTGGCTCATTGGTTCCGGAACCAGCGCCTCAAGGGCAAATTCATCCCGGATTTTGCCGGCCAGCACATTGCTCGCGGCTTCTTCTCCCTGGACCACGAACACTTTTTTGAGCGAAAGGCGGAGAGGCTTTAGCCAGTGCAGAAGCTGGGCCTGGTCCGCGTGCGCCGAATAAGCGCTGATCGAGCGTACATGGCAGCGCACCGGCACTTCTTCTCCGAAAATCCGAATGCGCGGCGCGCCATCAAGAATCCGCCGGCCGGGTGATCCGGCGGCCTGATAGCCCACAAAGAGAATCATGCTGTTGGGATCGGACAGATAGCGGCGTTCGTGATGCAGAATCCTGCCGCCGTTCGACATGCCGGAACCCGCCATAATAATCTTGGGAGGCGGAACATTATTTATCTCTTTGGATTGCTCCGTGGTTAATGTCAGGCGCAAGCCCTGAAAATTCAAAATGTCATCGCCGGCCCGCTCCATTTTCAAAATGTTCTGATTGAAATAACTTTCGTACTTCTTGTAGATGGCCGTAAGCTTGATCGCCAGAGGACTGTCGATGAATGTGGGTATCTGTGGCACCCGCCCCTTTTCGAACAATTCGTGCAGATGAAACAGAAGTTCCTGGGTGCGCTCGAGGGCGAACGCCGGAATCATGAGCACGCCGCCGTTTTTCACCGTGTCCTCGATCGAGTCTTCAAGAATCTCCTGGCGCTTGTCGGCTGCTTCGTGGAGCCGGTCGCCGTAGGTTGATTCGATGAGACAATAATCCGCCGCAGAAAACGTTTCGGTCGGCTGTATGATCGGCGCCGGCGAGTTGCCGAGGTCTCCCGAAAAGAGAATCGTCTTGCCTTCGGCCTCAACCTGGATAATCGCCGAACCGAGAATGTGGCCGGCATCGAAAAATGTAATCTTGAAATTGCCGACGGTAACCGGCTGATGATACTTGATTCCCTGCCAATGAGGCATTAAATTGGCGATGTCCTCGGCCGTATACAGCGGCGGCCTGCCCTCGCGTTCCGATTCCTTGTTCAAAAGGTGTTCGGAGTCGAGCAGCATCAGCTCCGCAAAATCAAGCGTGGGTCGCGTAGAGTAAACCGTGCCGCGGAACCCGTCTCTGAAAAGTTTCGGCAGCCGACCGATGTGGTCAATGTGTGCGTGAGTTATGAATACCGCGTCTATCTCTGACGGCTCGTACGGAAAGGGTTCAAAGTTCTGCTTTTCGGCAAAATGACCGCCCTGCTGCAATCCGCAATCAATCAAAATTTTCCGGCCATTCGATTCAAGAAGATAATTGGAGCCGGTAACGGCTTTGGCCCCGCCGCAAAAAGTGAGGTTCATTACAAGGAATTATAATCGACAGAGGATGAAAAGTGAAATGCTCTGTTTCCACCCGGTGGCGGTTTGTTATTCAATCACATGTGAATACCAAAAATCTTCCGATGAAAGCTTTGTTTTTCCGAGTAAATCTTTCCTCATTTCAAGGACAATATTACCGATGACTTTTTTACCTTGCTCCTGGTCAGGAGCTTTACCCTTTGAATTCATTATAAGTCGCACCATATCATTTATTGAATTTACTACTCCATCAGAACAATACAGCCAAGATTTATATTGTTCTTCAAAAAATTTTCTTTTTGTTTCCCCAGAAGTTGTGTTACCGATAAATCCTTGGAGTAAGATCAGCAAATTAGAATATCTTTCTTCCTTGAATTTTAATATCGCCTCGCTCTTTTTAGACTTAATCGTAAAATAATAAGTTAAATACGAACTTATTATTGCTACAACTATTGGAATGAGGATTAGTAATAAATCTTTGATCTCCATATCAATTTTGTTTAAGAAATTTCTTCGATAAAGTTTCTTCGGCGACTTTTCGTTCATCCCAGGGGATTTTTTTGCCGTTCTCCAGACACATCCAGACCTCGCCGCCCTTGCCCGTTAAAACAACAACATCGCCTTTTTGCGCGATCGAAATGGCTTTCTCTATTGCTTCCCGACGATCGATAATCTTATATACAGTTCGATGTTCGCCTGCCCGCCGAAGCCTTGGCGAAGGCGGGAGGATCGATGATCGAAGTTGCAAAACCCCGCTTTCGACATCATTCATAATATCCATCGGATTTTCATCGTACGGATCTTCATTCGCGAGAATAATCACATCGCAGTATTCGGCAGCGACCTTACCCATGGCCGATCGCTTCCATCGATCCCGGCCGCCGCCCTGGGAGCCCAATAATCCGATAATTCTTTTCGGCTCAAAAAGCTTTGCCGATTCATAAATTGCCTGCAAGCTCTTCGGCTCGTGGGCGTAATCAACGATGAGCGTGAATGGCTGTCCTTTATCGATAACTTCGAGGCGGCCACGGACCGGCCCGACTGTTTTCATGGCCGATTGTATTTTTTCAAGAGGAATGTCTTGGGAAATAGCCGTCACTATCGCGGCAGCCGCATTATACACATTGAATTCGCCGATCAAGGGCATCTCAAATTCTTCGTTGGCAAAAGAAAATTTAGAGCCGTTGGGGCCCAGTCGAACATTTGCAATATGAAAAACTTTTTCTAATCCTAATTCCTCCGAACCTCGAGCTTCGAATTCCGAACATCGAACTTCGAACTTCGAACTTTTCATCGCATATCCGTATTTATTTTTGACGTCCGGTTTCAAAAAGTATTCGACGCTCTCATCATCGAGATTGTAGATGCCGATACCGTTTTTCTTTCTGCCAACCTGCTCGAATAATTTTACTTTGGCAACCCGATAATTCTCGAAGCCGCCGTGCCGTTCAATGTGCTCCGGCGAAAGGTTGGTAAACACGGCAGTGCGATAATTAATGAATCGCTGCCGGTATTGTAAAATTCCTTCTGAAGATGTTTCGATGATCGCGTAGCGGCAGCCGGCTTTGGCCATCTCGGCTAAAAGTTTTTGCAGCGCGAAGCGACCGAGCATCGTCTGTTTGGTCTCATTCGCCCATTCCCGGTCGCCGATCCGGAAGTTGATGGTCGTCGCGAGACCCGTTTTGAATCCGGCCGAGTCAAGAATGTCGGCAATCAAATTACAGGTCGTGGTTTTGCCCTTGGTGCCGGTCACACCGACGACGATAAGTTTCCGCGAAGGAAAACCGTAAAAAAGCGCTGCTAAAAACGCCAGGGAAAAGTGATAGGTTCCGGTAAAAAAAGGAAGCCGGTAAAAAAACCGAACGACTGACGATTTTTTTATGTTTTCGAGAAATGGATTCATATCCGATTTCGACCGTTTTATTTTGAGGTTTTGAAGTGGGTTCTCATTGCCTGTGAATAACTTTGACTTTCGTTCCTCGGGCATGCTATAGTCTATCTGTGCTTGCGGGGCGTCAGCCCTATCTGGCCAAGTCTTGAGCTGGAGACAGGCACACTAAATAAGCGTCATCTCTTGATGGCGTTTTTTAGTGTCTCTTCGTCGTTTTTCAAGCAGGCCTCCCTTAGTAGATATTTCAATAATTTTGATACTCCGGTATTGCCTAAGAAACCATGCCGGTATTACGCTATAGAACTCTTTTTTGCCGTTGCCAACTTGTCTTATAACAACCTTCGCGCGAAATTTTTTCACTACTGCTATTAAACCCCAACAACGGACAACGGCATTTTCTTGAACTCTTTTCCCATATTTTTCTACCGTTCTATACTCGAAACCCTCATCGTATTCCTGAAAGGTGGTTGAAGTTTCGATAATAAACTTTGCTTTGTCTAATAATTCAAACTTCATTATCTGCACCCTCGTATCACGTGGTTTTTTCGGTAACTTGTAGACGAGATGATTAAAACCTTCGGAGGTAAATGTACCATCTCTCCCCCAAGGGCGGAGCAAGACACCTTGCCGTAGCTTGAGTAAAGCTCTTGCGCTTGCTTCCGAATAGACTCGTAATCTTTTGTCATTGATGAATTTTCGCCCCGTAACATTCTTTATCTTTTCCCACTCAAAAATTTCAGAGCCGCTTTCAGCCGGTCTTCTAAAGAAACAATCTTCTCGTCAACTTTCTGAAGCGCCATTCTGGCCTGGTCGCGCCGATACCCCAGACCGACCAAGGCCTCGGCAATGTCGGCGTCGGATTCCATCTTTTGTACGGCTTCTGCCGATTGCTGAACAGCTACCTTATTCTTGAGTTCCAGAATAATCCGTTCAGCGCCTTTCCGGCCGATACCCGAGGCGCGGGTCAAAAGGTCAGGCCGGCCTTCTTTGATGGCGGCCATCAGATCATTCGGATCAGAGATTTCGAGAACCGCGAGCGCCGATCTTGGTCCGACCCCGACCACCGAATTCAACAGCTCGAAAAAATTCAATTCTTCTTCGCTCAAAAACCCGTAAAGGTGCAAGGAATCCTCGCGCACGAACAGAGAGCAGAAAAATTTGACCGGCGCGCCGATCAATGGCAAACTGGAAATCGTTCTTTGGTGAGTCAGCACTTTCATCCCCAGGCCGGCCGTCTCCACCACGACAAAATGTTCCCGTTTTACCGCGAGCCGCCCGCTTATGCTGTAGACCATCCATTCATTATAGATTCAAACTGCAAAAATCAAAATTGCAAAATGTAAAGAGTAAAAATGGCAAGAGAATTGTAATGATTTTTAAATTTTGATATTTCATTTTGATTTTTGAGGTTTTATTTTTGATTTTCTATCATGTTCAAATTGATTTCCGATTTCAAACCCCAGGGCGACCAGCCCAACGCCATCGAACAACTGATTGAAGGAGTGCGGCAAGACGAGAAACACCAGGTGCTGCTGGGCGTTACCGGCAGCGGCAAGACATTCACCGCGGCCAAAGTCATCGAAGCCATCGGCCTGCCGACGCTCGTGGTTTCTCCGAACAAAATCCTGGCCGCCCAGCTCTATCAGGAATTCAGAAGCTTTTTCCCCGAGAACGCGGTTCACTATTTCGTTTCCTACTACGACTATTATCAGCCCGAGGCCTATCTGCCGGCCACCGACACCTATATCGCAAAAGACGCCCGCATCAATCGCGACATCGACAGGCTGCGTCACGCGGCACTCCAGGCCGTGCTGGAACGGCGCGATGCCATTATCGTGGCTTCGGTTTCCTGCATCTACGGCGTCGGCGACCCGGCCGAATACCAGCGCGCGAGTCTCGACCTCCAGATCGGCCAGAAAATCAGCCCGATTGACGCCGCCCGCCATCTCAATTTTTTGCGCTATGAACGAGTTGAGCGGGAACCGGATCTGGCCGGCCAGTTTCGGCTCGAAAAAAATGAGCTGTCCATTTGCCTCGTCACCGGTGAAAAACTGCGGCTGGAGTTCAAAGACAGAAAGCTCGTTTGGATCTTCGCTCTCTCCAAAAGAGAAGAGTTGTCGAAGTTAAAAGTGTTCCCGGCAAAATTCTGGGTTACGCCCCGCGACCGCCTGCGCCTCGCCATCGCCAATATCAAAAAAGAACTCGCTGAACGGGTGGAAGATCTTCAGACGGCCAACAAATTCGATGAGGCCGAACGATTGGAAAAAAGAGTAGCCTTCGATATCGAACGGCTGAAAAAAGACGGCTATGTGAACGGCATCGAGAATTACTCGCGGCATTTGAGCTTCCGGCAGCAAGGCGAACCGCCGATGACGATCCTCGATTATTTTCCGAAGCCTTTTTTGCTGTTCATCGACGAATCGCATATCGGCGTGCCGCAGCTGCGGGGCATGTATCAGGGCGACCGCCGGCGCAAGCAGACTTTGGTTGACCACGGGTTCCGCCTGCCTTCGGCGCTCGACAACCGACCCCTGCAATTTGAAGAATTCAAACAAAAAATCAGCCAGGTAATCTATGTCTCGGCTACCCCGGGAGATTACGAACTCCAAAACGCCAAAGAATCCGGACGGGTTGTTGAACAAATAATCCGGCCGACCGGCGTCCTGGACCCGGAAATCATCATCAGGCCGGCCCAAACCCAGATACGCAGCCTGATCGCCGAAATCAAAAAGCGCGCGCTGCGGAATGAACGGGTTTTGGCACTGACCCTGACCAAGCGGCAATCGGAAGACCTGACCGAATTTCTTCTCGCCCAGAACATCAAGGCCGAGTACATTCATTCGGAAATCAAAACGCTCAAGCGGCCGGAGATTCTCCATCGCCTGCGAAGCGGTGAAGTTGATGTCTTGGTCGGCATCAATCTTTTGCGCGAAGGCCTGGACTTGCCGGAGGTAACCCTGATGGCGATTCTCAATGCCGACCGCGAGGGCTTTTTGCGGAATCACCGCAGCTTGATGCAGATGGCCGGTCGGGCCGCCCGCTCCATCAACGGCCAAGTCATACTCTATGCCGACCAGATCACCGATTCGATACGGAAAACCGTGGCTGAAACCAACCGGCGCCGGCGCCTCCAGGCCCTGTCCAACAAAAAGAACGGGCTTGAACCGTTCACGATCCGGAAACCCCTCACCCTCTCCAATCTTCTTGAAATCGCCGGCATGCAGACCGCCGGGGAAGACACGGGAGCCTCGCTCGTCGAAGGAGAATGATTGTTATTGAATACTCTTGCTCTGATTAAAATATACGCGACGGTTCGATTGGTCATTCTGTTATAATAAGTAAAGCGTCGCCTACCTTACCATAGAGGAGAAAAAAACATGGCCAAAAAGGCCAGGAAGATGAGCGACGAAGAGCTGGAAACGGCCATGGATGAACTCATGGAGGCGTTGAACCCTAGTAGAAGGTGAGGCCTGGCCCAGGGTCTTGGGGAAAATTTAGAGATGATGCTCAACCTTCTCGCAGAGAAGGTTGAGAGGCTCTCTGACCCAAAATCCTAGGCAGACCCCATGTGGGTCCAGTGGTTCCCTGGAGACGCTACACAATTCGCTTTTGTGGATTGTGTAGAGTCCGCTTTTTTAATCTAACTGTCTTGCAAGTTCCGAGGCGAGCTGCTATAGTTTTTAAACTTACTTATCATGCCCATCACTCAATCGGCTAAAAAAGCGTTCCGGCAAACCACCCGCAGGCGCGCCCGGAATATCTCAAAGAAAGAGGCCGTTAAAAAAGCGGTCAAGCAGTACAAGAAATCTCTGGCCGAGAAAAAAACCGATCAAGCGCGACAACAGCTCGCGCTCGTGTATAAAGCTCTCGACAAAGCGGCGAAGACAAATGTGATCAAAAAAAATAAAGCCGGCCGCTTGAAATCGAGATTGACGAAGTTATTGAGAAGTTAGGAGTGGCGAGTGGTCAGTGAATCAAACTACAAAAACACTCCGTGCGCTCATCACTAACTCACCAACCACTAAAGCACTAAGCCCACCAGCGCTTCTTCATACTCGAGCTTCCCTGATTTGACGAGAACATCATACGCCGCAAACTGAACGAGTTTTTCCGGCCATTGATAGATCAGCATATTGAAAATTTTGGGCAGGGGTTCATGCAGAGAAAAAAGTTTTTCGAGGGCGGCCAAACGGTTGTCGAGCCCGTAGCTCTTCAGTTTTTTTAACAGCTCCCAAAGATCCGGGATGATTTCAAAATCGAGATTCTTGATTTCTTTTCCGGCTGCGGCGCCCGCCGGGCCTTTCAGGAACGAAGCAAGACAGCTGATTTTCCGCAACTCCGTCACCAGCCGCCAGGTGTCACTTTCGTAAACCTTGGCCAAAAACCCAATATCATGCTTGCTCAATTTCATTCCCTGTTTTTCGGCTTGGTCCGCGACAAACGTTTCCCACTGGCTGCCTTTCAAATAATCGAATTTTTGAACCAAAAGCTTGGTTGATTTTTTCAAAAGAAAATCAAAACCCTTATTAGGTTTTTCCCGTTCTGATATCAAGACGGTCAGATTGGTTTGTTTGACGGCCAGCTTCAATTCTGCGGCGAGTTCCCGAATGACCGACTCTCCGCCTGCGGCCGAAAAAACATTTTTCAAAACCGCCAGTTTGTTCGGCTCGAACAGCGACTGGTTCTTGGTAAAATCCCGGAAGCGGCTGAATTCTTCTTTCTCTTCCAGATCAAAAGAATCAAGTCCCGGAGCGCCGTGCTGTGTCCGGAATTCGGCAACAATGCTCGTTGCCTTTTCCCGGCGGCGGTAATCGTCCGGGCCGTTCAAGAAAATGATCATAATGACCTTGATATAAATCTCTTAAACTCTAATTTCTAGTCTCTAAACAATCTCAAAGCGCAAAATTCAAAACGGTTTTGAGATTTGGTATTTGGAATTTGTTTAGAGATTAGAGCTTAGGATTTAGAGATTTTCATCGTAGCGGCTCTGATAAATTCCCTAAACAGAGGATGGGGATGCAGCGGCCGCGATTTGAATTCCGGATGAAACTGGGTGCCGACAAAGAACGGGTGATCTTTGAGTTCAATGATCTCGACCAGATCGCGCTCCGGATTAACGCCGGAAATCACCAGTCCTTTCTGTTGCAGAAACGGCCGGTATTCGTTGTTCACCTCATAGCGATGCCGATGGCGTTCGCTGACGCGCTTGACTCCGTATGCACGCCTGCTGATCGTGCCCGCTTTCAGATCGCATTGATAGGCGCCGAGACGCATTGATCCTCCCATATTTTTTTCTTTGATATTGTTCAACTGTTCCGGCATCACATCAATCACAGGATGAGGCGTCTTTGGATCCACCTCGGTCGTATTGGCATTTTTGAACTTGCAGACATTGCGGGCAAACTCGATAGCCGCCATTTGCAGACCGTAACAAAGTCCCAGATACGGAATCTTATGCTTGCGCACATACTCCACCGCCAGAATTTTTCCTTCCACGCCCCGGCTGCCGAACCCGCCGGGAACAATGATTCCATCGAACGACGAAAGTTCGCGAAGTTTCTTAGAGTCTTTTTCGTATTCTTCGGCATCAAGCCATGAGATTTTGGGCTGAAAACCAAGAGCCCAGCCCGCATGCTTGATTGACTCAATGACCGAGATATACGAGTCGGCCAGGGTAAAATCGCCCGTATTGAAATATTTTCCCACAATGCCGATCGATACGGTCCTACGGAGAGATTTGATCCGCTTCGCCAGACGGATCCATTCACCGAGGCGGTTGGCTCTCGGTTTCAAGCCGAACTTGTTCAAAATCTTCAGATCGAGCTTGTCTTTGGCGAAATTGACCGGCACGTCGTAGATCGAATCCAAGTCCGGGGCCGAGATGGCGTCTCCGGGTTCGATATTACAAAAGAGCGCCAGCTTCTCGCGCCGCTTGGTATCAATGGGCTGTTCGGATCGGCACAGGATAAAATCGGCCTGGATGCCGGTCGCATTGAGCGTGCGCGCGGCGTATTGGGTCGGCTTGGTTTTCATCTCGCCTATCTTCCTTGGAATCGGCAGATAGCTCACCAGAACAAAAAGTACGCGGTCTTTATGACTTGATTTCATGATCCGGGCCGCCTCGAGGAAAAGCACGTTCTGGTATTCACCT
>Ga0209515_10008156_pt1 | contig 12326 bp, 11 predicted proteins | sample Subgroupgradi54m_FD_187454 | JGI IMG/M metagenome (GOLD analysis project Ga0209515, IMG submission 187454) | Subsurface groundwater microbial communities from S. Glens Falls, New York, USA - GMW60B uncontaminated upgradient, 5.4 m (SPAdes)... ... | reverse complement strand
CTCCCGTTGAGTTCTTACCTATTTATTTTGGCAGTGCTCATGTTTTTTATCGATTATCGTAACAAAAAGCAATTTATTGACTCCCTTCGGCGTTCAACAGAACAAAAAGAGCGTTTAAAAAGTGCCCTAAGCCATAGTGAACACGAAATCGAATACCAAAAAGCGATGCTATTGCAGCAATCAAAGCTTGCCGCTATGGGGGAAATGATTGACAATATCGCCCATCAATGGCGCCAACCGCTTAATCTGCTAGGGGTTATTATTCAACACGCTGAGTTTGCTTATGCAAAGGGAAAAGTGGATGGCGAATATATACACAAATTGAGTACGGACTCGATGGAGCAAATACTTTTTATGTCCCAAACCATCGAAGATTTTCGTAATTTCGTCAAACCGGATCGAAAAAATATCCCTTTTGACATCCATCACTCCGTATATGAGTCTCTTCAACTTTTGGATGGGATATTACGTTTAAATAACATAGAGACAGAGGTCAATGATCACTCTTCACCGGTTATTGTCATGGGCTCTCCCGGCGAGTTTAAACAAGTTATGATCAATCTGTTACAAAACAGCCGTGATGCACTCGTCGAAAACAAGACAACCAATCCAAAGATCACTATCGGAATCGATACTGATGAGATAAATGCCGTTGTAACGGTAAGCGATAACGGTGGAGGGATTTCACCGGAGATTATAAAACGAATCTTTGAGCCGTATTTCACGACAAAAGAGGAGGGAAAGGGGAGCGGTATCGGTTTGTATATTTCCACTGCGATCATAGAGAGTAAAATGGGGGGAAGAATCAATGTTGCCAGCATTGAAAATAGAACAATCTTTACGATTTTTCTCCCTTTATGGCATGGCTAGAACTGAATATCGAGAATTCTTCTAAGGCGAGTTGACGTATAATCACATATATTTGAGAGTTAAGGATTATTATGCGTTTTTCATTAATAGCTTTATCCGCATTGCTGGCATTGAGTGGTTGTTCACAAAAAGGGGCTTTTGGTCTTTTTAAAATGGATGCGGCTCAAGAGCGTGCTGTAGAAGAATCACGAAGCGGAACGATCGTACAATCATTCGAGACAAAAGCAATTTTTTCATCGCTCTATCTGAATAAAATAGATCCGAAAATGTATAAAGAGGGGGAATATTTTATCGCGGCACTCTATTTTGAAAAAGACAACCGCGCTATCCGAAATCTCGATTTCGCTGAGTACGGCTATCATATTACCCTTAACGGCAAAACTCCTACCAGCATTGAGCCCCTTGATGATAAGGATAGCCGCCGTCGATTGATGCCGACCCAAAATGCCTGGAATCGATATTATCTTATTCGGTTCGACTCTGCACCGGAGAGAGCTTTAGCGCTTCAGCTCGAAAATAATCAGATTGGCTCGGTTGTATTAAATTATCAAAAAGGGAACTGATTTTTATCTCTTCCCCCACTATTTTTTTATAGATGACGTAATTAGCCAACACCCGTTTTCCATACTCTCTGTTTTCATCATTTCCGATAAGTTCCATACTTAAAAATGGCTCATAAGGGCCGGGTAAAAAGCGTCCCCCCTCCGTCAAAAGACGTTTAGTTGAGCCAAGACCGCCATTGTATCCGTACGCAACGAGGGTAGGGTTATATAGCTTGTCCGTTAAATGTTTGAGATGGGTGATGGAATAGGCGATGCTGTACTCCGGTTTTAACATGTCAAAATAGGTAGTCGGTTTGAGAGGATGAACTTTACTAATGCTATCGACATTAAAAGGCATGATCTGCATTAACCCTAGTGCAAAAGAGCGCGAGATCAATCCCGGGATAAAACGGGTCTCCTGTCGCATAAGTGCATACACCAGTGCTTTTTGATCATTGGATAATGTCCCCATATATTGATCGTATGCCATCGTGAAATTGTGAATATACGGTTCATACATTCGTTCCAGTACATATCCCTGAATCCCTACTGATTCATTGCCGTCACATCGATCGACAAAGTTTACTAGCGTGTCGGGGGTAGAGGTCATAACCTCTTGAGAAAATGCTCGCCACTCAAAAGGATCTATCCCTTTAATACTGGCGCTGTTTTGTGTGGTGGGCAAAGTTGTAAAATAGTTTTCCGTTGGAAGATTCAGTAGTTCACGCGCGTAAAGAACATACATATTGATGTCGAGACTCTGCGATAGTTCATTAAGAAAAAGGGGATCTTTGGTGATCTGATACATCCAAAAAGTTGTTTTATCACGATCAATAGGTTTATAAAATCGTCCCTTTGCCTCTTTGAGATGGTCCATTGCGATTAAGAGTTTTCCGTATTTGATTGCATTCATCGCTAAAAAGAAATGCGTTTGCGGATCATAATGTCCACCGGAAAGATCACTGAGTGATTGTTGCAGTTGATCCATTTTGGGATCCGTTACCGTTAAAAACACAAAGGTGCCAAACGTGTCCATTTTGCTGAGTGTTCCTAATACGTCCGTCGTAATCGGATGGTTGAAATGTTCATAGCGGTATATCGCTCCGGTTTGACGAAAGAGAAGTGCCTCATTTTCTAAATTAGCCGTAGAGGTAAAAAAGCTCTCTTGATTGAGGGCTCTGAGCCATTGGGTATTGCCGAATTGGTTGTTAAGCCGCGTTGCAATTGCTTCTCGCTCTTCAGGTTTTAGTGCCGTTGCTTTAGCCGGGGTAAGAGCCAGCATAAGGCAGTCATTTTGCTCGATAAGGGGAAGATTACACGCGGGTTGTGTCATGCAGCTAACGGTGTACTTGATCTCAGGTTCATCCGTTTTGGCGGCATAATCAAATAAAAAGCGTTCATTGACATTTTCAACTTGATAAAATGCCTCATTTGCTTGCGAAGCATTGATATCCTGATGCAAAAACCGCCAGATCAAAAAGTTTTTTTGGCGGGATGCGGGTTTATCGGATATTTCACTCAACGTTACACCCAAGAGGCTCGATGCTAGAAGTGCGGACAAGAGAAACGTTCGATTCACGCCATCACCAAACTATTAATTATATTAACCAATATTACATCGATCACTTGAAGAAGTATTATCAAAATCAAAGGCGCCAGATCCAGCCCGTTAAATACCGTCGGGAACATTCGTCGAATCAGTGCATAGGCCGGTTCGGTAAGGCGATAGATGATTTGTACGATTGGATTATAGGGATCAGGACGTACCCAAGAGAGGAGGGCGCCGATAATAACGACCCAAATATAAACACTAAGCAAGGAGTGGATAATTCCACCCAATCCGGAAACGATTCCGCCCATCATTTTGCCACCTCTTTAAGATAATTTTTGAGATACGTATATAATTCATTGAGCTCCGGCCCGTGCTCGGCACCGCCGATGAGGATTCGAAGCGGTTTAAAAAGGCTTTTCCCTTTTAAGCCGCTATGTTCCATTAAATACCCTTTATACGATTCGTAATCATCGAAATGGGGAGCTTTAAGGGTAAGATCACGCAGTAGCTCAAACCCTTCTTTGTATTCATCAGGGACAACTTTAGGGGCGAATATAGCACCGATTTTGACACGTAACTCTTTGAGCGTGCTTGCTTCTTCTAAAAACAGTTTAGCCAATTGCCCGATTTCCGTGTCGGCAAAACCGACATAGCGAGAAAGTTCCTTCGGGTCTAGCCCTTTGAGATGTTCGCGATTGATGAATTTAAGTTTATCAATATCAAATCGGGCAGGGGCTTTAGAAATATCAGCCAAATTGAACCATTTGATCGCCTCTTTGAGAGAAAAAATTTCCGTCGGTGTTTTGTTTCCCATAAGGATGAGATAGTTTATGATCGCTTCGGGGAGATATCCCTCCTCAAGAAGCCATTTGACACTGGACGCATCATCTCGTTTAGACATCTTTTTGCCCTCAACTCCGAGGATAATCGGAAGATGGGCATACTCTACTTTTTTATCGTACCCCAGTGCTTCATGGATAGCAATCTGTTTAGGCGTATTGCTCAAATGATCTTCGCCTCGAATAATAAGGGAAATATCGGCAAGCATATCATCCACGGCACAGGCAAAATTATAGGTAGGGTATTTATCGGCACGCATCAAAATAAAGCTGTCAATGTCATCCGGTGCAAAAGTGGATTCCCCTTTGATAATATCACGCACCGTGATCGAATGATCCGGTTTTTTAAGGCGAATCGTAAACGGAGCTTGATTATCGATTACCTCTTCGGGATGGAGATTTTCACAGGCTCCGTCGTATCGGTAGGCAATTTTATTGGCGATGGCTGCTTCACGCTTGGCATCAAGTGTCTCAGAGGTACAAAAACAGTTAAACGCTTTTTTGTCTTGGAGCAATTGAATGGCCATAGCACGGTGAAAACGGAGATTATTACTTTGCAGTTGTTGCTCTTGGTATTCAATTCCAAACAGTGCCAAAATAGCAAATATCTCTTCTTCTTTACCGGGTATATTTCGCTCTTTATCGGTATCCTCAATACGGATCAATAATGGCTCTTCGCGTTGAACGGAAAGTATATAGTTAAATAAGGCGACACGAAGATTGCCGATGTGCATATCTCCCGTCGGGCTGGGGGCAAAACGTAGCATTGTTCTTCCTAAAACTTTTTTGCGATTTTAGCAGAAAGAGACTATCGTTATGCTGTAATCAGACTTTTTTACTCAGTTCCTCAATATGGGCACTGTTCCCCAAGACAACGAGAATATCTCCGGATTCCAGGATATCATTGTTTTCGAATGAAGTATGCCATATCCCCTGATGTTTATACGCTATGGGCTTAACCTCAAATTCTGTTTCAAATATCGGAGAGAGAATCGATATTCCGACCCAAAAAGAGGGGACGGTCAGTTTTGCGATTTTCATGGTGATAGAGAGGTCAATTGTTTCATAGTGCATGTTTTTGACCATTTTTTTGACGATTTTCTTAGCCGATTCCATCTCCGGGTAAATGACTTTAGCCGCGCCGAGTTTTGATAGGATTTGCCCATGCACGGTTGTAATTGCTTTTGCTACAACGGTTTCAACGCCCAACTCTTTGAGTGCCATAACCGTGAGAATACTCGCTTCGATGTTCTCGCCGATACTGACGACTGCAACATCCACTTGACCGATCCCTGCTTCTCGAAGGGCGCGTATATCGGTAGAATCCAAAACAATAGCGTCTTGTACAAATTCATTAATATCACGAACGTGATCTTCATCCAAATCCGCTGCGATGACGTTCATCCCTTGCTGCGCCAAACCTTTTGCTACGTGAAAACCGAATTTTCCTAAACCAATGACCGCATATGTTTCCATCTAAATAACCACCTTTCCTTCTGCATATTTTATTCGGCTCTCCGCCGCTTTACCTACAATCACGATGGTAAAGGCAAAGACCCCTACACGCCCCATGAGCATTAAAATGATAATATTGAGTTTCCCCCAATCGCTAAAGAGGGCACTGTAACTGAGTACCCCGCCGTTTCCGGTAGAAACGCCCACCGTACCAAACGCCGAAGTGGTCTCAAATAATATTCGTAAAAAGGGCAGCCGTTCCACTTCACTTAAAATAATGGTGGATACAACGACATAAATGGACGCAATAAAAATGAAAGCATAGGCCTTGTTAATCTGATACGGTGAAAGAGAACGTCGGAAAATATGCGCATGGGTATCACCACGCAGCGTGTACCACACTCCGATAAGCGCCAATGCCACCGCTGTGGTTTTGATACCGCCGGCCGTACCTCCCGGACTTCCCCCTGTCATCATAAAGAATGTTCCGAAAAAAAGATTTGAATCGGTCAGGGTAGAAAAATCGATGGTGTTAAAACCGGCCGTTCGATAATTAACGGATGCAAACCATGCCGCTAAAAACTTTTCATAAATACTCATCGGTCCGAAAGATTTTGGATTACTCCACTCCATCGAAAGTAGAAGCGCCATACCCAATACGATCAGTATAGCGGACATAATCAATACCAATTTGGTATGGGTTGAAAGTCTCAAAACGCGTCCACGATGATAATGGTATAGTTCGAGAAGTACCAAATAACCCAGTCCCCCGAGGATGATTAACACCGGTATCGTAACGTTGATGACAAAATCCCCTCGATATCCCATCAAATTATCGCTAAAGAGCGAAAAACCTGCATTATTAAACGCGGATACGGCATGAAATACACCAAACCATGCCGCTTGATCCAATGGCATATCAACCCAAAAACGGAGTGTCAATACGATCATCCCAATGACTTCAATGGTAAAAATTGTCGAAAATACAATTTTCAAAAAGCGTACCAACCCATCCATACCGGGGTAATTAAGCGATTCTTGTAAGATCAGACGATCACGATGACCAATTTTTTGACGGCGCATAACCGCTAAAAAGCTCACAGCTGTCATATATCCTAATCCGCCGATTTGAATCAATAGAAGGATAATCAAATGACCAAAAGAGGTGAAGTCTACGGGAGTATCTTTGACAATGAGTCCTGTAACACAAACTGCCGATGTGGAGGTAAACAAAGCATCCATAAAACGAAGCTCACCATTGTGGGAAAACGGAAGAGAGAGCATTAGAGCACCGAAAAAAATCAATGCAATAAAGCTAAACAAAATTAATTTGATTTCACGAGTATGCGTAGGAGATCCTTGATACAATGATTATTGAGTGGCGAAATGCTACGCTTGACTTACTTAATAACTACTTTATCCTTAAGTTTCTATTCCATCTTCGAATGCCATACCATTCTTAATCCTAGGGGTGCTAAAACTTGTATTGAAAATTTATCGAAGGAGATTTTCATGAAACGGCTCATTAGTATCTATACGGAACACAAAAACAGTGTACAGTTTTATCTTCGAACAACAATGGAAAGTTTTCATCCTACCTCTCTTGCACCTAAAGATATGCGACGTTTTTTTGAATTTGAAAAAGCTGCCGAAGTCATCTATGCCGTCAATGATACTTTTATTCAATCCACCCCAAGTTTTGGAAGAAATTATATTGATGAAGATCGTGAAGGAACGGATAAATCTTTTTATTTCAAATGGGTTAGTTTTGTCGAGGAATCTATCCATATCAGTAATCCATATCTGCATCATGTTACGGGGTTGCCCACCCTTACAGCCGTAAAAAGAGATCAAGAGCGTTATACAGTCGTTGATTTTGATATGCTTAAACTTTTAGAAGAACTTCGACTTATTGAGCACAACAGCGGTTTTGAAAAAGTCAATACCCTTGTCATGGGAAGCGGCGGTTTATTGCTGGGACTTGTATCCGTTTTTCTTATTTTATACGGTGCCTATATCTTTTTTTCTATGTTGTTTTCCCCTCATAGCGGAGAGATTGTTATGCATGAGATCTTTACATCCATTATCTCTATTACCATCGGACTGGCTATCTATGACCTTGCAAAAACTCTGATAGAAAATGAGGTTTTATTTAAAACATTCAATTACGGTAACGATTTACAGAGTAAAACACTCAGTAAATTTTTGACCTCTATTATCATTGCCCTCTCGATTGAGTCACTGATGGCCGTTTTTAAAATAGTGTTAGATGATTACAGTAAGCTTATTAATGCCTTTTATCTTATTATCGGTGTGACCTTGCTCATTGTCGGAACAGGGATCTACAATCAACTTTCACGTCAAGTGAAATAGAGTTGTAAACTCAGGAAAGAGGAATAATCGATTATGAAAAATATAAAAACAATGCTGATTAATACTTTTATTAGCCATAATATTCAGCGTACTCCGTATTATCTTATCGCTCTTTTGAGTATCAATATGCTGATAGTGACGGGGGTCACAATCGCGCTGCTCTATACTATAGGATATAACCGAAAAAAAGAGCAACTTGTTGATCTTGTTAAGACGCAAAGTATCATGATTAAAATTGTTGCACGGCAAGCTCTCCTAAACCATAATATATACCCGTCTGATATCGATAAAAATAATGTTGCCGAAAAATTCATCCGACAGATAACAGAAAGGTATCCTCAATACGGTTCTACAGGTCAAACCGGAGAATTTACATTAGGTAAACTTGATAATCACACGATACGATTTATTTTCAAACAACGGCATGTAGATAGTAAAAATCAGATTGCTGTACCTTGGAATTCGACATTGGCTGAACCAATGCGTCGAGCTCTAAAAGGGCAATCCGGAGTTGATGTCATACTGGATTATCGTGGACATAGTGTACTTGCAGCATACGAGCCCATTTCGTATTTAGGATGGGGGATTGTTGCTAAAATAGATATTGATGAAGTACGTGCTCCGTATATCAAAGCTGCCACATATGCCTTTGTGTTTTCTATTTTATTGGCTATTACAGGGAGTATTGTTTTTTGGTTTTATGTTAATCCCTTAGTCAATGAGATAGAAGAATCTCGTCAGTTTAACCGTTTACTGATTGCTAAATCTTCAACTGGATTAGTATTATGTTCTTATGAAGGGCAATTTATTGATGCAAACGACACCTTTTTAAAAATTATCGGACGAAGTAAAGATCAAATATTTTCGTTGAATTATCTTGACGTTATTGCCAGTAAATATGTTGAAAGTGAAAGAATTAGGTTAAAAGCATTAAAAGAAACCGGTTCAGTTACTCCTTCTGAAAGTTGCTGTGTACATAGTCAAGGTGATCATATACCTATCAAAGTATCCGGCGAACGGGTTAGACTGAAAAATACGTATTATCTATGGCTCAGTATTGACGATATCAGAGATTTTAAAGCTAGAGAAGCCGAGTTAATGCTTATGGCTACCGTATTTGAAAATGCGCAGGAAGCTATTTTTATAACCGATAGTAAAAAAATTATTATCAAAGCCAATCAAGCATTTAGCAGTGTGACCGGGTTTCCATTGGAAGATGTATTGGGGAAAACCCCGAGTATTCTCAAATCAGGGCGACATGATGATATGTTTTACCACAAAATGTTCGAAGCGATTCAAAAAACAGGAACGTGGCACGGTGAAATATGGAATAGACGTAAAAATGGGATGATTTACCCCTCACTTCAAAGTATTTCTGCTATATACGATGAAAATAAAAAATTAATACGCTATGTATCTATCCTTACCGATATTAGTATGCAAAAGGCGTATGAGCAGCAACTTTTCGACAATGCACATCACGATGCATTAACCCAACTCCCTAATCGGCTCTATTTTTACCAAAAATTTGATCAAATGCTCCTACGTGCGCAGTACACAAAAGAAAAATTTGCATTATTTTTTATCGATCTTAATAAATTCAAAGAGATTAATGACACAATGGGACATGAGATAGGAGATGTTTTATTAAAATCGGTAGCTTCATCACTAAAAATAAGCGTAAGAGCAGAAGATTTTGTAGCGCGCCTTGGCGGAGATGAATTTGTTGTTATTATCCAGTCAATAGCGGATAATGAAGAAGCCATAACGATCGCAAAACATATCATGAATGAGACAGAAAAAGTTCTCCTTGTGCAAGAGCATACAGTTACACCCTCTCTTAGCATCGGAATCGCAATTTACCCGGATCACGGTACCGAACGATCTGTTTTACTGCGGTGTGCGGATGAAGCTATGTATTACGCGAAACACAGTACTAAAAATCATTATGCCATGTGCCATTCAGATGAGAGAAAAGTGGAGACCTAATAAAACTTAAAGTGTTTGAAAGTACGTAGAATAGGGGAAAGTAAATGGTGACTCCAAGGGGATTTGAACCCCTATGACCAGAATGAAAATCTGAAATCCTAACCATTAGATGATGGAGCCACTCAAAATAAAAAACAGGCTTGTAACCTGAGCCGAAATTATAGTGTTGAAATGCTGAAAAAAAGCTAAAACGAACGATCAATACAGATTTTTAAACTCCCGTGAACACGGGAGAATAGGGTAGCAAGAAGATTAATCGTTGTAGAATGAACGTAATGCGCGGATAATAACGGCATTTTTAGAGATACTTTCTGCTTTTGCGTTATCATCGACAAGTTCATAAACATCAAGCGGTAAAGAGATTGAAAAAGTTTTGGTTTCAACCTTTTTGCGTTTAGCAACAAGACTGGTAATATTTTGAAGCATTTCAAGAATTTTTTTAGTATCAATAGGCTTTTGGATAAAGCTGTTAACACCAACTTCAATTGACTCAGAGATTTTTTGAATATCATTGCTTGCTGAAATTACAATAATAATTTGAGAAGGATTGATTGCACGGATACGACGAGCAAGCTCGATGCCATCGATTTCTGGCATGATAATGTCAACAAAAACAATATCCGGATTGATTTTTTCGTACATACGCAATGCTTCTGCACCATTGTACGCAGAGGTTACGTCAGCAAAAAAGTTTTTAAATGTAGAACTTAAAAGATCATTTGCAACAACTTCGTCTTCAACCACCATTGCGGTTAATTTTTTTGTTTGGTCCGTAAGCTGAATCAAATCAACGTGAGATGACATAAGAAACTCCTTTTTTTTAACTGTGTTAAATTGTTGCTATTATAGATAATATTTTTTAGCATCACCTTAAAAAAAACGACTTAACGTTCAAATATCATAATAACCGTTGTTGTGTTATATATTTATCGTTAATATTGCTTAAATTGTTCTAACCATTCAATGTTTGATTCGTTTGTTTTTTCCTGCTGGCGCAATAATGATTCAATTACACTAATAAGGGTTTTACGATCCATAAATGCTAATAATTTAGGATCGATGTGGGTAGGGTTGAGTCCGTCGTATCGATTAAGAAGATTTTCTATATCTACAATGAGTTGTTCTTTAGTTGATTCCATGTTTGACAGTATAGCAAAAACCATAAAACCTTACTTGATTAACATAATATATATTCTCTTGAATAGTATCTAGTCGTTATTCCCTTCTATACGGTTTTTCGTGTATTACACAATTTTATTATCTATTTGTAATATATGACCATGATCATCATGATAAACCGTAACAAATTGGCTATTTTCACACTGCTTTAACTGCTTATCGTCTACGTGAAAATAATTGGCATAATCATTAGAATCATATATCAGATGCTCGCTTGGTGCTTGGTGCGCATTTAGCCTCGATAATATTAGCAATACTATTGGCGTTGCTATCAATGTATATATAGCATTCTCAAACGTTACACTGTGGATATTCTCAAAAATCCAATCCGATATCTCATCAGCCGGTACTTTTAGTGTAATAATTCTATAAAATACGTGTAACAAAGGTTTCCATAAATAGATAAAACCTATCCAAAGTAAAACAGTGAGTGCATCCCAGGCTAATTTTTTGCGCTTAGGTAATTCATGGCGTTTGTTAATAATTAATGTTTCCATAGGTATCCTTAAACGTTACATCACTCATGAGTCGGCATATTTGCTGTAGACTCATGCATACGTACCGGTTTTTGAGAAAACACTTGATTCATCATATCCGCATCAGGATTATTGATAAATACACTCTCCGGATAATACGCCACATGATGGATACCTAATTTGTAGAGATGTTTGATTGTTTGATCCAATTCTTTGGAGGAAATCGGTTCATTCCCTTTTCTCCAATTAACCGTTTGCAATTCCATCACGGTACGCTCAAGTCCACATTTGTCTTGTTTTACATGCTTGACGATTTCATCATAGAACTGCTGTGCATCGCTGGCCTCTTCCATATACGGCATTGCCATAATGGCGGTGTAGTCATAATTTTTTATCGACTCGCTCAAACTTTGGGCGTACCACTCTTCCGAATTACTGTTCAAGGCAACTTGTGCGTAAAGGTTACGTGCCGTTTTTAGCCCGGGTTGGCGGTCTCTTACAATTTGAGCCAACTGCATTGCAAACTCATCTAAATAGTTTGTTTTCAGTTTAGTCCATTTCTGAAACTGTTTTTTGTCACCTCTAATATCAGTGACATTTTGAGATAAGCCCCATTTTTTATATTGTATATGAGCTGCTTCACTGTCATCTTCAAAATCGGACAGTGTTACATCGTCATGAAATAATATACCGTCAATATAGGCTGATTTTGATAGATCTTCGTAAATTTCTTTTATGACTTTTCGTGCTTTAGGTGAAAATGGGGATAATCTCGGATACCCCATATTCAGATGGGTCGGATCAACTTGCAATGTCACTACTGTATCTTTGCCGGCTGCATTATTTTGCGGCAATTGCCATGCCAGCATTGGCATCCACGCATAAATGCGTTTTACTTGTGTCCGTGTTGCAATCTGCCATGAAACACGGTTGAATAAATCTGCACGCATGGGGATATTTCTATTGGGAAAATAGACATAGTCTGCCGCACCGTTGGCATCGGGGTCGGCAAAAGCCTGCAAATACACCGTATTAACCCCTAATTTTTTGA
>Ga0209515_10008155_pt1 | contig 12328 bp, 12 predicted proteins | sample Subgroupgradi54m_FD_187454 | JGI IMG/M metagenome (GOLD analysis project Ga0209515, IMG submission 187454) | Subsurface groundwater microbial communities from S. Glens Falls, New York, USA - GMW60B uncontaminated upgradient, 5.4 m (SPAdes)... ... | reverse complement strand
GCAAGAGCAAGGGCAGAGATGCGCATCGGCTCCACATTGTGCTGTGCCCCGGCGTCGCCGGGCAAGTGGCGATGCCGAGGCGTCCGGTCAGTCCGGCAGGTTCAGCCGTGCGGCGACGAGTCCACCGACGACCCGGTCGCCCTTCACGGTGAGGTGGCCGAGGTCCATGAAGAGCTCGGCGCGGCCTGCTTCGCCGAGCGCTTCCACCGGCTCGATGATGTTGATGGCCGGGACGCCGTGCTCCTGGCAGAGCCCAAGCGTGTACAGGACCGCGAGGCGCTGGTTGAGCGCGCTGATTTCGGTCACGTCATAGACGTACCGCGGGTCAGCCTTGAGCCGATCCAACAGGGCGTTGACGGCCTGGAAGTCGAAGGTGTCGACACCCTTCCACATCCTCGGAAACCGGATCACCTGCGTGATGAACACGAACCGCGTCCCGCCGCGGCGGACCTCGCGCGCGAGCTCGTTGAAGCTGGTCCGCAGAGTGCCCACCTCGATCTTCCAGAACTTCGCGCCGGCCGTCGCCAGGAAAGCGTATTTCTCGACGAGATAGGTGTACAGCAGCGACCGTTGGTACAGCGTCGCGTGCAGAGGGTTACGGACGTGGGCGATGATCCGATCGGCCTTCATGCTCGGCTTCACGTCAGTGGGCTGCTCGTTCCATGCTTCGTAGTACAGAGCCAGATCGATCGGAAAGCGCGAGACCCTGGAGCGGTAGTCCTCGAGGATGCGCCGGCTGTCGAATCCCGGACGGCCAGCGTTGACGACGGTGAGCTGCTTTCCCGGCGGTGTGCGCCGGAAGAACTGCTTGAACTGGGCCGTCATCATCTCTTCGTCGGATTGAAAGCCCTGGACCGTCGACCCGCCGAGGAACACGACACGAAATTCGGCGGCGTTCGTCTCGCGGGTCACGCGATCGCCACGGAAGCAGTTCTCGTCCCACGTCCGCGGCAGCACAACCCGCCGCTCGGTGCTGTACACCTTGCCGCTCACGCAGGGCGTCGGCCAGAGAAACACCATCTGATCCTGGCGCGTGGCCCGTGGGGGAGGCGCGACCGGCCGCGTGGCTGGCGCGTCCGGGGCGCGTGCCGTTCGTGCACGTGGTTGCTCGATCGGTGTCACCGCCACGGGAGGGGCTGGCCCTGCTGCTGTTGCGGCTGGTGCCGCAGTCGGCTGGACGTCCGGCGTCGGCGCGGCGCCAGGCGCGGAAGGTGTTGCGAGCGCTGCTGGCGTCGGCGGTGCCGGTACCGGCTGCGCGCGCGCCGGTTCGGGCGTCGCCGCGGGCGTTGCCGCGGGCGTCGTTGCGGGCGTCGTTGCGAGCGTCGTTGCCGGCGACGCCACGCCTTCCGCGGCTGGCGGTGCCGGCGCGGCGACGACGGCGGCCACAGACACTTCGGGCGTCGCAGGTTGAGGCGGCGTGGAGGGAGTCTGCAGCGCCGCGCGCATCTGCGCCGGCATTTCCAGCTCGAGGCTCAGAGACCGCGCGTCGAGTGGAAATGGCGTGGTGAGATAGTGCCAGTCGTGGTCGTGCGCGAAGAAATACTTGAAGCGCAGGGTCGTCTCCGCCGCCAGCAGCACGAGGACCAGAGGCGTGATGGCGAACGAGATGAACCTGAGCGAGAAGACGCGCCTCACTCCGGCGGTCCGATGAGCGCGTCCACGGTCAGTGTCCAAGTTCACGATTCTAGGGAGGTCAGCCGCGATGGGTCAAGGACACGATACCCCCACCACGATGCCCTGACACGATGCGCTGACGCGGACCGCCAGACCGAGCATCTGGTGCGCGCAAGGGTGTATTCTCGTGTCTCTGACACTGCCCGCCTCTGAGTACGACAGCTTCGCCGACATCTACTCCGTGTGGACCGACACCGCCAGGTCCACGCACGCCAACCTGCCGTTCTACGTGGACGCGTACGCGCAGGCCGACGGACCGGTGGTCGAGCTTGGCGTCGGGGACGGCCGCATCGCGGTGCAGGCCGCCGCGCGGGGGCGCCTCGTCATCGGCGTGGATCTCTCGTCGTCGATGCTCGATCTCTGCCGCCGCCGTGCCGCACAGGCCGGCGTGCTCGACCGGCTCACGCTGATGCACGCCGACTTCCGCAGCTTCGAGCTGGACACGCCTGCCGCGCTGATCGCGCTGCCGTACCACAGCCTCGGCCACCTGCTGACGCTGGAGGACAAACGCCGCGCACTCATCCACATCTTTTCGCAGCTTCGGCCCGGCGGCCGCTTCATCTTCGATGATTTCCTGATGACGACTGAACTGATCGCGCACATGCGACGGGTGCAGTTGCGCGCCGAGTATCGAACCGCGGTTGGCGCGGACGTGCTGCTGTGGGTGACCTCGCTGGTGAACGAGTCGGCGCAATCGATTCGCGTGGTGACGTGGGAAGACGAGCTCGACGCGGAGGGTCTGCTGGAACGGCGTCGCTATCGCCGCCTGAGCCTCAGCTGGCTCGAGCCATCGCAGACGCGCGGCCTGCTCACACATGCCGGGTTCACCATCGAGGCGTGCTACGGCGACTTCGACCGCACGCCGTTCTCCGGCGCCACGGCGCACGAACAGGTGTGGGTGGCGCGCAGGCCGGCGTGACGACAGCGTGACGACCGCGTGACGACCGCGCGGCGAACTGTTTTCGGCGAGAGGACGCGATGATCGGAACGACGGGACTCAAAGCCCTTCAGATCGACTGCATCGTCGGCATCTACGAGCACGAGCGGCAGACGCCGCAGACCGTGATCATGGACATCGATCTGGACTACGACTTTGCCGCAGCCGCCGGATCCGATGCGGTCGGCGACGCGGTGGACTACGACCGCGTGGCGAGCGGCGTGATCGAGCTCGTCCAGCGTCGCGCGTTTCAGCTCATCGAAACGATGGCGGAGGAGACGGCGGCGATGCTCCTCGAGCGGCTGGCCCAGGTGCAGACGGTCAGGGTGGAGATTCGCAAGCCCGCCGCGGTGCCGGCGGCTGCGTGTTCGTTCGTGCGAGTGGAGCGCACCCGGTCATGAGCGAGCCACGCGAGCGTTCGGACTCGAGCCCGGTGGCCGTCGTGACCGGTGGCGCCCGACGGCTGGGCCGGCATCTGTGCACCACGCTGGCCGCGCGCGGCTACGACGTGGTGATTCTGTATCGCGACTCCGAGGCCGACGCGCGATCGCTCGAACAGCACATCGTCGACACAGGCCGGCGTGCGCGGGTGCTGGCGGTCGACGTGGGCGCGGCAACGCAGGTCGCTGAGGTCTTCGCGGACATCGCGACACACGAAGGCCGCGTCGATGTGCTCGTGAACAACGTGGGCAACTACAACCCGCAGCACGTGACCAAGCTCGACCCCTCGGTGTGGGATGCGACGCTGGCCACCAACCTCTCCGGCGCGTACTACTGCTGTTTCCACGCGCTCACGCTGATGCGCCCGGGCAGCAGCATCGTCAACATCGGGATGGCCGGCCTCGAGGGTATCCGCGCCAATGTGTGCGGCACCGACTATTTCGTCAGCAAGACCGGCCTGCTCGCGCTGACGCGCGCGCTCGCGGCTGGGTACGCCGAGCAGAACATCCGGGTGAACATGGTGTCGCCCGGTCAGCTGGAGAATTCCATCGACCTCCCGTCACCAGAAGAGATTGGGCGCTGGGTGCCGCTCGGACGCGCGGGCGCTCTGGACGACATTTCCCAGGCGGTCGACTACCTGCTCGATGCCACCTACGTCACCGGCGTCAACATCGACGTCGCCGGCGGTTACCGGCTGTAGCCCACACACGAGGCGATGGTCACTGCCAGCGCGTTGCTGCCGCTCTGGAACCGCGCGGCCGAATGGGCGCGCCGCCTTGCTATGATTCGCGAGGCGAAATCATTCCTGTATCTCTCCACGTACTACGTCGAGCACGACGAGTACGGCGTCGAGTTGCTGGATGCGCTCGGAGCGGCCCAGCGACGCGGCGTGGCGGTGAATCTCCTGATCGACGGGTTCGGCCAGCAGCTCGGCGGCGTCCTGATGTCGCCCGCGAGCAAGGCCGCGCTCTCGTCCCGCCTGGAGGACCTCCGGCGCGCGGGAGCCGTGGTGACGATCTATCGTCCGCGGGGGCGACTGCAGCGGTGGCTGGGTGGCGGCCATCACGTCAAGATCCAGGTGTCCGACGCGGGTGAGGCGATTTTCGGGAGCAGCAACGTCACCCGAATGTCGTTCGAAGGTTGGAACGAGTACTCGGTGTTGCTGCGCGGTCCGGTGGTGCGGACCGTGCTCGAGAGCTATCGGGAGATCGGCGGGTCGGTGGAGCCCTCGCATCTCGATCACTTGAGCGCGACGGCGAACGACGCGGATGCCGACATCGAGCTCGACTACTGGCTGTGCAACCCGAACCAGCTGCAGGGCACGTTCGGACCACTCGGGTGGCGCGGACCAAATATCGTCACCGAGCGCCTCGTCCAGATGATCGCGGCCGCGCGGCAATCGATCGCCATGACGAGTTTCTACTTCAAACCCGTCGAGCCCCTGATGGCGGCGCTCGTCGACGCAGCGCGGCGAGGCGTTCAGGTGGACGTACACCACTCGCATCGGGACGCGCTGCCGGCGACCGAGCTCGCGTGGATCGCGGCGGCCGCCCACTACCGGCGGCTGCTCCGCGCGGGCGTGCGGATCTATGAGAACCGGCACGGCGAGCACTCGAAGATCGTGTTGATCGACGGCAACTGGGTCGCGTTCGGCAGCTACAACTTCGAACACGCCGCTCACGATCGGCTGGCCGAAGCGATGCTGGCCAGCCGCGACGCCAGGGCCGTCGAACCGGCCCTGGCGATTTTCGCGGAGCTGCGTCAGCATCCGGACAATGTGCAGGTGACGAAGCAGATGCTCCGCGGCCTGCCGGCGCGGCTGAGGGCAAAACGGACGATCCTCGGCCCGCTCAAGCGGTGGATGTGAACCCGGTCGCAGAAGAAGGGACGCGCGCGTGCGAACAGCAGACTTCCGCTTCAAGGAGATCGAACACAAGTACGTGGTCGGCGACGAGTTCGATCGGCAGCGGTTCGGCGAGATGCTGGCGGCGCTCGGCCCGGCCAGGACCCATTCGATTCATGTGCGGGATCGCTACTACCTGACCGAGGGCGGCTTGAATCGGCGGTTCGTGATCCGGCATCGCTTCGATGCCGAGCTGCACCACCTGACGATCAAAACGCTCGAGGCCGACACCGAGGTCCGCGACGAAGTGAACCTCGACCTCGGGCAGCACGCCGGGGATCAGGCGGCGCAGGTGGACGCGTTTCTGGCGCGTCTCGGCGTCCGGTGGAGCGGCACGGTGCACAAGGACGTGGACGTGTGGTACTTCCCCGACTGCGAGGTCGTCCACTACCTGGCGTCGACCGACTCACGATCGGTCCGCTGCGTCGAGTTCGAAGCGACGGGCGGGAACTCGCTGGCCGACGCGCTGACGATCGTCGAACGATTCGAGCGCGCCACCGGCTTTCACGGCCTGGTCCGGTCGCGGGTGTCGTTGCCGCAACTCCTGTTTCCCGAACTCTCCGACAAACTGGCCGGGGCCTGACCGCGGCGTGGCGCCGTTTGTGCTCTCCAGCATTGAACGCGGCCGGTCGGCGCCGTCATTCGTGAGCAGCCGTGTGGTACTGTCATTCTGATTTCCTGTGAAAGTCATCGCGCTGCTGCCGGTCAAAAACGAAGCCTGGGTCCTCGAGCACACGCTCGCCTGCCTGTCCGGTTTTTGCGATGTCGTCCTGGTGAGCGATCAGCGTTCCGAGGACGGCTCGCGGGACATCGGCAGGCAATTCCCGAAGGTGGTGTGGATCGAGTCGTCTGAATCGCAGATCTGCACGCAGGCGCGCTGGCAGCTCTGGGACGCGGCCCGGCAGTACGACGGGACCAACCTTCTATGGTGCACTGACGCTGACGAACTCGTCTCGCCTCGCCTGGCCGGCCGGTTTCTGGAACAACACCAGGCACGCCTCACGGCCGGCACCGTGATCGACTGTCTCTACTCCCACTTCTGGGACGGCCCCACGCGCTATCGAACGGGTCTCGGGTCGTATGCGCCGTACTGGAAGCCGGTGGCGATCGTCGACGACCGGTGCATGAACTACGACCGCTCGCGTACGCGGTCGATTCACGAGGAGCGTGTCCCCCTCGGGCCGGCTTCGCCCCGAGTGCGAGCGGACGGCGTACCGGTGCTGCACCTGCAATGGCTGCTGCCCAACCGCAGCCAGATTCGGCAAGCCTGGTACCGCTGCCACGAGTGGATGCACGATGGGTCGAGCGCCGCCACGATCAACCATTCCTATTCGGTGACGCTCCCGACGCGACACGTGCCAACCGCACCGATCCCGCACGACTGGCTGGACGGTGTGACGCTGCCAGACACCGCGATCGATGCCGTACCGTCGTGGGCCGAGGCTGACATTCTCGGATGGTTCAACGAACGCGGCGTCGAATTCTTCGAACCGCTCGAAATCTGGCACATCGCACGGCTTCGAGACGAGTTCCGCAGGCGCATGGGGCGCAACCCGCGGCCCGATCGCTCGTACCTGGCGCCGTGGACTGTGCGGGCGCAATGGCTCGGCCGGCGCGTGGTACACGCGGCCAAGCGGCGACTCATGCCATGAGGTGCCCATACATCACGGTGCCCACGACGCCAATTCTTCCGGCGCCGCGCGCGCTCTCTCATACGGATTGGCCATGAACCGCCGACTCGTCATCGTCCTGATCGCCGGAGGTTTGCTGCTCGCGGGCGCCTGGGTCGTCGTCAACCAGATCGCTCGACCCGCGGAACGACCCGCGGAACAACCCAAGACGGCGTTGGGCGAGACGCCGCCGCCCACGCCGAAGGCAGTCGAAGCCCGGACAACCCCGACGCCAGCGCCGGAACCCGACGCGCCGCGCCGTTCGGCCCGACGGGACGCCGCGCCGAAGCCGGACGCGGCGCCCGCACTGGCTCCGGCCGCTCCCGACGCAGGGACCGATCTCGCCACGCTGCGCATCGACAGCGACGTGCCCGGCGCGCAGGTGTTCATCGACCGAGAGTTCATCGGTCAGGCGCCGGTTACCGCGCAGAACGTCACGCCCGGCTCGCATCGGATCAACGTGTCCGCGCAGGGCTATGAAGGCGTTGCCGACACGATCGACGTGACGCCCGGCTCACGCGAGATCACGATCCGGCTGAAGGACATCCGGCTTGACGCGAAGCTCGACATCGTCCACAAGCACCGCATGGGGTCGTGCAAGGGACGTCTCACCGCGACGCCACAGGGCATCCGCTACGAGACCACCGACAAGGACGACGGGTTCCGCGCGGCACTGCTCGACGTGGAGACGTTCGAGGTGGACTACCTGAAGAAGAACCTGCGCGTGAAGCTGCGCAACGGGCGGCAATACGATTTCACCGATCCAGAGGGCAACGCCGACCGTTTGTTCGTGTTCCACCGCGACGTGGCGAAGGCCGCGGATCGGTTGCGCAAGGGCGATACGCCGGCAAAATAGTCGATAGTCGATCGTCGCGGGATTTTTCAAGCTGTTTTTTTCCAATCGCTCTGTTACGATGCGCGTCTATTTATTTCGACCTCTGGAGTCATCCGTGTCTGAAACTGAACCGATTGAGATCACCTCCGTCGCCTCACCCGCCGCCGACCAGAAGCCCGAACGCGAGGGCCTGCCCTCGGCTTATCGCATGCGCGCCGACGCGCACTATGTCGATCAGCTGACGACGCGCCGCGCCGAGCGCGCGCACCTCGACACGCCGAAGGCCGACGGCAGCCCGAAACCGGACCACAACCCCAGGCCCGACAGCGGCCCCAGGACGAACAGGCGCCGCACGGACGTCGCCGATCGCGAAGGCGCCGAGGAACCGCGGCATCGGCGCGGCAATCGCGTGCTCGCGCAGTTGTCGGAAGACATCGCCACGATCCAGTCGGTCGCGACGATCCTCGCGGGCCAGAGCTCCGCGGTCGCGCGGCGCGTGAGCGTGGATCTGATTCGTTCGCACGCCTGGCGCGCCAGCTGGCTGTTCCGCGCGCACCAGATCCTCGAGGGCCTGCACCGTGCCCACGTCCGGCCGCGGCCGATCGGCCCGATGCTCACAGGAATTCGCGAGGGCCTCACCCCCGAGTGCCGGCTGACCGGCAGCAGCCTCGCCGTCCACATTTCGGACTGGAACGCCACGGTTGACGTGGACGAAGACGGCCTCGTCGCCGGGATTGCCGGCGCCGTCCTCGCCACGCTCGGGCTCGCCGGGGACAACGACAGCCTGACGATCAACGTGACCGCGACAGTCGCAGACGGCGAGCTCCGCCTCGTCGAAGTGACGCAAGACACGGTACAGGTCGGCGGCGCGGCCGGCCGCTTCCTCGATGGGTCCTGCGTCGATAGCCCTGGCGGCTGGACGGCCAGCCTGGGCGCCACGGTCGCCAAATCGGTCGCGCATCTGGCGGGCGGCGAGACCGTATTCCTCGCCGGCGACAAGCGCGGCAGCACTGTCCGGTTCACGTTCCGATCGACGCGCTGATGACCGGCCCTCGTCGTCCGCCTGCTGCTGCTGCGCGGAGACTTTTGGGGCCGTTTTTAAGTCGGTCTAGCGCCTGGGTGCGTAGGGGCCGATCCAGATGTCGGCCCGGGCGGACACACGTGTCCGCCCTACACATGCGGCTCGCGCTTACACGCGAGTAAAAACGGCCATAGCTGCCGGAATCATGAGACAGAGATCAGTCCTCGTGACGGCGGCGCTGCTCGGGGCGAGCGCATTCCTCGTCCGCGCACAGCAGCCGACGACGACGAATCTCGGTCCCGACGCGAACGGCAACCCGCGACGCCTCGCAATCAAGACGGGCCACATCTCGAACTACGACGAAGCGAACGTTCGGCCCTACACGCTGCCGGATCCGCTCGTATCGTCCGACAAGAAACCAGTCCGCGATGCGCACGCGTGGTTGACCGAGCGGCGGCCGGAGATCATTCGTCTGTACGAGACCGAGATCTTCGGCCGGATTCCGGCGACCGCGCCCCGCGTCACATGGCGCGTGACGGAGACCGAGCCGCACGCGCGCGACGGCGCGGCCGTGCTGAAGCGTATCGCCGGAAAAATCGGCGACGCACAGGACGCGCAGGACGCGCCGCAGATCAACGTGAAGCTGTACACGCCAGCGAATGCGGGCCATCCCGTTCCGGTGATTCTGCTGGTGAACTTCGGCGGCGGCGCCGCGGCGGCGCCGAATCCGTCCGGCCCGCTTCCGCCTGGCGATCCTCCGGTCGCCTCGGAGATTATCGCGAGAGGCTGGGGTTACGCGACGGTCGGCTACCAAGACATTCAGCCGGATCGGGCCGAGGCGTGGACCGAAGGCGTGATCGGCGTCACGCGTGTGTCGACGCGCGAGAAACCCGCACCGGATGAATGGGGCACGATCAGTGCCTGGGCGTGGGGCATCAGCCGCATCGTCGACTACCTCGCAGCTGACCCATCGGTGGACGCGAAACAGATCGCGCTCTCCGGCCATTCGCGGCTCGGGAAGACCGTCCTGTGGGCCTCGGCGCTCGACACGCGGATCGCCGCCGTGTATTCGAGCTGTGCGGGCGAGATGGGCTCCGCGCTCGCGCGTCGCGACTGGGGGGAAACAGTCGACGACATGGCGCAAAATTTCCCGTGGCAGTTCGCCGGCAACTTTCAGACATGGGTCGGACGGTGGAACGACATGCCGGTCGACGCGCACATGCTGATCGCGCTGAGCGCGCCGCGTCCGGTGTTCATCACCGGCGGCACCACCGATCAATGGGCCGATCCGGTCGGCGAGTTTCTGGCCGAAATGGCGGCGGGACCCGTCTACCGCCTGCTCGGCCGGAAGGATCTCGGCGTCACGAAGCTACCGCCGCTCGACTTACCGGTGACGAGCGGCGATCTGGGGTGGCACTACCACACGGGAGGTCATGCGGCGACGCAGGCCGATTGGTCGGCCTTTCTCCAATTCCTCGCGAAGTACTTCAGATCGTGATTTCGACTCGCTGGCTGGGAATCGCACCCTCTCGCACACTGAACAGCCGCGGCGAGCGGCATATCGTCATTGTGCGGAATGCCTCAACCTTCGACGGCCCTTGCGCGACTGCGGCGGCCTAGTCGACGGCGCGCTCACACCGTGCGTTTCACGATCGACTCGCTCAGCAAGAAACACCTTCAGCAGCGACTGGTAGGGCACATCCCGCTTGTTGGCGAGAGCCTTCAGCTCAGCCAGGAGCGCCGCCGGCAGCCGCAACGAGATCGTCTCCGTCGACGGCTTGAGATTGGGGAATACCGCCACGCGGGCGTTGCCCCAGTCGACAAGTGGGCTCGCATCGTGCGTCTCCCAGAAAGTACGTTCCGCAGCCTCAGAGCGGAACGTCGGAACGGTCTTACGATCTGATCGCTTGGTCATAACGCTTTCTTTCGGTGCGACTCATCGGCCGGGCTGAGATCACGCGAAGCAGTGGCCCCCGGATCGTGAAGACCACGGTCAGAAGGCGATTCCCGTCCGTGCGACCGAACACAAACCGGCGCGCTTCAAGGCCAGAGCGCGCGCCAGTCACGACGACCGGCCGATTGAGAAAAACCTGTTCGGCTTCTGTCTGACTGACCTGGTGACGCTTCCAGTTCTTCGACGCGTTCGCTTCGTCCCACTGAAATCCTTCGACGTCCTCGAAGAACTCCGACAGGATGGCCACGAGTCAGTATACGTCTGTCATATACGTGGCTCAAGTTGATTTCAGGGCACGATTGGCAAGAGAGCCCGAGGCGACAATGAAGACAATCGCGCCGAGGAGATTCTCGGCTGGCAGAGCGATCTGCCGGCGGTCGTTGATCAGGAAAAATCTTCGGATTCGTTCGAGGATCTGATGAGCCTAACAGTCGCCAGTTGGAACCAGGTGGCCGGCTGGTTGCGTCGTTTGGAGAGGCTCCGGCGAGCCGGGTGAGCCGGCGTGACGGCCACTACGACGTGCATGACCGCCCGACGCTAGTAGGGGTAACCTTTGAGCCTTGGCGTCCTGGGCTTCCAATCAGGTAGGGAAGCGTATTTGTCACCAATTGGCATCTTGACCTTCGGCAGACTCTGGGCGTCTAGTGTCTCGTCTTCCGGGATGACATCGTTGACGTAGAGCAGATACGCCGTCAACGCGTAGACCTCATCGGCCGTCAGCGTCCCCTCTCTATTGAGGGGCATCCCGCGATTGATGTAATCCCAGACCGTCGTTGCGAACGGCGCGCGAAGCGGCAGGATTCGCCCTCGCGCCCAGACGTCAGGATTCTTGGGATCTTTGCTTTTTAGATTGGGCGCCGTACCGCCTATTCCCGCCGCGCCGTGGCATCCCGCGCATCCCTTCGCGCGATAGACCTGCGCGCCCTCCTTGGCAGTGCCTTTTCCCGGCGGGAGTTCTTCTCCGGTCGGGCCGATGGAGATATCCAACGCGCGAATTTCCTCAGCGGTCGGCGTGCGTCCCACTCCATAGGTAGGCCCCTGCGCCAGCGCGGAGACGCCGATCAGTAAGGCGAACGCGAACGCAATGAGGAAAACCCTACGCGTTCCCATTGGTCACGCTCCCGTCCTTGGCGATCCTCCAGGGCTGAATGCTGTTGTCCAACCCCGGCACGCTGAATGTTTCATCGAAGGGCTTGTTCCAGTACTTGGCGATCTGTGCGCGCGACGGTTGAACCTGACCGATCTCGTCCGTGCAGCGCGACTGGAGCTCCGTTTCGTTTCCGTCCCAATTCCACTGATAGGCAAAACGGGCATGGGCCATACGCTGTGGCGTTCCCTTGAACTCAGCCTTGTTCCATTTCTTGCCGCCGTCGGTAGACACTTCCACCAGCTTGATAGCGCCGCCACCGGACCATGCCAGGCCGCTGATCTCGTAGAAACCCTTGCCGGGCAGCTGTTGTCCGCCCGAAGGGAACGTGATGACCGACTTGGGCCCGATCTGGTAACTCAATGCCGCATCTTTCTCTTTCGCGTCCTCATGAAGATGCCCATAGTCGTTGTAGTTCATGTAGTACCGATCGACGATCTTGATTCGTCGCAGCCACTTGGTGTGAAAAATTCCCTCGAAGCCGGGGATCATCAGCCGCAGCGGAAATCCGTTCTGAGGCCGCACGGCCTCGCCGTTCATGCCGTAGGCCACGATGCAGTCGTCCATCGCCTTGGCGATCGGCATGCTCGAAGCGCCCTTCACTTCCTCCACCCCTTCTGCGACGAACCAGGATGCCCCGCCTTTCAGTCCGCACTCCTTGAGCAGCGTCGAGAGGAGCACGCCGGTCCACTCGGCGCAACTCGTCATGCCGTGCGTTTCTTGAACGGTTTTCGCTGTCCGCGACG
>Ga0209515_10008154_pt1 | contig 12329 bp, 16 predicted proteins | sample Subgroupgradi54m_FD_187454 | JGI IMG/M metagenome (GOLD analysis project Ga0209515, IMG submission 187454) | Subsurface groundwater microbial communities from S. Glens Falls, New York, USA - GMW60B uncontaminated upgradient, 5.4 m (SPAdes)... ... | reverse complement strand
CGTGCGCCGCATGTTGAATGCCGGTGCCGACAAGGTCGGCATCAACACCGCGGCCGTGACGCGGCCGGAGTTCGTGAAAGAGGCCTCGGATCATTTCGGTTCGCAATGCATCGTGGTGGCGATCGATGCCAAGCGTGTCGGCGCGGATCGCTGGGAAGTATTCACCCACGGCGGCCGACGCGGCACCGGGCTGGATGTTGTCGAGTGGGCGCAGCGCATGGCCGATTATGGCGCCGGCGAGATATTACTCACCAGCATGGATCGCGACGGTACAAAAGATGGATTCGATCTCGCGCTGACGCGTGCGGTGTCTGACACGGTCCGTATTCCCGTCATCGCCTCGGGTGGTGTCGGCAATCTCGATCATCTGGTCGCGGGCGTGGTGGAGGGTCATGCCGATGCGGTGCTGGCGGCCAGCATTTTCCACTTCGGGGAATACACCGTGGCCCAGGCCAAGCGGCGCATGTTGCAGGCGGGCATCGAAATCCGCCTCTGATCCGGTACGTTTTGCGGTTTTCGCTGTCGCGCTACGGTGTTGACGGTTAGAATCGGTGGTATCGAAGTGTCCTGCCGAAAACTCTAATGAATGATTTGTGGCTCGATGCGGTAAAGTGGAATGCCGACGGTCTGGTGCCTGCGATTGCGCAGGAGGCCGCGACCGGCAAGGTGCTCACACTTGCGTGGATGAACCGCGAGGCGCTCGCCGCAACAGCAAAGGAAGGCCGCGCCGTGTATTGGTCGCGTTCGCGCGCGAAGCTGTGGCGCAAGGGCGAAGAGTCGGGTCACGTTCAGACGGTCAAGGATATCCGTCTCGACTGCGACAGCGACGCCGTGCTGCTGCTGGTCGAACAACGCGGCGGCATTGCCTGCCATACCGGACGCGAGCGCTGCTTCTATCAACAGCTCCAGGGCGATCGCTGGGTGGCGGTCGAACCGGTGATCAGAAGCGAGCACGCCATTTACGGAAAGAAGTGACATGTCGGATGTACTGAACAAGCTGGCCCAGGTACTTGAAACGCGAATCGGCGCCGATCCGGCGTCGTCGTATGTGGCGAGTCTGTACGCCAAGGGGCTGGATGCCATTCTCAAAAAGATTGGTGAAGAGGCGACCGAGACCGTGCTGGCGGCGAAATCGGGCGAGAAGGACAAGATTGTCCACGAGATCGCGGATCTTTGGTTTCACACGCTGGTGTTGCTTGCGCAGCTGGGTTTGAAGCCAGATGATATTCTCAAAGAGTTGGAGCGGCGCTTCGGCGTGTCTGGGCACGAAGAGCGCGCGGCGCGCGCGGACAGAAAATAACTGCACCGAGAGCGGTGTTGCATCGGCGGTATCGAATTTAACTGTGGTTGAACATTGATCGGAGAGTGTTATGGGTTCTTTAAGCATTTGGCATTGGTTGATTGTTCTGGCCATCGTGGTCGTGATCTTTGGTACCAAGAAACTGCGCAATGTCGGTAGCGATCTGGGCGCGGCGATTCGCAACTTCAAAGATTCGATGAACGAAGAGCAGAAGAAGCCGCAGGATGATGCGGAAACCAAAAAGCTGCCCGCGTCCGGCCGCGTCATCGATGCTGAAGTGACTGCCAAGAAAAAGAAGAAAGTCTGACGTCAGCGCGACGCCGGCACCGCCATGTTCGACGTCGGATTCTCCGAGCTCGTCCTCATCGCCCTGTTGGCACTGGTCGTGCTGGGTCCGAAGCGGTTACCGGAAGTGGCGCGCACGGCGGGCCGGTGGATGGCGAAGCTGCGTGGCTTCGTGTCCGAGGTGCGGCACGATCTCGATCGCGAGCTGCGCAACGCCGAAATCATGGAGCTGCAAAAGCTCAAGCAGGACCTCGACGATACGCGCCGCGTCATGGAAGAAACGTCCGGACGGGTGATGCAACAGCTGAACGTTGAACCGATCAGCGAGCCGTCGTTAGGCGCCGCCACACCGAAGACCGCCACCGCTTCCAAGTCCGCAAAAAAGCCAAAATCTCCCGCGAAGAAGACCGCGGTCAAGAACAAAACCGTCAGCACCAAGCGTCCCAATGGCCGAGCCAGAAAACGGGCCTGAAGGCTCGTTCATTTCCCATCTGCTCGAACTGCGCAACCGCCTGCTTTATGCGGTGGCGGGCGTCGGCGTCATTGGCGTCGCGCTGCTGATATTCGGATGGGGTCCGAACGAGTTGTACGAAATCGTGGCGACGCCGCTGATAAAAAAGGGCGGCAGCGTGATCGCGACCGACATCGCGGCGCCGTTCATGATTCCGATCAAGCTGTTTCTGGTCGTGAGTTTCGTGCTGTCCGCGCCATGGCTGCTGTATCAGGTGTGGGCGTTTGTGGCACCCGGGCTGTACCGGCGCGAGCGCAAGCTGATCGCGCCGCTGCTGATATCGAGCACCTTGCTGTTTTATGCCGGCATGGCGTTCGCGTACTTTGTGGTGTTTCCACCGGTGTTCCAGTTTTTCATTACGACGGCACCACCTGGTGTGACCGTGATGACCGACATCAAGTCCTATCTCGATTTCGTGTTCGGCATGTTCATCGCCTTTGGCGTCGCGTTTGAAGTGCCGATCGCGGTGATCGTGCTGTGCCACATGGGCGTGATCAATCCGGAGACCCTGGCAGCGAAGCGTTCGTACGTGTTCCTCGGTGTTTTCGTTGTTGCCGCGGTGCTGACCCCGCCGGACGTGTTCTCGCAAGTCGCACTCGCGTTGCCGATGTACGCGTTGTTCGAAATCGGTTTGCTGGTTGCACGCCGCACATATCGACGCAAGCAGGACGAGTCTGCGGCGGCGGTGGACGACGAGGACCGATAACGCGCCTTAACCGTTTCCGGTGTGGGTCCGGCGCGGGGGCTGTTCCACCGTGGTCGCTTGCAGCGTCAACGTTTCTCCCTCGCGCAGTATCGTCAGCGCCACCTGGACTCCCGGCCGGCGACTGAGAATGGCCACCATTGCCTCACGCGCATCGATGATCTCTTTGCTGTCGATGGCGGTGATGATGTCCCCGGGCTTCAGCCCCGCCTTGTGTGCCGGGCCGTTGCGTATCACGCCCGTCACGACGACGCCCTTGGTGGTTTTGAGATTGAGCGAACGCTGCGTTTCCGCCGTAATGCCCTGCGCCTCCACGCCGAGCCAGCCACGCAACGGCCGCCCGTGTTGAATAATGTCTTCGAGTACGCTTTTCGCCAGGCTGGTCGGGATCGCAAAGCCGATGCCCTGGTAACCGCCGCTGCGTGAAAGAATCGCGGTGTTGATACCGATCAGGCTGCCTTCGGCATCCACTAGTGCACCGCCCGAATTGCCCGGATTGATGGCGGCATCGGTCTGGATGAAGTTCTCGAAAGTATTGATGCCGAGCTTATTGAGGCCGGTGGCGCTGACGATGCCCATGGTCACGGTCTGGCCGACGCCGAACGGGTTGCCGATCGCCAGTGCCACGTCGCCAACCTGCGCGCGTTCCGAGTGTCCGAGGGTGATCGTCGGGAGTTTTTTGAGGCTAACTTTTAATACCGCGATATCGGTGTCCGGGTCGCTGCCGACGACCGTGGCCTGCGCCACACGTCCGTCGTGCAGCGAGACCTGGATTGCATCGGCGCCCTGAATCACATGGTGGTTGGTGAGGATGTAACCCTGTTCGCTGACGATCACGCCGCTGCCCAGGCTGGTTTCGACCTCCTGGCGCGGGCGGATAAGGTCATCCAGATTGCGGCCGAAGAATTGTCGCAGCACCGGGTCTTCCATGAAGGGGTTCGGGCGCACGGTTACTACTTTAGCGGTGTTAATGTTTACCACCGCCGGTATCGCTTTTTCGACGGCGGCGGCGTAGGAATAGGGTCCTTGCACTGAACGCGCCGCCGCCGGGACGATAGACGACGCTTCGTGAATCTCCACCGGTCCGCGTTGCAACAGTTCCGGACGCCATAGCAATATGACAAACGCGGCTGCCAAGCCAACCACACTGGCCTTAAGGACGAATATCAGGGACGGCTTGAGATGCATTAGAAAGGTTTCCTTCGGCTGGCGCAGATGGCGAACGGTTTTGACGCAACGAAAGAGCGTATTCTGCCTGCTTCTTCGTTTCCGCGGATAGAGAAAAGTACTTAATATCGGCGATCTACGCTTGACTTGTGATACCGCGATGTACGATCCTATGCGCCGCATTTTCGGGCAGAAAACAACGATTTTCCCCCACTATTAATGCTTACAGGCATGTCTGATTTTCAATTCGTGACTGGTCATTTCGTCGTCGCGCACTTAAGTTTGCTTGGGGCGCGATTTTTCATTTGGTCGAGGGGGATTCATGAGTAAGAAGGACGTGGACCCGCAACGACGGACGTTGTTGCAGGCAACGACCGCCGTCGGTGTAGTCGGCGCCGGCTTTGCCGCCGTGCCGTTCGTAAAGAGCATGACCCCAAGCGCGCGCGCGAAAGCGGCCGGCGCACCGGTGGAAGTGGATATCGGCAACCTTCAGCCCGGCAAGGTCATGACTGTCGAATGGCAGGGCAAGCCGGTGTGGATTCTGCGCCGCTCGCCGGAGATGCTGAAGTCGCTGCAGGAAGTTGAGCCGAAGCTGGTCGACCCGAAGTCGCAGGTGGCGGATCAGCAGCCGTCCTACGCGCAGAACGCAACCCGCTCGATTAAACCCGAAGTGCTGGTCGTCATCGGCATCTGTACCCACCTCGGCTGCTCGCCGAAAAAGGAACTCGCCGCCGGATCGATCAGTCCGGATTGGGAAGGCGGATTCTACTGCCCGTGCCACGGTTCCAAGTTCGATCTCGCCGGTCGCGTGTACAAGAACGTGCCGGCACCGACCAACCTCAAGGTGCCGCAGCACACGTACGTGACTGACTCGCGCATCCTCATCGGCGTCGACCCGAAAGCCAAGAAAGGAGCCGCCTGATGCAAAAGCTGCTCGCCTGGATCGATGAGCGTTTCCCGGCCACCAAGGTCTGGGAAGAACACGTCTCCAAATACTACGCGCCCAAGAATTTCAATTTCTGGTACTACTTCGGCTCGCTTGCGATGGTGGTGCTGGTCATTCAGATTCTCTCCGGTATCTTCCTCACCATGCATTACAAGCCGGACACCGGCCTCGCGTTCGCGTCCGTCGAGTACATCATGCGCGACGTGCCGTGGGGCTGGCTGATCCGCTACCTGCATTCAACCGGCGCATCGTTCTTCTTTATCGTCGTTTATCTGCACATGTTCCGTGGTTTGATGTACGGCTCGTTCAAGGGCCCGCGCGAACTGGTGTGGATCATCGGCATGGTGATCTTTATCGCGCTTATGGCCGAGGCCTTCATGGGCTACTTGCTGCCGTGGGGCAATATGTCCTATTGGGGCGCGCAGGTGATCATCTCGCTGTTCGATGCGATTCCGCTCGTTGGACCGGCTCTGTCCGAGTGGATCCGCGGTGACTTCGTGGTCGCCGATGCGACGCTCAACCGTTTCTTCTCGCTGCACGTGATCGCGGTGCCGCTGCTGCTGCTGGTGCTGGTGTTCCTGCACATCGTGGCGTTGCACAAGGTCGGCTCGAACAATCCCGACGGCGTCGACATCAAGAAAAAGAAAGACGCCAAGGGCGTGCCGCTCGACGGCATTGCGTTCCATCCTTACTACACCGTCAAGGACACCGTCGGTACCGTCGTGTTCCTGATGTTTTTCTCGGCCGTGGTGTTCTTCACGCCGGAAGTGGGCGGCTGGTTCCTCGAGCACGACAACTTTGTACCGGCGAACATTCTGAACACCCCGCCGGACATCAAGCCGCTGTGGTACTTCACGCCGTTCTACTCGATCCTGCGTGCAACCACGGAAGAATTGGTGCGCTTCGGCCTGATCCCGTTCGTGGTGCTGTTGGCCGCGCTCACGGTGGTGAGCATACGTAACATCAAGGCCAAGGCCGTTACCATTCTGGCGGCCGTGGTGTTGCTGGTGGGATTCCTGATGCTCGAAGCCAAAGTCTGGGGCGTGGTGTTGATGGGCCTGTCGCTGGTGTTGTTCTTCTTCCTGCCCTGGCTCGACCGTTCGCCGGTCAAGTCGATTCGTTATCGCGGCTGGATGTACAAGACGACGCTCGGGATTTTCGTGGTGAGCTTCGTCGTCCTTGGTTTTCTCGGGACGCGCAATCCGGGACACGTCGACCTGATCCTGTTCCAGAACGTGCGCTGGGCGCAGGTGCTGACGGTCGTGTATTTCATGTTCTTCCTGCTGATGCCCTGGGTCAGCACCTACGACAAGACCAAACCCGTCCCAGAGAGAGTGACGTGGAAATGAAAAAACTGCCCATTCTTTTCTTGCTCTTGCCGGTACTCCTGTTGGCGCCGGCGCTCGCGCCGGCCAGCAGCGAAGGTCCGTGCGGCGCGGTCCAGTGCGACCGCGTCAAGGTCGATCTCAACGACAAGCCGTCGCTGCAGAACGGTGCGCGTATCTTCGTCAACTACTGCCTGTCGTGCCACAGCGCCTCGTACATGCGCTACAACCGCATGGGTCAGGATCTCGGTATTTCGGAAGAGCTGATCACGGAAAACCTGCTGTTCGCGGCCGACAAGATCGGCGACCTGATGAAGGCGGTGATGCCGAAGGAAGACGCCAAGGACTGGTTCGGCACTGCACCACCGGACTTGACGCTCGAGGCGCGGGCGCGCAGTCCGGAGTGGATCTATACCTACTTGCGCAGTTTTTATCGCGATAATAAATCGCCCTCCGGCTGGAACAACACGGTGTTTCCGAACGTCGCCATGCCGCACGTGTTATATGAGTGGCAGGGTCATCAACGGGCGGTGTTCAAGACCGAAAAGGGTATGGCGCATTTCGAGAAATTCGAACTCGAACGTCCCGGCACCCTGTCGCCGAAAGAATACGACAAGGCCATGCGCGACCTGACGAACTTCATGGTCTATCTGGGTGAGCCGGCCAAGCTCGAGCGTACGCAGCTCGGCGTGTACGTGTTAATTTTCCTGCTGGTGTTTCTGGTGCTGGCCTATCTGTTAAAGAAGGCCTACTGGAAGGACATACACTGAGAGTGAGTAAATATTGTGGTGGAAAGGGGGCGCAAGCCCCCTTTTGCCTTAAGTGCCCCGGCAGTTGGAGGTAAACGTAATGACAACATTGATTGCACCGCGCAAACCGGTGATGACACTCTATTCCGGAATTTCTGATCCGTGGAGCCATCGCACGCGTATCGTCCTGTACGAAAAAGACATCGAGTGCCAGGTGGTGGAGGTCGATCCGGCCAAGAAACCGCGCGAGCTGGCCGATCTCAATCCCTACAACCAGGTACCGACGATGGTGGATCGCGACCTGGTGCTGTATGACTCCAACATCATCAACGAATACCTCGACGAGCGCCTGCCGCATCCGCCGCTGATGCCGGTCGACCCGGTATCGCGCGCCAAGGCGCGCCTCATGCTGATGCGCTTCGATCGCGACTGGTACAGCATGCTCTCGGACATGACGGGCAACGACAAGAAGTCGGCCACCAAGGCACGCAACACGCTGCGCGACGGGTTGACGGTGATCTCGCCGCTGTTCAAGGATCAACCATTCATTCTGGGTGTCGAATTCTCGCTCGTCGATTGTTCGCTCGCACCGATCCTGTGGCGACTCGATCATTACGGTATCGAGCTCCCGCGTCAGGCCAAGCCGGTGCTGGACTACGCCGATCGCCTGTTCGCACGCAAGTCGTTCCGCCTGAGCCTGACCGAGGCCGAACGGACCCTGCGCGGCAAGAAGTAATAGTGGGGTAGTTGTGGCTGCACTGAAAACTCATCTCATGCGCGCGGTCTATGACTGGGCAGTGGAGAGCGGCTTCACGCCACACATCGTGGTCAATGCCAACGCACCGGGCGCGCGCGTACCTGTCGGGTACGCCGACGCCGCGGGCCGCATCGTGCTCAACGTGCATCCGCGGGCGCTGCAGGGTTTCACCTTCGACGATACCTGGCTGCGTTTTTCTGCGCGTTTTAATGGTGTGTCGCAGCTGGTGGAGGCGCCGCTCACGGCCGTGCTCGCCGTGTACGCTAAAGAAAACGGTCAGGGCATTTCGTTTCCGGAATCCAATGCCGAGCAGGCAGAAGGCGAATCGCAGGAAGAACCGGATCCGACCGATGGCGGTTCGCGCAAGCGCCCGAGCCTGCGCATCGTCAAGTAGTTCGCGCCCCTGATTTCCGCCGGACGGTTGGCCGGCGACGCGTATCTGGTCTAGTTTTAAGATATCGCGTGTCTCGGAACTGCCACCCATGCGTTGGTCAATCCTGTTGGTTGTCACCACTGTTTTTTCAAGCACCGCTGCCGCCACACCCGTGGGCGTTTTCACCGATACCGTGGGCGATGTACAGATTTTGCGTACCCGCGACTATCTGGCCGCGGCACCGGGCGTGGAGGTCACGCCTGAAGATATCGTCGAAACCGGCAAGGCGAGTTCGGCGCAGCTCGACATGGACGATGGGTCGGTGCTCAAGCTCGGTCCGGAGACGCGCGTCGTGTTATCCGATTACAACATCGATGCAAACAAGAATGTCGCTTCCGCTGCGTTGGATGTGCTTTCAGGTTGGGTACGTTTTGCGGTAGCTAAATTAAAGCCGGAAGGTCGTTATCAGATTCACACGCCGACGCTGACCATCGGCATTCGCGGCACCGAGGGGATCATCGAGGCGCAGAACGACCAGGGTGGACTGCATCTTAGTGAGGGTGCCGTCGACGTCGCGCCGGTAGGCACCGATGCCATCGGTCATCCGCCCATGCGCGTAAACGGCGGCGAATATATTCAGCGAGTGCGCGGCCAGGCGTTAGCGAAACATGCGCAGCCGCCGACCGCGTTTCAAAACCGACTGCCGTCGACGTTGCAACAGCCCCTCGCTCGTCGCGCGCATCAACTGCGTCAGCGCGGTGTGTCGCCGAGGCATATTCGTCAAATGACGCGCGAAGATGCCAGGCGTTACCTGGAACGTCATCCGCATATGAACCAGAACTTGCGCCGTCGCTTTGGGTCGCCACAGATAGGGGCACCGGGGCCGCACCCGATTCTGCCAAAGAATCGCGGTGAGGCGGCTGGAACGTCTGGCAATGACCGGCGCGCGCAAACCAATGCGGTGATGGCGCAACGTCGGGCACGACGGTTGCCGGAGCAGCAGGATAACGACGATGCACCGCGCCCGCGGCCGCCGAATCCCGCAAGCGCGCCGCATCGTCCGGCGCAACAATAGCCGCGTGGAGCGACGGCCATGATCAGCGTTATTCGGGCCGACATTACCACGCTGGAGGTGGATGCGATTGTCAACGCCGCCAACGAGTCATTGCTCGGCGGTGGCGGCGTTGACGGCGCGATTCATCAAGCCGCGGGTCCGGAACTGAAGGACTGGTGCCGCACGCTCGGCGGCTGTCCGACCGGCAGCGCCAAGCTGACACCCGGATTCCGGCTGTCGGCCCGATGGGTGATTCATGCCGTCGGGCCGGTGTGGCGCGGTGGCGATCATCACGAAGTGACGCTGCTGGCAGACAGCTATCGTAATGCCTTTGAGGTAGCGCGCGAGGTGAAGCCTCGCACTATCGCATTTCCAGCCATCAGTACCGGCGTGTACGGATTCCCGAAATACGAAGCGGCGCGCACCGCGATCTCGGTGATGCGCGAATATGAAGACGAGTTCGAGCAGATTGTCGCGTGTTGTTTCAGCGAGGCGGACCGGGCGCTGTATGAACAACTGCTGATCAACGTGGCGTAGGGGTGCTTACGCATGGCGCTGCGATCTACTCAATCCGGCGGAAAGATTTTTCCCGGATTGAGTATCCCTTTGGGGTCGAACTCACGTTTTAATCCGCGCATCACGGTAAGTGTCGGGGCATCAATCGCGCGGGTAATGAAGTCGCGCTTGGCGAGGCCGATGCCGTGCTCGCCCGAGAGCGTGCCGCCAAGCTGAATCACCAGATCGAACACGCGCGACAGGCACGGCTGGGCCCGGTGTTCCTGCTCGGGGTCCAGGGTGTCGTAGAGCAGATTCACATGAATATTACCGTTACCGGCGTGGCCGAAATTCACGATCGGAATGTTGTATTCACGCGCGAGTGCTTCCAGTCCTTCAATCAGGTCCGGGATGCGCGAGACCGGCACCACCACGTCTTCATTGAGCTTGTTCGGCGCGATAGTGCGCAGTGACGGCGAAAGCGCCTTGCGCGCGACCCACAGTGCGTCAGCCTCTTCGCGGGTGTTGGCCGCGACCATTTCGATCAGGCCCGCGTTTGTCGCCGCGCGCGACACGGCGGCGACGGCGGCGTCCATCGACACCTCTTGGCCGTCGACTTCGATCAGCAGCATGGCGCCGGCGCCGATCGGCAAGCGCGCGCTGGAGTAGCGGCGCACCATTTCGATAGAAGGACCGTCAATGAACTCGAGCGCACACGGGGTCACCGGTTGCGCCATGACGGCGGCCACTGCCTGTGTTGCGGTGCGAATGTCACGGTAGACGGCCTGTAGCGTGCGCCGCGATTCCGGTATTGGTGTGAGCTTCAGCACCGCCTGCGTGATGAGCGCGAGCGTTGCCTCGGAGCCGATGAGGAGGCGCGTCAAATCGTAACCGACCGCGCTTTTGGTGGTGAGGGCGCCAGTGTGAATCGTTTCGCCGGTGCCGGTCACGGCCGTGAGCGCGAGCACGTTTTCGCGCGTGGCGCCGTACTTTACTGCGCGTGGACCACCGGCATTCAAGGCGATGTTGCCGCCGACCGTCGAGTAGGCGGCGCTGGTGGGATCGGGCGCCCAGAAAAAACCGTGTTTGGCGGCTGCGTCCTGCACCGCCTGGTTGGTGGCACCGGCTTCAACGCGTATCAGTCGATTGGCGGGATCGACTTCAAGCACACGGTCCATGCGCTCGAATGCCAGCACCAGTCCACCGGCAATCGGTACCGCGCTGCCGGTGGTGCCGCTGCCGAGCCCGCGCGCGACGATGGGCACCGAAAATTCGTTGCACAAACGTACTGCCTGTGCGACATGCTCATGCGTGGTTGCAAACGCTACCGCATCGGGCTGAGCGTGCTTGCGTGAATTGTCCTGGCCATAGGGCCAGCGGTCGGCCGGGTCGGTATTTACATTGTCCGCGCCGAGCGCGGCCTCGAGTTGCTCGATGAAACGCGGGGGCGATACCGCCATCAGGCTCAACCTTGACCGCGGATGCGACGTAGCAGATCGGTGGTGGAGCGATCGAAGCGAAACGGAATGGAGTGGACCTCGCCGCCGTAGGCGCGCACGACGTCGTTGCCGACGATCTTGTCGGCTGTCCAATCGCCGCCTTTGACGAGATGATCCGGTCGCACGTGCCTGATCACTTCGAGCGGCGTGTCATCGTCAAACGGCACGACCAGCGAAACGCTCTCAAGTGCGGCCAGCAGCACCATGCGGTCGTCGAGCGGGTTCACGGGCCGGTCCGAGCCCTTCTCAAGGCGACGTACCGAGGCATCGGTGTTGACGCCCACGATCAGGCTCGCGCCCAACGCGCGCGCCTCTTCGAGGTAGGTGACGTGGCCGCGGTGCAGAATGTCGAAACAGCCGTTGGTAAATACGATCGGCCGCGGCAGCGATTTTACCCGCTCGCCCAACGCGTGCAGCGGCTCGCGCGCAATCTTGGAATCGGCGCGCATTAATCCAGGTATTCGAAGAGTTTGACTACGCGCTCGACACCGCCGACCTCGGCCGCGGCTGCGGCAGCGGCGTCGCCTTCGGCCTTGTTGACCAGCCCCATTAAATACACCGTGGCGTTTTCCGTGACGACCTTGACCTGCGCCGAATCAAGATTCTTGGCGCCGATCAGCGCCGCGCGCACTTTACCGGTGAGCCAGGTATCGTTGGCGCGATTGGCGCCGGTCGAGGCCGGTGCAATGCGAATCTCGTTCACGGTGTGACGTACGCCCGAGACGGTACGCACCGCGCCCAGGACTTTGTCGCGCGTCTCGGCGTCCGGCGTTTCGCCCGAAATCAGCACGGTGCCGTTGACGCTCGTGATGTTGACGTGAACCGCGTCGGTGAGTCCTTCGACCGATTTGATCTGTTGCGTGGCCTTGACCACGATGGCCTTGTCGTCGATTTGCGCGCCGACCGTACGCCGATCGTTTGCGGCAACCGCCGCGGCGCCACCGCCGATCAGGGCTACACCTACGCATCCTTGGAGGAACATCAGGCCGGACAACACGCCGGCGAGCACAAGCCGATGGTTTCGCATTAACCCTGACCCAGAAGTTGGTGATCGATCAGATCGCACAGGCAGTGAATGATGATGCCGTGTACTTCCTGGATGCGCGCTGTGGATTTGGAGCGCACACAGATATGGATGTCCTTCGGCCCGAGCACGGAATTGACC
>Ga0209515_10008153_pt1 | contig 12330 bp, 13 predicted proteins | sample Subgroupgradi54m_FD_187454 | JGI IMG/M metagenome (GOLD analysis project Ga0209515, IMG submission 187454) | Subsurface groundwater microbial communities from S. Glens Falls, New York, USA - GMW60B uncontaminated upgradient, 5.4 m (SPAdes)... ... | reverse complement strand
CACGAGACGCCCGACGATGCGCCACGTTGGATCGACCGCGTAGTGCTCGATGCCGCGGAACTCGACCCGTGCGCTCGCCTCGGAGTCTTTCACCCGGAGATAGCCAGCCTCACCGCGACGCAGAAGCTCGAGCCGCAGCGGCCCGAGCTCGACCGCGCCCGCTTCGGTGAGCTCCCGCTCGTCTCGCGTCGACTCACGCACACGCGCGCGTGCGCCGTCGAAGGTGACCTGGAGAACGATCTCGCCGGTGTCGCGAGGGATCACCACGGAGCTCGTTCCTACGTGGAGAGGATACTTCCCCACGAGCGAGAGCCACCCGTCGGGTGCCGTGAGCCGTTTGTAACGCGCCGCGCGCCACGCCTCGACTTCGTCTTCGTACGCGCTCATGAGTCAGGAAACTTACCGCAAAAATGGCACACACTATTTCTTCGGCTTCGGCGGTTCTTTTCCTTTGCCGATCTCAGGCATTTTCACCAAGTCCTCGATGTTCGGAACGATCACGATCTCGATGCGCCGATTTCTCGCGCGGCCCTTGTCGGTCGCGTTGCTCTGCCCGGGATCGAACTCGGCATAGCCTGCGGCCGAGACGACCTCGGGCTTCACCCCTTTCTCGACGAGCAATTTGACGACAGCGACGGCTCGCGCCGTGGAGAGCTCCCAGTTGGATGGATACTCCTTGGTCTTGATGGGGAGCGTGTCGGTGTGGCCTGCAACCTGAAAGCGCCGGCCGCTCACACCTTTGAGCGCATCGGCAACCTCGACGAGAGCGGTCTTACCCTCCGGCTTGATCTCGGTCTTTCCCATGTCGAAGAGAATGTCGGTGCCGAGCGCGAGCACGATTTGGCCGCGCCGCACCGTGATGTCGAGCTTGCCGGCTTCGATCATCTTCTTGAACTTCGCGAGGAAGTCTTCGAAGAGCTTCAATCGCGCCTCCGCAGCCGTCTTCTGCCGGCGGAGCTCGTCGAGCTCGAGGCGCGTCGCTTCGTCCAGTGCGCCGGCTTTTCCCTGCGCGTCGGCGAGCTTCCCCTTGAGCTCGTCGATTTCCTTTTGCAAGGCCGCCTGTGTCGACGCGACCTTCTCGTCGCACGCGGCTTTCTCGCTTTTCGCTTTTGTCGCTTCTGTGAGCGCGGCATCGTATTGGCTCTTGGGAATCCCGCAGCCCGCGACGAGGAGAAGCATGACGAGGAGCTTTCTTCGCATACGGCTGAGCGTACTCCTGTCTGCTGAGCCTAGGCGTGCGCTCGAGGCGTTTTTTCCGGCCGCAGGTGTTGTCGGGGACGGCGCTCTGGCGTATCCCCGTCGTGAATTCGATTCTGGACTCCGCCCAACATGCCCTTCTCCGTTGACGATCCGGAGCGTGCGCTCATTCTCGTTGTCGAGCGCGATCCGAACATCAGGAAGCTCGAGCGCTATTTCCTCGAAGAGGCAGGCTTCGCCGTCGAATTTGCAGACGACGGCGAGCAGGGCTTGCTCCGCGCACAAACGCTACTGCCGAGAATCATGATCTCCGAGGTGCTCCTGCCCGGCATGGATGGGTTCAGTGTGTGCCGAGCGCTCAAGAACGAGGCGCGCACCCGACACATCGTCGTCGTTCTTTTCAGCATTCTGTCTTCGACCGATCGCGCCAGAGAAGCGGGCGCAGACGCCTTTTTGAAAAAGCCGCTGGATGACGGTGCGCTCGTTCGCACCGTCTCGAGCCTTCTGTCTCGCCGAGGCAATCACTAATGGACCGCATTCTCACCGAAAATCCCGAGCTCGACACTCTCTTGGGGGGTGGTTTTCCCGCGCGGTCCCTCCACGTCCTCATGGGGCCGCCGGGCTCCGGCAAGACGATTCTCGCCGAGCAGATGGCCTTCGCGCCTTCGGAGGATTCTCGCCCTGTCGTCTACGTGACCACGCTTTCGGAACCGATGACGAAGTTCCTCGCGTTCCATGTGCTTCGCATCTCGGCCCAAGGCATGGTGGTCGAAAGCTCCGGCCCCCCATGACGTTGTCTTCCGATCGCCTCAAGGAACTGACCGCAATCAACCGTGCGATCGCCGGCAGCCTCGACTGCGACGAGGTCCTTGACCTCGTCGTAGAAAAAACGGCCGTTTTCACCGGCGCAGAGGCGTGTCTATTGCTCTTCGCGAGCTGCAACGACCAGGTGTCGGTCGTGGCATCTTGGGGGGTCGATCCCGAGAGGGCTCGCGCGTTCTCGGCGCCGCTCAACGAGGAGATCGGAGATCGCGTGACCAACGTCCTCCAATTCGGCCGAGAGGTCACCCTCGTCGGCAAGCCGCTCGTCATCAACAAGACCGTTTCGGGCATGCTCATCGTGTATCGCCGAGCCGCAGCGCCCGAGCCGGACAGTGACGACGAGTTTCTCTTCGGAGCGCTGGCCGATCAAGCAACCATCGCGCTCGCACATGCGCTTCGCTTTCGCGACGATCGCGAGCGCCTCCTCGAACGAGAGCGCGCCGCGCGCGCCGAGGCAGAAGGCGCCAATCGAGCCAAAGACGAGTTCTTGGCCATCGTGTCGCACGAGCTTCGAACCCCGTTGAACGCGGTTATCGGCTTTACGCGCATGCTTCGTAGGGGAGCACTCCTCGAAGCGAGGCGGGAGCACGCGCTGGAGGCGATCGAGCGAAACGCGGTCGCCCAGGCTCAGCTCATCGAGGATCTGCTCGATGTCTCACGAATCATTTCGGAGAGCCTTCGCCTCGAGGTCCGTCCGGTCGATCTACTGGAAGTGATCGAAGCGGCTGCCCAGTCGGTGCGACCAGCGATGGAGGCCAAGGAGACACATTTCGAGATGGACGTGGATGCACAAGCAGGCCTTTTGGTCGGTGATCCGGACCGCCTTCAGCAGGTGGTGTCGAACCTCCTCGGTAATTCCACCAAGTTCACTCCGAAGGGCGGGCACGTTCTCTTGCGCGTTCGAAGCACGGAGGACGAGGTCGAGCTCTCCGTCATCGACGACGGTCATGGCATCGAGGCGAGCTTTCTTCCGATGGTGTTCGATCGATTCCGGCAAGCAGACGTCGGCAGCACGCGCGCACATGGTGGCCTCGGCCTCGGCCTGCACATCTGTCGCCACCTCACCGCGATGCACGGGGGGACGATTACGGCGCAAAGCGCCGGCCGAGGGCTCGGATCGACCTTCACAATCAAGCTGCCGCGCTCGGGGCCTTCCGGCGAGCAGCTCATCGGGTGGCCCGCTCCGATGCGCAAGAGCGTCGCGCCTGAGCGACAGCCCGAGCTCACGGGACTCAAGATTCTCGTGGTGGACGATGAAGCCGATGCTCGAGAGCTGTTCGTGACCCTTCTCGAGGAGCGCGGAGCCGCCGCCACCGCCGTTGGCTCGACCGCCGATGCACTGGCCATGATTCGGAAAGAGACGCCGGACGTCATCGTGTCTGACATCTCGATGCCCGGTCCCGGAGGGGACGGATATGCCCTCATTCGCGAGCTCCGGTCTCTTCCGCCGTGGGCCGGAGGCAACATCCCAGCGGCTGCGGTGACGGCGCACGCGACCAGCGATCATCGCCGAAAGGCAATCTTGGCTGGCTATCAGATGCATCTCGCGAAGCCTTTCGACCCGGCCGAGCTCGTCAACGGCATCGCGAACCTCGCGAACGCCCCAAAGTCGTCGCGTCCCGGGCAGGTGTGAGACCCTAAGGAGAACACCCATGCCCTACGCGAAGAAATGCTGGTCCGGAGCACGTTCAATAGAATCGATGTACTAGCGATGTTTCGCGTAAAGCTCGTCCCGCCACGCGAGAAGATCTCGATACCGTAGGGAGAGCGCCTCCGACCCGAACGCGAAGCGATTCGCTCGCCCGATACGAAACGAACCCGTCTTCACTGGCGAGACGAACTGCAGAACTTGCGACGCCGCGATGTCCGCGTAGCTGAAAGCGCCCAGGATATACCGCAAGCCGCCCGGAGCAGGTTTTACGGCGTCGAGCGTCGCGCGAACCTCGTCCAGCACGGAAGTGAGCTGCCTTTCGTGCCTTTCGAGCGTGCCATCCACGGCATCGTACTTGCGCAGCACACGCTTGACGCCCCACGCGGCGACGCACCGGCCAGCGGTACCCGACCATCCGCGCAACGGTTTGGGCAAAAGCTCTTGCAGTGCGTCGTCGTCATCGAGCACGCGCGCAAGCGCGAGAGCACGCCCCGCGCTGAGTGCGCGCTCGCTCATCTCATTGAAGGAGCGGATGCGCTCGAGTCGAGCTGCACCGAAGAGCGGCGCTCCGTTCCCCACGCTCTCTGCGTATTCTGCGATGGTGAACGAGTCGGCATAGCTCTCTCTACCGTCGAACAGGACGGGGACCGACACCTTGCCGTGCCACTTGCGCAGGCGAAGGCGCAAGAGCGGTTCTCCTATGGGCGACTGATACGCGTGCTCACGGTACGGGACCTGATGGTGATCGAGCGCCCAGCGCGCCTTCTCCGACCAAGGTGAGTAAGGAATCGCGAAAAATTCCAACATGAGACGAGAGTGCCTCTGCCAGGCGACGACGTCGAGCCCCTTCGCCTGGATGGCGAGCGGGTCAAGAACAGGGACGCGCGTTCTTGTCGTAGGTCGGGGCTACGTTCACGCGAATGGTTCGCTCGAGCGACTTGTTCGTGGTGTCGGTCACGCGGACCTTGATGTCGAGCGGCTTGCCCATGAAATCCCTCCATGTGCCGCCGCCCGCTTTCGGTGCATCAAGCGTGTAACGAATGCCGCTGATCGAGCACACACCGCCACCCGCGTCGCCGTAGCTGAAGTTGAACTCGGTGTCGGGGCCAGCGTGCGGCGACTCGGGCTGCGAGCTCGATACGAACGTGTGCGACCCGTACTGACGCAGCCCCGCAACGTTCACGCCGATCCAGATGTGGTGGCCGCACTGCGGCCCTTCGACGATCTTGACGGTGTCGCCGTCAGTGAGCGCGACGTAGTCCGCATCGCCGGTGCCGACGTTCATGCTGGGGCTTCCTGCGCGGCATGCGTCCGGCATGTCGTCGGCCCATGTCTTCGAGTATTTCGGCAGCGACTCGGGCGCCACGACATCGTTCACGCACTTTGCCGCGACGCACGTTTGGGGCGCCTGGCAGGTGGGCCCGAGAAACACCACTCCGCCAAGGAGCTGCGGCCCCTCCTGCGCGCAACGTGCCTCGAGGCGAATGGGAATGACGCGTGCCTCATCTGGCACGAAGCGCGTGGACACGAGACGTGCGACCGTCGCTTTGTCGGGCGGGGGCTCGCCGTTGGCCAACGGTGCCATGCCTTCGACCGTCACATCGACGGCCGCGCTCTTGTTCCCTTTTGGCGCCTTGAGCGTCGTCTCGTGCGGCAAGGATCCCCCGGAGCGCAAATCGACGGTCTGGTCGGCGGCAACCTGACCGTCGACTTTCGCGACGATGTGAACGGTTTCGATGTTCACGCCGATGGTCTGCCGAAAGTCCTCGACGTCCACACCGACGACCATGCTGGTCGCGTCGTCGGCGGGATAGGGCGGAGTTGGGCCTGGCCCCGGTTGCGGGCCCGCGTCGTGCTGCGGAGTCGGCTCTGTCGCCGACGACGAGGAGGAAGTCGCGGAACAGGCGGCGGCCAAAATAGCGAGCATGAAGGAGGCAAGACATCGAAGATCGTTCATGATGCGCGGCGGCCAGTGCACATGTCACGCCAGCGAAATCATCTGCGATTTGGCCGGCTACCTGTGTGCCAGTTGTGCCAGATTGCGCGCATACGCTCCCGGGGAGCCGGACCAAGGGTCGCGCTTACACGCTCGCACCGTTCTTCCGCCAAGAACTTTCACCTGATCGAAAAAGCCAGCTAGGCCACGTCTCAAGGACGGGCCAATGCTGGCATACGACACCCTGTATCAAGCCGCGCTCCCCCCGATGCGCGATCAGCTACCGACCCTGCCGTACGATCTTCGCGAGTACGCGCGTATCTACACGGGTCCTTCGAGCTGGCTGGCCGACGACGATCTCGACGAAGACGCTTTGTCGATCGACGAAGACGCGTTCGTGGCCGGACCGCTCATCGGAGTGGGACCCGACGACGTTCCGCGCCTGGCGCTGACGCCCGCGCAATGCGTCGAATGCGATCTCGATCACCGCCAAGGGTTCATCCTGTCGTTGCTGGATGGCTGCTCGAACGTGGAGACCTTGATCGACGCCGCCGGTCTTCCTGAGGAGGAAACGCTGGGCATTCTGTGCGACTTGTGCGCCAAGGGAATCGTTGCGCTCCACGGATAAACGGCGCTAATGACAAGCCTAACGGTCACCTTCTCGTCGCACGATGACTCGACCGAGACATTCTCTTTGCAGGATTTGTCGGCCACCCCGGAGCTCGAGCAAGCGCTGGCGAGGGTAACGGAACCCCAACGCCTGAAAGCAATGCTCGTCTGGTGCACGTTCAGGGCAGCGAAACAGAAGAGGGTGGAAAAGCTGCGAATGGATGGTGACGAAGCAAATGTTCGCCACGCGGCGGAGCTGCTCGAACCTCGCTCACTGTCCGTGGCGTCCGCTCTGCGCGGCGAATGGCTCGCAAAACAGGCAAAGCTCGAGGAGCTCGAGCTCGAACAGCTCGAGGGGTTGGACTGGAGCTCAGTGGCTCTTTTGCCGCGCCTCCGCTCCCTCAAGCTGTTTTTCTCCGGAACCAGCTCACCCGTCGATCTCTCCGCGCTCGCCGCCTGCCGAGAGCTCGAGTTCGTAGGGTTGTACGGCGCGCCAAAAGGACTTTCCTTGTCGCCGCTCGCGCACGCGCAAAAGCTCGCGACGCTGGACTTAGGGGAGGTCTACAAACCAACAGCGAAGCAGCTCGCTCCCTTGGCTGGTAACACCCAACTCGTGGTCGTGTCGAAGCTCGGAGCCAACGTGGTCACGGAGCTCGTGGGTTCTTCGGCAAAGGCCAAGGCAAGGCCCAAAGGCAGGAAGAAACGAGAGAGTTAGAACTGCGCCAAAAAGCGCGGATCGTTCTCGAACAAGAGCTTCACGTTCGGGATGCCATACCTGAGCATCGCCACCCGCTCGAGCCCCATTCCGAGCGCAAAGCCGGTCCATTTATCGGGATCGATTCCGCACTGCTCGAAGACGACGGGATCGATCATCCCGCATCCCAAGATCTCGATCCAGCCGGTGTGCTTGCAGAGGCCACACCCCGCGCGGGTTCCATCGGCCTTCTTGCAAAAGGCACATGCCACGTCGACCTCTGCTCCCGGCTCGACGAACGGAAAGAAGCTCGGGCGCAAGCGCACCGGCGTGCCCGGGCCGTACATGCGCTCGGCAAATTCGGCGAGGACCCCTTTGAGGTGCGCGAGCGTCACCTTCTCGTCGATGAGGAATGCCTCCAGCTGATGGAACATCGGCGAGTGGGTCGCGTCGTCGTCGCGACGGAACACGGTGCCGGGAGCGATGAAGGCCATCGGCGGCCGGTGCGTGCTCATGGCGCGGATCTGGACGTTCGACGTGTGCGTGCGGAGAAGGTGCCCGCTCGTCGTCCAGAAGCTGTCCTGCATGTCCGTCGCCGGGTGATCGGGCGGAAAGCCGAGCTTGGTGAAATTGTTCTCCTCGAGCTCGACGTCCGGACCATCGTGAACGGCGAAGCCCATCCCGCGGAAGATTTCGATGACCTCTTCACGCACGATCGAAATTGGGTGCTTGTGCCCAATCGGCGCAAGCTGCCGGCCGGGCAGCGTCAAATCGAAAGGACGCGCGTTCAGCTCGGCGTCGCGCTTCGTGCGCTCGATGGCGCCGAGGCGCGCCTGAAACTTGGTCTCCACCTCTTGCTTGAGGAGGTTCACCTTCTCCCCGATGGCCTTGCGCGCCTCGCCGGGGACCGTCCCCATTTGCTTCAGGATGGCGGTCAGTTCCCCTTTTTTCCCGAGAATCTTTGCATTCTCGTCACGCAGCGCCTGCTCGGACGAAGCCTGGTCGAAGCGCACGGGAAACTCGGCGCGAAGACGCGCGAGCGCCTCATCGATGGTCGCCTGCGTATCCATGGGCACCTACTCTTAGCACCGAGCGGCCCTACGCGACCGGCGCTTGGAGCGTCACTTCGGGCTGACGGTCTTGACGATCTTGGCGAAAGCCGGCGCGTCCGCGATGGCGAGATCGCTCAGCACTTTGCGGTCGAGGGCGATCTTGGACGTTTTCAGGCCATGCATGAGGCGCGAGTAGGTCGTGCCGTTGGTGCGCGCGGCGGCGTTGATGCGGGCGATCCACAGGCGCCGAAAATCGCGCTTCTTGCGCTTGCGGTGGGCGTAAGCATAAACCCACGCCTTGCGGACGACCTCTTGCGCGTAGGCGAAGAGGCGCGAGCGGGCACCGTGATAGCCCGAGGCGTGCTTGAGGACGCGGTTGCGACGACGGCGAGCTTTGAATCCACGTTTTGCGCGCGGCATGTTCGTTCTCCTCGATCAGCCGTAGGGCAGCATGCGCTTGACGTGCTTCTCGAGCGCTTTGTGGACCTTGTCGTTGTCGCGAAGGCGGCGAAGGCGCTTGCGCGATTTCTCCTGCATTCCGTGATTTCCGCCCTGCTTGGGCCGGCGGACGCGGCCTTTTCCAGACACGCGGAACCGCTTGGCGGCGGTCTTCTTGGTCTTCATTTTGGGCATGACAGACTTCCTTCTTGCCGCTTCGGAAAGGCCGCCCTCCCAGGAAAAAGAAGGGAAACCGGGCGTTTTGCTGCCTTCTGAATGCGGGGGAGCGGGTTTATGGTGCAATCTCGGGTGTTTGTCAAGCAACCCTTAGCTCACCAGCCTGGTCCAAGCGTCGGCGAGCGCCTGCATCGTCCCCTTCGCGCGCGTCTCGGCTTCGGCGAGAGATTCTTCTGGGCGCATCTCCTCGCGAACGTCGAAGTAGAACTTGATCTTCGGCTCGGTGCCGCTCGGACGCGCGATGATGCGGCTACCGCCGCTGAGCTCGAACGCAAGGACGTTGGCCCTCGGAAGATGCAGGGGCCCCTTCGTCCCGTCCGTCCCGCGGCGCTCTTGCGACTCGTAGTCTGAAACGGCCATCACCGCGTGGCTCCCCACCAGCGAAGGCGCCGACGTGCGAAGCCGGGTCATGAGCGCACGAATCTCGGACGCGCCATCCACCCCCTTTTTCGTGACGTTCACTTGGGAGCTCAAAAACAGGCCATGCTCGCGATAAATCGCCTCCAGGCGACCGAGAACGGTCTGCCCGCGCGCGCGCAGCATGGCCGCGAGCTCGGCGAAAACGACCGCCGCGCTGATTCCATCCTTGTCTCGGACGACATCGCCCACCGTGTAGCCGAGCGCCTCTTCGTAGCCAAAGACGAACACGTGACCGTCACGCTCGAGGTCCATCGCGCGGTTGGCGATCCATTTGAAGCCGGTGAGCGTCTCTTCGTAGCGGACCCCGAGCTTGGCCGCGATGACCCCGAGCAAGGGAGACGAGACGTTCGATGCAATGACCAGTCGCTTCGCCTGGCTCGAATGGCGCTCCGTCAGCAGGTAGTGCCCGAGGAGCGCGCCGACCTGATTGCCCGTGAATTGCACGTATTTCGTAGGCGAGTCCGCGCTGGGCACGGCAGCGGCGAGCCGATCCGCGTCGGGATCGTTGGCCATCACGAGGTCGGCGCGCTCTTTTTGCGCGAGCGAAAATGCGAGATCCATCGCACCTTTCTCTTCGGGGTTGGGAAAGGCGACAGTGGGGAACGCGCCGTCGGGTTTCTCCTGCTCGGGAACGACCAGTACGCGCGAAAAACCGGCCTCGGCGAGTGCGCGCTTGGCGAGTTTGGCACCCACGCCATGCAGAGGCGTGTACACGATGGTGATGGATCGGTCGCCACCCGACCGCTCTTCGAGGGATGCCACCGCGTCTAGGTAAGCGCGCTCCATTGGCTCGCCGAGATCTTCGAGAAGACCACGCGCGCGCGCCTCCTCGACCGACACGCGCGGTACGTCGCGCGCGTGGGGCGCTCGCTCGATCCACGCGGCGATGGCGGTGTCCACGGGCGGCACGATCTGCGCGCCGTTTCCCCAGTAGACTTTGTACCCGTTGTACTCGGGCGGGTTGTGGCTGGCAGTAACCATGACGCCGGCGCCCGCGCCCAGTCTTTTCACGGCAAAGGCGACCAGCGGCGTCGGCGCGAGATCGGAGGACAAGAAGACGTGGACTCCCTCCGCCGCGAGGACGCATGCCGTGTCCTCGGCAAATTCGCGGCTCATGCGCCGACCATCGCATCCGACGACCACGGTCACGTTAGCGGCGTGCTCTTTGAGATGCCGGGCGAGGCCCCACGTCGCGCGGAGCACGACGGCGCGGTTCATGCGATTTTGTCCGGCGCCGATGACGCCGCGCAACCCGGCGGTGCCGAACTCCAAAGGACCCGCAAAACGGTCCGCGAGATCGGTCGCGGAGAGGTCGGAGGAGGCGAGAAGGCGGCGAAGCTCCGCCTGAGTCTGGGGATCGGGGTCGTGAGCAATCCACTCCTCAGCACGCGCGCGCAGGTCGCCTCTCATAGGTCCTCGCTACCGCAAGTGGAGGCGGAAAGCACGGGTCGGGGTCGGGGTCGGTTCTGCGGAACTACACCGCTCGAGCTTGCTTGAAGGCGCGTGCGGTGGAGGCACGCTGATAGTCACGCGGTGACGCATGGATATCGAAGAAGTTCGCGCGGACAGACTCTCGTCTCTTCGCACGCTCGCGGCCGGAGCAGCGAACGAGATCAACTCACCGCTCACGAGCGTCCTCGCCAATCTCGAGCACGTTTTGCGACGCCTGCGCGCGCTCGGCTCCGGCAGTCCCGAGGACGTCGTGATGCTCGAGATCGAACTGCCGGCGCTCATCGAAGCGCTCGCGCGTGCCGTCGAGGCTGCAGGACGCGTTCGACAGCTTACCCACGCTCTCATGGTGTTTTCCCGCGGCGGTGTCGAGCGACGGCACCTCATCGACGTGCGCAGCGTCGTAGAGGGGGCGATCCATCTGGCGAATCCCGAAATCCGTCCGCGCGCGCATCTCGTCAAGAGTCTTCGCGAGGCGCCGCCGGTGGAGGCGGACGAGTCGCTCCTCGCGCAAGCGTTCTTGAGTCTTCTCGTGAACGCCGCCCAGTCGATCCCCGAGGGAGGGTCTCAGCGGCACGAGGTTCGAGTGGCAACCGGGACTGACGCCGAAGGGCGCGCCGTCATCGAGATCTGTGACACCGGCGGCGGCATTTCTCCTGAAATTCTCCCTTACGTGTTCGACCCGTTCTTCACCACTCGCCCTGCGCGCGGCGTGGGGCTCGGCCTCTCGGTCGCGCACGGCGCGGTGACCAGCCTCGGCGGCGAGATGACGGTCGAGAGTGAAGTCGGCGAGGGAAGCATCGTCAGGGTCGTCTTACCCCCCGCGCGCAGCCAGCAGAGCGAGCCGCGACGCGTTCTCGTCATTGGTGACGATCCGACGTCGGGCAATGCCCTCGCACTTGCGCTGAGCGAAGGGCATGCGCCGCTCGTAGCAGAGGACGCCGCCGATGCGCTCGTGCGTCTCTCGGAGGAGCCCTTCGATGCCGTCGTCTGCGACACGTTCTTGCCCGGCATGTGCGCCATCGAGTTCTACGCAGAGGCCGTTCGCCGTGCGCCACGCATCGCCGAGCGGTTTGTCTTCCTCACGGGCGGCGCAATGACACCGCGCATTCGCTCATTTCTGGAAGGAATCGGACACAGGTGCATGGAAAAGCCGCCCGACATGCCGCGCCTGCGCGAGCTCCTCCGCCGCGTGACCCGGGCCCGCTGAGAGTGGCACGAAGCGCCCATCGTGCGATGATTCGACGCGCATGCTTCGTTACGTGCTCCGGCGCGCTTTGTGGGCCATTCCCACGCTCTTCGGAGTGAGCCTCGTCGTCTTCCTCGTGACCACGCTTCTGCCGGATCCGGCCGGCGACGATCCGGACGGAGCGCTGAACCTCCTAGAGGTCGATCCGCTCCGCTTCGACGAGCTCGAGGAAAAGCGCCGCCTCCATTTTTTGGACTTGCCGCGCTTCTTCAACCCGCGTCCCAACGACGTGCGCACGCGCACCGAGGAGGCGATCGGACACCTGGTCGCGGGGGATGCCGTGGCGCCGCTCGCCGCGCACAGAGTCTCGCGTATCGGCGGCGCCGCGCTTCCCTACGTGCTGCCGAGGCTCGACCGCTTGGCCCCCTCGGCGCGCGGCCGCGTGGCCGTCGCGCTCGCGCCCATCGCAGAGCGCATGGGTCTAAGCGACGCGCGCGTCTTGCGAGATCCCGAGCAGGCCGCTCTCTTCTGGCAGCGATTCTGGGAGGACCGCGCGCTGGACTTCACCGAGCCCGCCGTTCATCGCACCGTCCATCGCCTCGTCCGGCACGGCACCGATTTGCGCGAGCGCGACCT
>Ga0209515_10008151_pt1 | contig 12333 bp, 8 predicted proteins | sample Subgroupgradi54m_FD_187454 | JGI IMG/M metagenome (GOLD analysis project Ga0209515, IMG submission 187454) | Subsurface groundwater microbial communities from S. Glens Falls, New York, USA - GMW60B uncontaminated upgradient, 5.4 m (SPAdes)... ... | reverse complement strand
TCATCGGTGGCCGGCACTAGAGGGGTGGTGACCAATGCTTACGGATTATATGTTGATCCACCAACCGGAGCGACTAATAACTATGCCGCAGTCTTTGCTTCCGGCAACGTCGGCATCGGGACGACGGGGCCGGGACAGAAGCTTGATGTAAATGGAATCCTCAGAGTAGCCGCGGGTAACCTTGCAACTCCAGGTGGTTTGATGTTTGGTGGCAACGCCATGTTGTACAGCGATGCTTCAGCTACTGTACGATTTCGCAACGTCGCCGATACAGGATACGCACAAATAGACGCCGGAGCAGCGACAATACGCGGCAATTTAAATGTTACCACCGGCGGGATCGACGTCACGTCAGGCAATCTAGTCCTTGCTGCTGGTATTATCACCCAAACAGGTGCTGGAAATAATTCATTCGCAGGCAACGTCGGCATCGGGACGACGGGGCCGGGATATCAGTTTGTTGTAAAAAATGCCGCAACTGGTGGGAGTTCAACATACTTGGGTGAATTTATGATTTCAGATTCTTCCAAGAGTTCCCTATACGTAAAAGGACAAACAGGAGTATTCACTTTGGAGGCATCAGCCGATAGCGCTCACATTGCCACAGACCTTGCTTTCAGCACTGACAATGGGACCACCGCAGCTGAGAAGATGCGTATTTTATCCGGCGGCAATGTCGGCATAGGCAGTACAAACCCGCAATCAAAACTTGATGTGGCTGGTCCTATTATTAATTTTCTTACAGCTGGAGCTCCGGCTTTAGTAATGAACAATGCCGGTCCAACATACTATATGATGATAAGAGGTACTGGTTCTTCCGGAGTCGCCGGCTCTAACTCAGTTGATATTGGCTATGGCTCTTCAATAGCAAGTTGGGGGACAACAGTGGCTTCGTTTTTATCTTCAGGCAACGTCGGCATCGGGACGACGGGGCCGGGAAGTTTGTTAGAGTTGGATGCCGCTAAGGCTCAAGCATCAAGTTTGACGACTGGCGGTATTTGGATTCGCAACACAGTGGCGGCTTGGGACAATAGCACTTCATACAGTATGCTCACCATGCGAGACCAAAGTAATGTAAACTTGGCTGGGATTCGGGCAGTGAAAGCAGCAAGTGGTGCTGTTTGGGGTTTAGCGTTTGACGGCTACAATGCTGGGGCCACGACGGATTTGGTCACAATTTTAGGAAACGGCAACGTCGGCATCGGGACGACGGGGCCGGGGTATAAGCTTGATGTTCAGAATGGGGCGATCGGTGATGTCGCTTGGTTTGGAAAAACAGTCAGTGCCGGTGTTGCTTTGGGAACAGATAGTAGTGGAGATTCGTATGTTAAAGCGCCGAGCACCGCAAAACTTTATTTAGGGGCGAACAATACTACGAATCAATTTGTAATTAACACCTCAGGCAACGTCGGCATCGGGACGACGGCGCCGGGGACTTTGCTTCATGTGCTGGGCGCACCTGTTACTGATGGTGCTAGAACGGAAGTGGCTCGTTTTGAAGACAACAGAACAATGGCAGCTGGTGTTGGTGGTGGCATCGGGTTCTCTGGCAAATATACAGCGGCAGGCGCATATAATGTTTTTTCTGGAATTAAGGGTGTCAAGTCAAATGCTACGGAAGCTGCCTTGCAGGGAGATATTGCATTTTTCAATCGCGATGGTGTTGGCGTTTATAACGAGACGATGAGAATTTTAAGCACCGGCAACGTCGGCATCGGGACGACGGATCCGAGTGCGGGCAAGTTGGTAGTTAGCGACACCACGAACACCTTTGTCATGGGTACTTACTCTGGTGCTCGCGCCGCCACCAAGGGAGTGCAATTTAGAGCCACAGACAGCGTCGCTCAATTTATCGGCGCGGTGGATATTACAAATGACAACGGTACAAACAACGCTGCTACATTAAAATTGCAAGTCGGTAATGGTTCCGGCGGCGCATTAACGGCATTGACGGCATTAACGAGCGGCAACGTCGGCATCGGGACGACGGGGCCGGGGGCAAGGTTAGAGGTTAAAGGTGCGTCAGGAGGCTCCATTGCCTATTTTCGCTCAACCGTATCAAATAGCACGACAGATCCATCGGGGGGCGCTCAAATACTGCTACAGCAAGATACAGCAACTGCTGAGAACTATGCCAATATAAATTTTGTAACTGCCAATGGGTTTAACGGCGCTTTTGTTGCCGCGAAGTATAGGGACCACACTTCTGGAAGCGGCAATGTTGATCTCAGCTTTTGGACTGCCAATAACAGTAACACCCCGGCAGAAAGGATGACTATCACAGACGCCGGCAACGTCGGCATCGGGACGACGACGCCCTTTGGAAAATTGGATTTAGCACTTTCAGACGCTACTGCAATTACAAGCGTTGCTGATTCATCGACAATAATGTCACTACGCAACACGAATACTACTAATAACAATGGGGTTGCCATATCATTTAATGATGAATCAAACGCAGGATCTGCTATAATTGGCTCAGTAATCACCGATCACACAAATAACTATGGCGATTTGTTTTTTAGTACTCGAAGTGCCGCAGGCTATAGTGAAAAAATTAGGATTTTGTCAACCGGCAACGTCGGCATCGGGACGACGGCTCCCAGTGCTCAACTAGAACTTTCCACAGACTCAGCCAAAAAACCAACCACCAACACTTGGACAATCGCTTCAGATGCCAGAATCAAAACTGATGTCAACAACTTTACAGATGGCCTGGATACTATTCTGAAAATCAGACCTGTCACATATCAGTACAACGGGCTGGGAGGCCCGGGGTACAATGATACGGGTACTCACATCGGTATCATTGCTCAAGAACTAGAAGCTGTCGCTCCGTACATGGTGGAGACCAGAGTGGGCACTATAGGCAGTACCACAGTGACAGATTTCAAATCATACCAAGGTCATGCCTTGCCTTTCCTCTTGGTCAACGCGGTCAAGGAGCTGGATCAGCGCCAAAGCGGCTTTGCAGGCCTGTTTAGCGGCGTTTATGGCACCCAAGCCCAGTGTGTGACCGGCGACACGAGACTTCGACGTAGGAGAAGGCGAGTCCGTTCCAGTGCCGATGTTGAACCGGGCGATGAGCCGTCCTTTCCAGACTCTGATTATATCTTCGACGAAGTTCGCATTGACCACGTCCAAGTCGGCGATGAAATTTTATCCTTAAATGAAGCCACGGGCCAGACCGAATATCACCGTGTCAACGCGCTGATGGACATGGGCGTGCAGGAAATTTTTGAGCTAACAACCAAGTCTGGACGGACGATTCGCACGACTTCTAACCATCCATATTTAACAAAAATTTCTTAAAAATTTATGGGAAAAATCAGAGAAAAATTGAATAAATTTATATCACGAATAGCGGGTGGAAACCTTGAAAAGTCGGAAAGTCGTGAGTTCAGGGCTGGGAAGGCTCGTGATATGGAAAATTTAGGCAACCAAAAAGCCCCACAAAATGGGGCTTATGGAGACTTCGATCTAGTAACGGATAGGCCTGGGTTGACAGGTAATAGTAAAGCAGAAGCGGGAAATTTGGACAACCAAAAACCCGCTTTCGCGGGTAATGGCCAGTCTCTACTGGCGACTGAAAGCCAGGTTTTGACATCTAAAGAAAGTATAGCAGATATTGGGATTTTGTCAAGCAGTCTTTTAAATGGTGGACCTGACGGGAATCGAACTCGCGAGACCAGGATGTCAAAACCCGACTCGTCGCCAGACCAGGCCCACCAGTCTTCATTATCTCAAAATGAATCAACCGAAGCAAACGAGCCTGTTGCAAGCGTTTTAGAGATTCGATGTCCGTACTGCGAATCCAAAAACTTCGTCAAGCGTGGCCTGCGAAAAAACAAGTTCCAGGCCGTCCAGCTGTATCTTTGTAAAAATCCAGAATGCGGGCGGACGTTTACGGCTTCGGATGTGAAGGGCAAGAAGTTTCCGCTGAACGTGATTGTGGCCGGCATTACTTTGTATAACCTAGGCTGGACTCTGGACCAGTGCTGCCAGTTTTTGGAGCAAAAATATAAAATCAAGCCGGATGTGGACACGCTTATGAATTGGTATGAGCAATACAAGCCCTTGTGTCGGTTTGAGCGCATGCGGCCATACGCTTTGAAAATGTATAATCCCAAAGACATGGTCGAAGAAGTCACCATGGCCCACCGCCAGCTTTATCGTTTTCGCTATCATCGGGCCAAGATGCGACTGATGTTGGAAGAGTTCGGGAACCGGAATCTCTGGCGCATGAAAGATTATCTGGACAATGTCAGTTCGGAAACCCCGCACCAGTATTTTGAGCAGGGCGAGCGCATGAGCGAGGTTAGGAGCAAGCTGGATAAATCCGAGATGGTGGTGAAAACCAAATTCAATTTTGCTAACCGCTTGGCCGGGTTCGTACTTGGCGCCGTAACCGAAAACAAGTTGCGTCATGACGCTTTACAGAAGTTTATGCTGGCCAATGATTCGGTGACTGTGGCTACCGAGGTTCCTGTTTACATCCGGCGCGAAGATATAGAGCATATGGAAAATGTGCTGAAGTTCAAAGTTTGTGAAAATGGCTTGCTTGAGTTGAAGGGCCAGAAAAAGCCGGTAGAACTGCCGAGGTTGCTGACGGGCCATGTGGACGTGGTGCAGATCCGCAATCATTGCGTCCACCTTTTGGATTACAAGCCCCACGCGGCCAAGGAAAAACCGATCGAACAACTGACTTGGTATGCTCTGGCTTTGTCGCGACTAACAGGCATGCGGCTATTTGAGTTCAAATGCGGCTGGTTTGATGAAAAAGATTATTTTGAATTTTATCCGCTACATGTGGTCAAGAAAATTACGAGCCAGCGAAAACGGAAAGTGCATTACAAAGAGGGCATCACGGCCGAGATTCCGAAAGAGAACATTTTAAAAGTTGTCCCAAGAAATTACTAAATTTTATGTATAATTATAAATTTCAACCCAAAAAACCCGTCCGCAGTTTCCGCGATCTGGAAGTTTACCAGAAAACCGTGGAATGCAGCGTAATCATCATTCGTGATGTCCGACCGAAACTGGCCAAGCTGAAATACGATTTTTTGGAAAACATGACGAACTGCTCCATGTCTGTGCCGCTGTATGTGGGTGAATCACACAGCATGAGATTTAGCGATTTCAAGCTGGCGGTGGCCACCCTGGAAAAAGCCATGCAGGGCTGCAACAAGATGATCGTCTATCTGGAACAGATGGTCGGGGTTTATGGAGCCAAGCTGGACCAAACTTTGATTGAAGACCTGATGCATCGGTATATGGATGTGCGCGGCAAGATGTGGCGGCTTGAAAAGTCTTGGAAAAAATATAGGGAAGAGGACGCTGGTAAATTTTAGAATATCATTAAGCAAAAATATATGTTCAGAAAAAATAAAATACAATCGGCTTGGCGAAAGGTCTCAGATTTGCGAGAGGGGATGGCGATTGCCGTACCCGATGATAACGGCGGCATTCTCTGGGATGAAATTATCTCCATTAAATCTGTGGGCCGTGAGCAGGTTTACGACATTGAAGTCGAAGGCACGCATAATTTCGTGGGCAATGGTATCTTCGCGCACAATACTTACATTAACGGCGGAGCGCAAACTCAAGCTTACGCGCCAGGTTATTTAGAACCCGGCCAGCTGGTCGCGTTTGACCAGACGCAAGCCAATGGTATCCGCAAGGTTACATCTGCTGACCCGGTAGTGCTGGGAGTAGTCACGAGCTTTGATGCCATCAACCAGAAAGCCAATGTCGGCTACTCAGGAAAAATGAATGTCAAAGTCACGGCAGAAAATGGCAATGTGAAAAAGGGCGATCGCCTGACTGTGTCCAAGACTTTGCCGGGATATGCTATGAAGATGAAAGATAGTGGGGAAGCTATTGGCACAGCTTTGGCTGACACGACTTCAGGTGCGGACACGATTCCGGTGTTCGTGAATCTTGCTTATCAGCAGGTGACGGCCACGAGTCCGGAAGGGAGCACGAAGATCATGATTGCCCAGGATTATGATTATACTGGCCATGCATTGCTCAACGTTAAATCCATCGCGTCCAAGTCCGGCAACTGGTCCATAGATGAGAATGGTTTGCTGACCGTGAAAGAAGTCCACACGGACAAGCTGTGCTTGGGGCAGACCTGCGTCACGGAGGAGCAGTTGAAAGCCCTGCTGGGCAATAATCAAATCACCCAGCCTTCGTCTGTAGACTCCGGCGGGCAGGCAAATAACAATGATCAAATAAATTCCAATGGTTCAAGTTTCAATGACCAAAGTGGGTCCGCCGGTACGGTGAGTGGAGCAAGCACGTCGCCTGCTCCTGAGCCGACTCCAGCACCCCCGCTAGCGCCAAGCCCGTCTCCAGATCCAACTCCGGCGCCATCTCCAAGCCCTGAGCCGGCACCAGCACCTGCAGCGAGTCCGTCTCCAGATCCCACGCCAAGTCCAGGGCCATAAAACCAAAAACCGCTTCATTCGAAGCGGCTAAGGTTCAAAAAATTATCTAATCCCGACTTTTTCTTCGACTTTCTTGAGCCGGGCTTCTATCCGGTTGATTTCCGTGTACAAGGCTTTATCCAGCTTGGTCTCGACAATCCTAAGCCTGTTATCTATTGCCTCGACTTTAACGCCAACATCGTTTATTGATCCATGGACGCCGTTAAAGCCCTCGGCAATCATCCGAGCCAGTTCGTCGTTTGTGACTTGTTTTTTGATTCGATTCATAGCTTAATTTTAGACCTTATAAACTATTTGTCAACACCCTTTAGCCGCATAATGCCTCCGCATTTGGAGCAAACCAAATCGTTCCAAATGGCATTTACTCCCCACACCAAACTTTGGTGTGGGGATTTATCAACAATTAACACTTGGCAGTTTCCATAAACTAGGGTATAATGCTTGGGCACATAAGTCATAACGGCCCGACTTCGCCAAGGCTTCAGCCTACGCCAAAGGCTTCGGCTGACAAGCCGTCGGGTAAAAAGGAAATAAACACATGTTTGGTTTTCTCAAAAGAAAGATAAAACAGCCACAAAATCACAATTTTGTCAGCGCGGTGAAGCCAGTTTCAGCCAACACCATGGCTTTGGTGGGTCAAGATATCTCTACTATTAAGAAAGTCATAAATTTCAGTTTATATTTACTGATTTTCGCCACGCCGCTTTTGTTTTTGTCCGTGAGCAGTCAAGTCCAGGAATTCAACAAGCAGGCCTTGCTGTTTTTTGGAGTATTAGTCATGCTCGGGGCGTCCGCGATTCGCATCATGACCAAACGTAATGTCTCCTGGGTTAAGACCAGCTTGGATTATATCTTGCTCGTGTATTTGTTTGTCTATTTAGTGGCCAGTCTGTTGTCTATCGATAAGGTTTCTTCGTTCTTGGGCTACTATGGCCGGTTCACGGGCAGTTTTATTTCGGTATTAGTGTTTATTGTTTTCTATTTTCTCGTAGTCAACAATGTCCGGTCCGAAAAAATCGTGCAGCGAATAATCAACTGTTTGTGGGCCAGCACCGGATTGGTTTTGGTTTATAGTTTGTTCCAGCTTTTGGGCTGGTTCATTTTCCCCGCGGCCTACACCCATGACCGGGCGTTTAATCCGATTGGCAGTTTGGTCAGTCTGGGGGTGTTCGCGGCGATTAGTTTGATATTCTATCAATGGATGCTGCTGCACCGCACTGAGCGGAGCGTGCTTAAATCTTGGACACTGATGGCTTTGAGCGTGGTGGCTTTGTTCATATTATTTTTGGTCAACGCGTTTATCGCCTGGCTGGTTTTGGCTCTGAGTATGATCGCGTTTTTGGCTCTGGCTCTGAGCTTGCCCGGTGAGACCGCAGAAGATAGTTCACCGGTGGCGCTTTGGAAGCCCATGTTTATTTTGGTTCTGTCAGTTCTGTTTGTGGCTTTCCAATTCTTGCCCCAAGTACTCAATCCGAGAAATTTGATTAATGTCAATTTGCCCGTGGAAATTCAGCTGTCCAACTCGACCACTTGGAATCTGGTGGGCAACTCCATGAGCGGTAGCGCGAAAAAAGCAATTTTGGGCTCAGGCCCAGGCACGACCGGGATTGCCTTTGGCGGCATCAAGCCCCAGGATTTGAACAAGACGATTGTCTGGAGTCTCAACTTTGACCGCGGCTCGTCCGAAATTTCCAATGTGGCCATTGAAACTGGTCTGCTGGGATTGATCACATTTGAATTGACTTGTTTTCTATTCTTGATTTACGCGCTGTTCTTTCTGCTCAAAAAAACCAGCCATACCGGGTGGCTCTACGCTTTGGGGTTCTTTCTGTTGTGGTTGAGTTTGTACATCACGCATTTCTTCTACTTCTTTAACACGACTTTCTACTTCTTGTTCTGGCTATCCATCGCGCTGTTTATGGCCATTGTGCATTGGAATAAGGACGCGGATGAAGACGAGCACTTAAGTCTGGCCGCATCTCCACGCTCGGCCTTGTCTTGGATGTTTCTAAGCCTCCTAGTTTTGGCCTTGCTTCTGGTCGGCGCGTTTTTTGAAGCCGCGGTTTACGGTTCAGACGTAGTTTACGCTCAGGGTGTCGCCGAGTTAAACAAACCCAAGCCGAACTTTGCCACTGTAGCCGGTGACTTTGGCCGGGCCATCAAGCTGAATCCGTATCGTGACGTTTATTATTTGGCTTATGGACAGAATTTAATTTTCCAGGCTTCAGAAGAAGCGGCAAAGCCCCAGCCGAATGTGCAACAAATTCAATCCTGGATGTCGGACACGATCAATGCCGGCCGTGCCGCGACGAATATCTCCCCGGAAAAAGCCAGCAACTGGTCGGCTTTGGCTCAATTCTATACCGGCATTCGCTCTTTGGTTTCGGGTACCGATCAATTTATCATTGACGCATGGCAGCAGGCGATTACTAGGGATCCCAAAAATCCTTCGCTCTATGTCCAGCTGGCTCAAGCTTACTCCACCGCTTCTGAAAGTCTGGACCCGGCTGTGGCGGGGACCGGAGCGGATGCAGACAAAGATGGGCTTTCGGATGATATGGAAGCCAAGCTTGGCTCCAGTCCAACTAATTCGGACAGCAACAACAACGGCGTATCAGATGGAGACGAAGTCAAGGCTGGGTTTAATCCCGCGGGTACCGGGCGTTTAAGTCCGGAGTTGATCGCGTCCTTTACCAAGATTGACCATGCAATGCTGAAAAAAGCTGAAGATGCTTTGAACAAAGCAATTGCCCTGAAGGCCGATTTGCCAGATTCTTACATCGCGCTGGCGCGGGTTTTGGAAAAAGCCAATCAGTTAGACAAGGCCAAAAAGCAATTGGATGATGCGGCTAAACTGTTTCCAAATAATGCCGATATCTTGTTTGAACAGGGCCGGTTGACTTATAATTCCAAAGACCTCACGACCGCGGCAAAAATCTTTAGCAATGTCTTAGCCCTCGTCCCGAACCACGCCAATGCTCTCTACTCATTGGGGTTGATTTATCAGCAACAAGGGGATAAGCAGAAAGCCTTAGCTGTATTCGAAAAAGTTCGCGAAATTACCGGTCCCAATGTCGAGTTAGAAAAACAGATCAATGCGCTTAAGCAAGCTCTGGCCGCTCCGGCATCCGCACCCGCGAAGAAGAAGTAGTCTGATCTATTAGATTAGTTTTTGAAAGGGGGTGAAGAAAATGATGGGACAACACAAAGGTTTACACATGGTCGCTTTTATCTTGTTGGTTGTGGGCGGCCTCAACTGGGGTTTGTCTGTGTGGAACTATGATCTGTCACAGTGGGGTTTGAGCATGACTGTGCTTAAAGTCGTATATGTTTTGGTCGGATTGTCAGCAATTTATGAAGTTGCCACTCACGGTGGCCGTTGTAAAGAGTGTTCAGCCGATAAGATGTAAAATAGCCGCATTTATGCGATTAAACAATCCCGCCTTTCGGCGAGGGTTGTTTTTTTAATGCGGCCTAATCCTAATATCTAACTCCCCCTCCCCCCTCTTAAGATAAGAGGGGGTGGCTGCGGCCTAACGCTTATAAGGATTAGCTTGCAGTTAAACCCCCTCTTTAATTAAAGAGGGGGTACAGAGGATTCGGTCCAGCGGGGGAGTTATGTATAAGAATCAGCTCGCAAAGTCGTTCATTTTTTGTTATAATTCATCCATGATTCCATTTAGAAGTTCGCAAATTATTGCCGGAGTAGTGTTACTTGGATTAGTCGCTGGTGGCGGCGTTTACTTTGTCCGCACGCAAAGACTGGACCAAGGGAGTGTCAGGCAGCAAATTTTAGGCTTACAAAAACAAGTCGCGGATCTTGACCAGAAACTCAAAACGATCAGTGCGGATCAAAAAACTCTGTCCGAGACCGAAGCCGCTAACCGTCAGACCATCCACCAAAAATCGCAGGATGAATTATTAACTGTAGCTGTGGCGAAAGTCACTCCATCAGTTGTCTCGATCGTAATTTCCAAAGATGTACCCAAGCTGGAAGTGACTTATGAAAATCCTTTTGGCAATGATCCATTGTTTAAAAATTTTGGCATCCAAGTGCCGGTGTACCATCAAAGCGGCACCACGCACCAGAAGGTTGGCGCGGGCACCGGATTTATCATCCGCGCGGATGGTTATATCTTGACCAACAAGCACGTGGTCGGAGATGCCACGGCTGATTATACCGTACTTTTATCCACCGGCAAGCAACAGAGCGCGAAAGTGGTTTTTCTGGATCCGACCAATGACATCGCGATTGTCAAAATTGATGGCAAGTATCCGGCAGTTAGTTTGGGCGATTCTGGGAGTTTGAAGTTGGGCCAGTCCGTGATTGCGATTGGCAATGCATTGGGCGAGTATAACAATTCAGTGTCCGTGGGCATTATCTCTGGTTTGAATCGGAGCATCACCGCTTCGGGTGGCGCCACGGGTACGGAGCAGTTAACCGGCGTAATTCAGACTGATGCCGCGATCAATCCGGGGAATTCCGGTGGGCCGCTTCTGGACCTCAACGGGCAAGCCGTGGGGATCAACGTGGCCACGGTTGTGGGTTCGAGCAATATTAGTTTTTCTATTCCAATCAATTCCGTGAAGGCGGTTATTAAACAAGTTATAGGAAAGTAGGATAATCTAGAGAGTTTAGGTTCGAATTCGCGAGCGACTGCTTTTGACACTGTGGTTTTCACATCGGCAGTCGCGCCCGCCTCGCCGAGCGAGAGCGAGGCTGGGTGGCGATCTAACCTTGAGTCAGATTGCTCCCGCCTGCCACGCCTTACGAGAGCATTAGATAGGCATGGCGGGCAGGTCGGAGCGGCCGATGCTTAAACCTTAAGGGTCAATTGCCGCTCCTCGCAAATTCGTAAGAGGAAAAATCTATGAACAATCAAAAAGGTTACACCACACTCATCGTCATGCTCCTGGTGGCAGTCGCGGCTTTGGTTTTTGGCTTTTTGGTTATCCGGCAACGGATTAAGACTCCGCCCCCAGCCGCAGTCAATCCGGCGCCAGTGCCGGTACTGACGCCAGAACCTGATGTTCTGGTGATTGATCCGACTTGGCAAACATATGTCAACACTAAATACGGATTTCAGCTCCAGTATCCGGCAAATTTCAAAGTTGGAGTCATCTCCAAAAATTCCGTGCTCGGAACTTTTCAAGTGCCGGTCCGGGGATTTCATGTCGGGCCTTTGGTCTTGGTAGTGCTTAAAGACCCAAGTTTAAAAAAGCAGGCTCAGGATTATTTTAACCAGTATGCCGATTGCACAGCAGATAAAATTAAAAATTTGACTGTCACGGTAAAAGCAGTCACTTGTGTGGGCGAGGGTGGACAGGCTCGTTATGCTTATATTAAAGGTTCCGCTTACGATGTTTTTGTTGACGGTTATTCCAAAGGCTATGACACGCAGGATTTTGGAAAATTCTCTAAAGAGACAGACTATGCCAGTATATTATCCACGTTTAAGTTTCAAGCTGATCAGGCCGCAAGCCCGGTGACGACTACCACGCTAACTCCTCCAAGCGCAGTTCAGACTTTTTCGATCACAGCTGACGACAGTGGCGCTAGTCTGCAAGAAATCACCGTGCCCAAAGGCACCATCGTGGAAATTACCTTCAGTATCGCGACCAGCAATGTTTATTATGGCGGACTGGATTTCCGAAGTTCCGTCGTCAATTCCGGCACAATCCTGACAGGTCAGTCAAAAACTATTTCCTTTACCGCCAACCAATCGTTTCTGTTCACACCCTATTGGCCGGCAAGTAATGTGGCCAAGGACTACTTGATCAAGGTGACAGCGCAGTAATAATGTAAGTTAGTAGAGAGTAAATAAGTAAAGAGTAAAGTAGTAATTATAAAAAACAGCCTATCTGATCTGAGACCCTTTTA
>Ga0209515_10008149_pt1 | contig 12333 bp, 10 predicted proteins | sample Subgroupgradi54m_FD_187454 | JGI IMG/M metagenome (GOLD analysis project Ga0209515, IMG submission 187454) | Subsurface groundwater microbial communities from S. Glens Falls, New York, USA - GMW60B uncontaminated upgradient, 5.4 m (SPAdes)... ... | reverse complement strand
GGGCGGAACGATGAGCGGGTGCCGGCCGACGCGCCCCCACATTCCATGAAACAGCCGTTATTCTCGTTCGAACCGTTAGCCGGCCTGTCGAACGCGCTCAGTCAGCTCGCCCCGCGCGGCGCACACAACCTCACGATCCTGTGGATGGATGGGCGATGGCTGAAGCTTGTGCAACTGAGCGGCCGGCCCGGCGCGCGCACCGTCTCGAAGCTGTTCGCCCACGCGATCGAAGGCCTCAGCGACGAGGAGATCATTGCCTGGTTGCAGCAGACCTGCACGGTCCAGCAAGTCGAGCCGGGCACCGTGCTCGTCGCCAACCCCGCGCATCTGACGACCACGCGGCTCTTCACGCTGCCCTCGACGGACCCGGGCGAGATCCGCGACATCGTCGAGCTGCAAGCCGAGAAGCACACTCCCTACGCGAAAGAAGAAATCCTGATCGACTTCCACATCCTCGAGAGCGATCGCGGCGGTTACTCGCGCGTGCAGTTGGTGCTCTCGCATCAAGACATCGTGCACCGGGTGCTGCGAATTGTTGAAGGCATGGGCTGGATCCTCGAGCACGTGGGTTTCGAGCTCGACGGGCTGGTCAACTGGTTCAAAGCCGCCAACCGCGATCCGGCGACGGGGACGCTCATCGCCGAGCTGGACAACGACTCGACGACAGTCGTAATCTTCCAGCACGGCAAGCCGTTTTTCCATCGCAGCTTAGCACTCGGGGTCACGCAACTGCTGCATGACCCGGAAGCGGTGGACAAGCTCGCGGCGGAGCTGCGGCGGTCGCTCGAGAGCTTTGAGAGCGAAGGGTTCAACCTGCCCGTCGCGGCGGTGGTGCTGACCGGCCAGGCTGGGCGCGTGCCGCAGCTGGCCGAGCGCGTGCACCAGGCGCTGGATCTGCCCGCTGAGTCGGTCGACCCGTTCCAGGGCGTCGAACTCAGCGACGAGGCGAAACTCGCGCACGAATCGCTCAGCCAGCACGCGTTCACGAGTTTGGTCGGCTTGGGTCTCGGGCCCAGCCCGGTGGACCTCACGCCGAAGGCGCTGAAGCTGCATCGCGCCTTCGAGGCGCGGGCCAAGACGCTCGTGTCGCTGGGCTGCCAACTCATCGGCGGGCTCTTGCTTGTCTCGTGCCTGATCATCGGCCGCGCGTATCAAACCGAGCGCTATCACGCGGGGCTGCTGCAGCAGGAGCGCACGTTGCGCGCGCAGTCCGACAATCTCGAAGTCGCGCTCGAGCAATTCGATCTGGTCGAGCGATGGCTGGGCAGCCGCGGGGTGATCTTGGAAGCGGTCACGGAGCTGGCCCATCAGACGCCGGATACGATCCGGTGGCAGTCGTTCAGCTTCACCAAGAACGACCAGATCGTGATCAAAGGCACGTCGCAGGAAATGCCCAAAGTGTTCGAGTTCGCCACGCAGTTGAAACAATCCCCATTGTTCTCGAAAGTCGAGGCCCGGCGCGTGAGCAAGAAGAAAGTCGGCGAGGAGACCGTAACGGAGTTTGAAATCGTCTGCTCGCTGGCCGGGGCGGGAACGACCGAGAAGCCGAAGGAATCGGGATGAATACCTCGGTTCCGACAGAGCGACGACCATGAAGCTGGCGCTCAAGCTGCCGGATTTGTCGTCGCTGTCGCGGCGCGAGCGGTTGATGGCCGTCGGCAGCGCGCTGGTGCTGATGACCGTCGTCATCGACCGGGCCGTGATGGGGCCGTGGTGGCAGCACACGCGCCACGTGCGGGATGACATCCACCGTCTCGAGCGCGCGATCACGACGCACGACCGGCTGCTCAGTCGAAAAGATCAGATCGAGGCGAAAGGGAAGCTGTACCAAGACTACATCGGCACCGAGCAGGTGGGTGTGCTCGATATGGGATCGTTGATCCGGGAGATCGAATCGATCGGCAAGGACAGCGGGATTACGATGGGCGAGGTCAAGCCGCTGGAAGGCGCTGAGGTCGGCCAGGCGCTCGTCGTCGAGGTGCAGTATCAAGGGTCGATGGAGCAGTGGATGCAGTTTCTCTACTTGCTCCAAACGTCGAAATCGCTGCTGACGATCGAGCGCACCTCGGCGCAGCGGCAAGAGAACAGCCCGGACCAGCTCGAAGGCGCGGTGCGCGTCAGCAGCCAGGCCAGGCACGTGCCGGCGCCGCGCGCGTCTCTCGACGCGGCCGGGCCGCACGGAGCGAGTTAAGGAGGACGGATGCGCGGGCAACGATGGGCTCGGACGGTTGGGTTGCTGGCGGCGATGCTCGCGTTGGGATGTCCGCACGCCGATGCCGCCGACGACAAGAACAAGTCCGGCGCTTCGACCGTGCAGAAGGCCGAGGATGGGCTGCGGTTTCAGTTGCCGGCGGATTGGCCGATCGAAAAACACGGCTCGGTGGTGCGCCCGATTTCGGTGGAGGAATATCTCTCAAAGAAGCTGTCGGCGATCGATGCGCGCATACGAGCGCTCGAGCAGCAAGTGACGTCGATGGAGCTGCGACTGCGGGTGGCGGAAGAGGAGAACAAGAAACAGCAGGGGTTGAAATCGGTGGGGACATCACCATGACGCGATTTCGGAGCACGCACCTCGCGGTGCTGGCCGCGGCAAGCGGCGCGTGGATCTTCGTGCAGGGGCCGACGTGGGCTCAAGAGAAAACGAAAAACACGGCCTCAGCATCCGCAGCGACGAGCGCGTTGCCGGCCGCCTCGGCGACGACGTCGCTGCTTCATCCACCGCAGCAGGCCAACGGCACCGACCAACCGGCCGGCGAAATCTTCGGCATCCCCGTGAGCCTGAGCAACTACGTGTTTGCGAAACGCATCGCCTACACCTTCCCGAGGCCGTGGGGTGCCGCCGATCTGCCTGAGAAGGACCGAGAGCCGTTGATTTGGGAATCGCTGATCCTCAATTACGAGAGCTTTCGCCGCGGCATCGCGGTCACCGACGACGAGGTCGAAGCCATGGTCAACGAGCTGCTGCAGAACCAACAGCAGGCGTTCACCCGACGCGGCAAGCCGGATGAGTATCGGGCTTGGGTTCAGAAAACGCTCGGCTACGACACGCAGTTGCTTGAGAATCAAGTGAAATTCCTCATTCAGAACCGCAAGTTGAGGGACCAAGTCCTCGATGAGCAGGTCGTGACGGCGACGGAACCCGAGATGCAGCAGGAATTTCTCAACGAGAAGAACCACGTCGGCGGCGAGATGGTGGTCTTCGACAAGCAAGAGGACGCGCAAGCGTTCTATGAGCAGGTGAAAGCTCCGGGCAAGTGGGACGCCATGAAGGCAGAGGGCAAGCAGAAGATCCGCCCCGTGAGCTTGATGACGCTGCAGGCGTACGTCGACCTGTGGAGCATCTCACAAGCGCAGATGGACGCATTCCATGCGCTGGAGCTTGGCTCGGTCGGGGAGCCGATGCCGTTCGGCAAGCAGTGGTGCGTCTACCGGCTGCTCGACAAGCGTACGGGTGACCTGAAGGATTTCCCGAACGAACGTGAGTCACACCGGAAGCGGGCCGAGGCAAAGAAGCGCTATGAAGGCCTAAAGCGGTGGATCGAGGATTTGAAGAAATCCGCGAAGCTCACAACATCCGTTGGTCCGACCGACGGCGTCACCACCATACCGGCGAAGCCATAGCGCATTCGCGAGCGCTAGCCTGAACGCGTCAGCGCACCATCTCGACGCAAGGCGGCAGACCGACGATTCCCTACGGTCGTGAGGCTAGAGTCGTTGGTTTTGGATCGTCTCCGGCGGCTTCTTGGGCACACGGACGGTCATGTCCGTGCCGGCACCGACCTCGCTGTTGACCTGAATCGTGCCGCCGTGGGATTCGGTGAAGGCGTGCGCGATGAACAGTCCCAGTCCCAGCCCGCCGGTCTTGCGATCGTCCACACCGCCGACGATCCGGAACTGCTCGAACAGCCGCGGCAAGATAGCCGCCGGAATCCCGCAGCCGGTGTCCTTGACGTGAATCTCGACCGCCGTGCCCGCGTCGGCGCACGTCACGGTCACGAACCCGCCGGTGTCCGTCGCCTGCAGCGCGTTCTCGACGAGATGCGTGATCGCCTGCTTCATGCGCGCCTCATCGGCCGCCGCCTGCAGCGGCCGCTCGGCGCCGACGAGCTTGAGGTCGACGCTGCGCGAGGCGGCCAGCGGCTGCAAAGTGTGCGCGACGTCCTTCAATAGCGCCGCCCAGTCGAGATCCTTCACCGAATAGAGGATCTGGCCGGTCACGAGCTGGGTCGCGGTCACGACTTTTTCAACGAGACGGTCAAGCCGGGTCGCGTTGTCGCGCACGGTGTTCAAGAAATCTTTCTGATCATCGCTGACCGGGCCGAGCGTGCCGTCGCGCACCAAGTTCACGCCCTCGAGGATCGACGTGAGCGGAATGCGCAGCTCGTGCGAGATGACCATCAGCAGCTCGTGCTTGAGCTGGTTGGCTTGCTTGAGCTCGTCCACGAGCACCGCGTTGCGCAAGGCCGCCCCCATTTGCTCGGCGACAATGTCCAGCGCGTGGCGGTCTTCGGCGCCGAACGCGTCGGGCTTGCCGCTGAGGACCGCGAGGAGCCCGATCGTCCGGTCGTTGGAGCGCAATGGCGCCATGTGGCTCGAACGCAGGTATCCGATGGATGCCTGCGGCCATTGGCCGGCGTCGAGGTCCTCAACGACATGCGCGAGCTCTTCGTCGAGCACCGGCCGCCGGAGCAGTTCGCTCGCCTTCGCGCACAAATCGCGGATCGATCCGGCCTCGTCGACCTGCGCGATCTTCGCGAACCGAAAAATATGGATCCGGCGCGATTCCGTCAGGAGAATGCCGCAGAGTGCGAGCGGAAACGTCTGGCGCAAATAGGAGGCCACCAGGCGCATGATCGCCTGCGGATCGCTCGCGGAATTGAGCAGCCGGCCGACCTCATTGATGGTCTTGATCTCTTCTCGTTGCCGCTCAATGAGATATTTGAGCTCGGCCAGGGTGGTATCGGACATGGGTGCGTTGAATCCTCGCGTTATGCAGTCGATTATAGCAGAAGCTCGCCGATGGCAGACAAGCGGCCGGGTCCTCAGGACGAGCGCTTACATTATATAGAGCAGCCGGCTGCGCGGCCCAATCGGCACGAGCAGAAAAATTCCGCCAATCTTGACGAATGTCGAACAAGGCAGGTATAGTTTGATCAAGATTGGCAAACGCCCGGCGCGCCGGCTGTTTGTCCGTGTTCATTGGAAGGCTGAAAGCTCCCTGGCGGACCACGCCAGGCGAGCTGTCCGCTGCCAGCGCAGCGGATAGGCTACTCCGTCGAAAGACGGAGGCGCAAAGCCACAAACCCTGAGAACCGAAATTCACGGTTCGGGTAGTTGGGCTGCCTCGATCTGCGAGTTGCCTGCAGGTTGAGAGTCGCTCCGGGTGACCGGAGCGGCCGGCATCAGGTTGTATGACGCTGCCAGCCCATCGATCCCGAGGGGCTTTTTTTATTGTCTGGTTGCGGCGCAAGGGGCGCTCAATGTCGCGCATGGATCGATCAACCGGCTCAGCAGCATGAGTGACAAATCGTACTGGTCCGTTGAGGACGTCGCCAAACGGTTCGGCATCACCGCCACGACCGTCTACCGTCTCGCGCAGCGCGGCGTGTTGCCGGGCTTTAAGATCGGCGGCCAGTGGCGGTTCAGCCCGGAGATGCTCGAGTCGTGGGTCGCGGATCAGGTCACCATCGAGCAGTTCCGCACGGAAGAGCAAACGCCGCCGGACAAGCAACCTCCCGAGAAGAACGCATGAAGATTCTCATGGTGGAGGATGACGAATTCAGCCGCGAGGGCTTCACGCGGTTTCTCACCCTCAAGGGCCACCGAGTCGTCGAAGCCTCGAATGGCGAACAGGCGGTCACGGCGGCCAGCCGCGAGACGTTCGATATCGTATTCTTGGACGTCAAAATGCCGAAGCTCGACGGGATTAGCGCGTGCCAATTGATTCACACGACGCAGCCGGACGCGAAGATCTTGCTGATGACCGGTTACCGCGTGGATGACGACATGCAGCGGCGCGTGGAAGGCAAAGTCACGGGGTGGCTGCAAAAGCCGGTGACGCACCACGCGATCGTCGAGGCGATCGAACGGATCGCGGCCAATGGCTCCAGCACCGGCGCGAAGGCGGCCGAGTGATGCGCCGCGTGCTGCTCGTCGAGGATGAAGAGCGCGTCCGCAGCCTGTTCACGCAGCTGCTCGCCGCTCGCGGCTACGACGTCCGCGAAGCCGGCAACGGCCACGAGGCGGTGGAGGCGGCGGGGCAACAGCCGTTCGATGTGCTCATCATGGACGTGCGCCTGCCGAAGGTCGATGGGCTGACGGCGTTGCGACAGATCCGGATGATGACGCCCGCGATCCGCACGGTGTTGATGACCGGCTACAGCGTCCAGGCCGACCTGGAGCAGCTGGCGCACGAGCCCGCCATCCACTGCTTGCAGAAACCCTTCACGTTTGACCAACTGATCAGCGCGATCGACGGATTGTTTGCGACCGAGCCGGCTTCGCCGGCAGGCGCCGACACGGCGGCCGGGGACCAGACACAGGAGCGCGACTCATGAAGATCGAACAGGCTTGCTGGACATCATCCGGCGGGTGGCAGCCCTCGCCTCCCGGTGCGCTCGCGGGCGACGCGCAGCTGGTCTTCGCGTTCGGCAGCACGGACATCCTCAGCGACCCGGCGCGGGCCCGTGAGTTGCGAGCGGCGTATCCCAACGCGCGCATCCTGGGTTGCTCGACGGCAGGCGAAATCGAGGGCACGCGCGTGTACGAAAGGTCGCTGGTGACGACGGCCGTCCGGTTCGCGCACACGACGCTGAAAATCGTCTCGGAGGACGTCGACGGCCCCGCGTCCAGCAGGGCGTGTGGCGAGCGGCTCGCGTCCGCGCTCAACGCGAAAGACCTGGTGCATATGTTCGTGTTATCGGACGGCTTGCGCGTCAACGGCAGCGCGCTGGTCGAGGGCTTGCGTCGTCGAGCACCGGCCGGCGTTCAGGTGACCGGCGGCTTGTCCGGTGACGGCGAACGGTTTCAGCAAACGCTTGTCCTGCTCGACGAGGCGGCCAAGCCGCACCGCGTGGTGGCGCTCGGCCTCTACGGAACGCGGTTGAAGGTCGGCTATGGGTCGCTGGGCGGCTGGGACCCGTTCGGACCGGAGCGCGAAGTCACGCGTTCGGCCGGCAACGTTCTCTACGAGCTCGATGGACAGCCGGCCCTCGATCTGTACAAACGCTATCTGGGCGAGCACGCGGCGGGGCTGCCCGCGACCGGGCTGCTCTTCCCGCTGAGCATCCGCGCCGACGGCGCCGAGCGCGAAGTCGTGCGCACGATTCTCTCGGTCAACGAGGCGGAGCGGAGCATGACGTTCGCGGGCGATTTGCCGCAGGGCGCGCGCGCCCAGCTGATGAAGGCCAACTTCGACCGGTTGATCGACGGCGCGCACGGAGCCGCGAAGGCCAGCCATCTGGCGCCGACGGACTCCCATCCGGAGTTGGCGATTCTGATCAGCTGCGTCGGCCGGAAGCTCGTCCTCAAGCAGCGCGTCGAGGAAGAGCTCGAGGCCGTGCGCGATGTGTTCGGCGAGCGGACGGCGCTGACGGGCTTCTATTCATACGGCGAGATCTGCCCGGCCGCGCCGAAGGCGAATTGCGAGCTGCACAATCAGACGATGACGATCACCACGCTGCTTGAGTGCTGATGATGGATCGACCGCTGCACAGTTTGCTGGGACGACAGTTGAAGCGGTCGCTGCGTGGTCCGGAAGTTGTCTCGCCGGAGTACGTGGAACTCGTCAACGCCGTCAACAACGCGTACTGGCAGTCGGACGAGGATCGCAAGATGCTCGAGCGTTCACTGGAGCTGACCTCGCAAGAGCTGATCGAGCGCAACCGGCGGCTGCGCGGTGAACTGATCGAGCGGTCCCGTGCCGAAGAGGAACTGCGCGAGACCAACTATATGCTGCGCGCCGTCGTGGAAACCTCGCCGCTCGCGATCATCACGCTGGATCGGGAAGGCCACGTGCGGTTCTGGAACGTCGGCGCGGAGCGGCTCTTTGGTTGGAGCGCCGAGGAAGTCATGGGCCGGCCGCTGCCGATCGTGCCGGACGACGAACGACAGCATTTTCAATTGATGCTGCGCGAAGAGCTGGAAGGCTTGACGGAAGCGGGCCTCGAGCTGAACCGTCGGCGGAAGGACGGATCGCTCGTGGATGTCGCCCTCTGGACCGCGCCGATCCACAGCGCCAAAGGTCAGATCGTGGGCGTCGTTTGGCTGTTCGAGGACATGGCCGCGCGCAAGCGAGCGGAGCGGGAGATGCAAGACAAGTTGAAAGAGCTCGAGCTGCTCAACACGGTGATGATGGGGCGCGAGCAGCGCATCTTGGAGCTCAAGGACGAGGTCCAGCGACTGCAGGACCAGCTGGTCGGCCGGCCCGCGGGGTCAGATGGCCATAGTCAGACCAAGTCGTCCGGGGTGGCACCGGCATGAGCGCAACGCCACGGTCGATTCCTCGCCGGGTATCGCTGCCGCTGCATGTCTCCGGTTGGCCGACCGGGCCGACGGTGCCGCTGGCGATTCTCGTGTTGTCCTTGCTCGCCACGTACATAGCCTGGCAGGCCGCGCTCAACCATCGCGCGGCCACGGCCGCGGCGGAATTCGAGCGGGACGTCGACGCCATCCGCGTGCATGTGCAGCGCGATCTCGACTTCTTCGAAGACGAGCTCGAGGGCTTCGTCGGGCTGTATGCCTCCAGCCACAGCGTGGAGCGCGACCAGTTCTCGACGTACCTGAGCGCGCTGCACGTGTCGGACAGGCCAGGGCTCTGGCGGACGTGCTTTCTCGAACGCGTGCCGGCCGATGCCCGCGCGGCGTATGAACAGCGCGTGCGTTCCGATACATCGCTGCGGCCGGAGGGCTATCCGAATTTTGCGATCCATCCCGATGGCGACCGGCCGGAGTATATCGTGGCGACGTATCTGGAGCCGCTTGACCAGAACGCGCTCGGATTGGACATCGCCACGGAACCGACGCGGCGCGCGGCCCTGGAGCGGGCCCGCGACAGCGGAGCACCGGCGGCAACAGCACTGCTCCATCTCATCGTCGACCCGCTGCACCGGCCGGCGCTCGCGATGTTCGCGCCGATCTATCGAAACGGTCAAGCCCATGACACGGTGCCGCAGCGTCGAGAGGCGCTGCAAGGGTTTGTCGGTGTCGCGTTGCAGCTCGATGCGCTGTTCGCGTCGGACCTCGATCTGGACGAGCATCCGGGTGTGCGTATTCAGATCCACGATGTCGCGAGCGACAATGCGCTGCTCTACGACTCCGGTCCCACGCGGGCTTCCTCACCGTCGACCATGTTGCACATCGACCAATACTTGCAAGTCAGCGGACGGACCTGGGCCCTGCATTTCACGATCGATTCGCGCTTCGCGGTCAGCCTCGCGGACCGGTGGTATCCGACGGTTGTCGGGCTCATCGGTCTGACCTTCAGCCTGCTGCTCTTCGGCACGCTCTACGCGCTGTCGACGTCGCGGCGGCGGGCGCTCGCGATCGCCGAGAGCATGACGCGCGAGCTGCGACAACAGCGCGACATGCTGCTGCTCTGGGAGCGGGCCCTCAGTTCAACCACCGACGGCGTCATCATCACCGACCCGCGCAAGCCGGACAACCCGATCATCTACTGCAACCCGGCCTTCGAGCGGATGTTCGGGTACAGCCAAGCCGAAGCGATCGGCCGAAATCCGCGGTTCTTGCAGGGCCACGAGCGCGGTCAAGAGGGCGTGGAGGAACTGCGGCGGGCCGTGGCCGAATCGCGAGCGTGCCGCGTGACCGTGCGGAACTATCGAAAGAACGGCGAGCTGTTCTGGAACGAGCTGTCGATCGCGCCGGTCCTCGACGAGGAAGGGCGCGTCATGCATTACATCGGCGTCCAGCACGACATGACCGAGCAAAAGCTGGCCGACCAGCGGGTGCAGGAGTCCCATGAGCAAACGGAGCAGCTGGTCTCGTCGATTTCATCGATTTTGATCGGCGTCAATCTGAGCGGCGAAGTCATCCGCTGGAACACGGTGGCGGAATCGGTTTTCGGCGTGACGGTGGACGTAGCACTGCGTCGTCGGCTCGATGAGTGCGGGCTGCAGTGGGAGGGGTCCCGTGTATGGGATGCCATCGAAGAATGTCGACAGACCCGACGAGCGACCCGCGTCAACGACGTCCCGTTCAAGACCCGCGTGGGTCGGAACGGGCTGCTGGGCATGACGATCACGCCGATGAACGACACGTCCGGCCAGCTGTCGGGGTTTTTGATGGTCGCGGCGGACATCACCGAGCGCAAGCGCGCCGAGCGTCGGCTCGCCACGCAGTACGAAGTCGCGCGCATCCTCGCGGAATCGTTCACGCTGCGTGTCGCCGCGGGCCAGCTGACCCGCGCGGTGTGCGAAGGATTGGGCTGGGACGCCGGCGAGTTGTGGATGATCGATCGACAAGCCACCGTGCTGCGCTGCCTCGATGTGTGGCATCGGGCCGACCTCCAGTTGGGTGCGAGCGAAGCCGCGACCCGGTCGGCGAGCTACGCGTTGGGTTCCGGCTTGCCCGGCTGCGTCTGGAAAGCGCACGAGCCGGTGTGGGTCGAGGATCTCAACACGGAGCAAGGCGCGGCGCGCGACTCGACGGCGCAGCAGGCCGAGCTGCGCGGCGCGTGCGGCTTTCCGATCATCAACCGCGGCCAGGTCGTCGGCGTTATGACGTGCTACACCCGCGATGTCTGCCAGCCCGAGCATGAATACATGCCGCTGTTCCTCGCCGTCGGCAATCAGATGGGCCAGTTCATCGAGCGCAAGCAGCTGGAAGAGGAGATCCGACAGAAGACCGAAGACCTGGTGCGCAGCCACGAGCAGATGCTGCAGCGCCAGAAAGTGACCCACAGCTTGCTCGAGGATCTGCAGACCTCGAAGGAGCAGCTGGAGCACCAGTCCACGGAGTTGCAAACCGCGAATGCCCGGCTGCAGGAGCTCGCGCGATTGAAGGATGAGTTCGTCGCCAACGTCAGCCACGAGCTGCGCACGCCGCTGACCGCGATCAAGGAAGGCATCAGCTTGCTGCTCGATCAGGCGCTGGGCAACATCAACGACGAGCAGCGCGACTTCCTGCAAACCATCGACGAGAGCATCGAGCGGCTGACGGAGCTGATCACGAACATGCTCGATCTCTCGAAGATCGAGGCGGGCCGCCTGCGGCTGCTGCGCCGGCCGATCGACGTGCGCAAGCTCATCGAGATGGTGCTGAGCAGCTACCGGGCGCTGGCCGGAAACCGGCAGCTCAAGACGTACCTCGTCACCGCGCCGGAAGTCTTCGCCGACCCCAACCGAATCCTGCAGGTGCTGGGCAATCTCGTCTCCAACGCGGTCAAGTTCACCAACGACGCCGGCGTCATCACCCTCACGGTGCACCGGCAAAACGGTGCGGTGGCCATCTCGGTGCAGGACTCCGGTGCCGGCATCGCGAAGGACGATCTGCCGAAACTGTTCCGCAAGTTTTCGCAGGTCGGCGGCGGCCTGGATAAGACCGGCGGCACGGGATTGGGGTTGGCGTTGTGCAAGGAGCTCGTCGAGCTGCACAAGGGCAGCATCTCGGTCGAATCCGAACCGGGGAAGGGCTCGACGTTTACATTCACCTTGCCGATCTTTACACCGTGGTTTGCGCTGGAAGAGAGCTTCAAAGAGCTCGTCGAGTTCGCCGAGCGCAACAAGGAAGACGGGGTGGGCCTGATCCTGCTGGACTGCGAGCCGATCATCGGCCCGGGCACGGACGAGGACGAGTCGCATCGCCGCCGGTTGCAGCAAATGGCTGAGGTGGTCACGCGGCACGTGCACCGCGGCGACGTGGTGCTGCCGATTTCGCCGCAGTGGGTCGTGGTGCTGGCCATCGCCGGCGCCGAGGGCGTGCGGGCGATCGTGGATCGGTTGGAGGTCGTGTTGCGTGAGGAAGTGAGCCGGACGTTGAATCTCTCGCGCGGCTTCCCGATTACGTTCCGCACGACCCTGTACCCGATCGACGGGGACGATGTCCAGACGCTGTTCCAAAAGGCGACGGTCGCCGCGCCGCTCGTCGGCGAGCGGCGGAACTCGGAGACGGCCGCGCCATGAAGCAGACCGTGTTGCTGGCGGAAGACGACGCGCCGGTGCTGAAGATGACCAAGCTGCGGCTGGAGCACGAGGGCTATGACGTCATCGCGGTGGGCGACGGCGAGTGCGCGCTGCACGAAGCGCTCACGAACCCGAAGATCAGCGTGATCCTGCTCGATTTGCGCATGCCCAAGCTGAGCGGGCTGGAAGTCTGCCG
>Ga0209515_10008148_pt1 | contig 12335 bp, 15 predicted proteins | sample Subgroupgradi54m_FD_187454 | JGI IMG/M metagenome (GOLD analysis project Ga0209515, IMG submission 187454) | Subsurface groundwater microbial communities from S. Glens Falls, New York, USA - GMW60B uncontaminated upgradient, 5.4 m (SPAdes)... ... | reverse complement strand
AATAACAGCTGTACCACGAATTTTCAAGTTCGTACCTTTCGAGATCGGTTGTTAAGGAGCTGATTTAAATATAACATAAGTTACTCACTTAATAAAACAGGATGTGGATAAGCGAATTCTGAGACGAAGTTGGAATGGCAAAATTTCCAATTACCAATTTCTAGTTTCCAATTTTGGTTTGTGGCTAAAGCCACTGATTATTATAAAAACAAGCCCCGCGTTTGCGGGGTACTTGAATTGGTAATTGGTTATTGGTAATTCTCTACTCAACCACAATCTTCCCTCCTACTCCCGGATTGAAATGATTGTGATAATTCAATGTCATCGAGGTTTTGAAGGTAAATTCGTAGGTTTCTCCAGACGCCAGAGTGTCAGAATCGAATTCTCTGAAACTGGTATGAACCGGGTGAGGGTTCGAGGCTATGCGAATAGGGGCAACGTGCTTGTTGGTAAATATCACTCTATCCCCCACTTTTATCTTTAATTCGGCCGGGCTGAAAGCGTTATTTTCGTAAACAATAACTCTCGCATCGGTTACTACCACAACATCCCCCGAAATAAACGGAGCGGACGCCTCGCTTTGTGAATCGGCCGGCTCAATTGAAATTTCCGGCTTAAAAGACCACCATAAAAAAGCAACAACACCAACGACTACCAAAATAATAATTATCTTTTTCATAAAAATATAATGCTAATCTACGAATGATGAAACGAATGCTACAAATAACGAATTTACGAATAAAATTTATTCGTAATTTGTGTCATTCGTGTGCCATTTGTAGATTAGCATTACCTCCTAAATATTAATTTATAAACTGCGACCAAACCAGCGATAGCCGCCAGTGTGCCAATCAACACATGATCGTTATAACTCAATCCTAACAAAAGCCCGCTGGATTTCAAGAAGGCCTTGGATGGAAAAAGCCCCAGCGTGCCTATTATCGCGCCCGCGCCAACAATTTTATAAAGCCCGCCGGCGGAGATCTGCTTACCCGACAAACTCAAGCCGTCCATACCATATATATAGAGAGCGAGAAACGGGATTGCAATACAGAAAAAATGCACGATAATAAAAAGCGCGGCCTCATCGAGTGTAAAGACGGTGCGGTCTAATGTTGGCTCGGCGAAATTATAATAGACATCAAAAAGCACGGAGGCGCCGAGCGACCAAATGATGCCATCCCACTTCCTCCAGCCGACAAGCCAATACGCCAAAACGAGCGTAAACCAAACCACCGCAACTTTTACGAGCACATAGGGCAAATGAACTGCGACATTTGTTGCCATATGAAACATCATGTCCAAGGCCATGGCAGACATCGTTACCACAAATGATAAAGCCAAAGATTTTTTTAGGGTCATATTTATGAGTATACATAAAACAAAATCAAAATTCAAAAATCAAAAGTCAAAACTACAACTTAAAACTCAAAAGTAAAATAATAAAAGTTTTTAATTTTTGATTTGTAGTTTTGACTTTTGATTTTTGAATTTTGATTTAACTTGGCTATTAACTTTTATATTTGACACATATCATTCTGCATGCAATACTAATTCGGCCCTTGAAAGGAGCGAGGAGATGCAGAGACCCTACATTGGCATTACCGGTTTTATGTCGCGATATGAAGTAGATCATATACTAGGCTCTGCTGATCCCTATCATGGACATAAGGTGATGGTTGGGGTACTGGCGAGCCAAAAGACTGTGCGTGGCGAGAAAAACAAGTGGCCGAATAGATACCCGGAAATGAAAGATTTGCCTTACATATTTAGCGACCATCATCAAGCGCTAAATCTTATTCACTTCAACACCAAAACACCAGATACCTTAGCGGAACAGTTGATGGAAGTTGTGAGATTGGCCGCGCCGGCCGAAATTTACAAGGTTTCTAAGCTTCATGGATTTCAACTAAACCTCGCCTGGCCGGACCCGAATGAAATCCGAAGATTTATGACTGCCTTTGAGGCCATTACGGGGATGGTTTATAACCTAAAAATTGTTCTACAGATTGGCGGACACGCCTTCACCATGGTTGATAATGACCAGAAGAAGCTGGCCGATAAAGTCGCAAGCTATAAAGAGCTTGTCCAATATGTACTACTCGACCCTTCGGGTGGATATGGTAAGCCTTTTGATACGGCGGCGGCCGATGCCTACTTGGCGGAATTAAGCTCTCGCGACTTGGATATGGGATTGGGAGTGGCCGGTGGACTATCAGCCGAGACGCTAGACTTGGTAACTCCTTTGGCGATCAAATATCCTAATTTGAGCATTGATGCTGAAGGAAGATTGCGCGATAAGGATGACAACTTGGATTTGAAAAATGCCTTAAGATATGTGCTTGAAGCGCAAAGATTGTTTAAGAATGCTACGAAATTGGCCTAGCCAACTTCTGTCATCCCAAGCTCGACTCACGAACTTTCTGTCATCCCAAACGGCCTCTTAGCCGATTTGGCCTGCCTGCCGGTAGGCAGGGATCCAGAATTTACAATTAAAATAGTTGACCCCCGGCGCGCGCCGGGGGTTTTGTTATACAAAAAATAATGAATCCCCCACCAGCCCCGACTAAGAAGTCGGGTCTTTCCTCCCCCTTTCTTAAGGGGGAGGATTAAGGAGGGGGTTTATTTTTTCTCACTAAGCATCTTACGCGTATTCTCGTTTTCTATTTTCCAAAGAGTGTACATAACTCTCGGGTCTTTTTCTTTCCAGATTTTCAAATATCCGTAAGTTATGGGTTCAAATTTGAGCGCAACACAGCTATTATCTTCGGTTAAAAATTCTATAATGAACTGGCCATCAAAAAATCTTTCTATTTTAACCAGATGCGGAAAATTTTCTAAGTCAGCGATAGTGAGCGCGGCGCTTCTATCGGCTACTAATTCTCGTTGATCGGGGTTGGTTATATTTTTACTAGAAGAGCTCCATGGTATAGAATATATAGCCAAAATGCCGATCCCGATTAAAGAAACAACAATCGCGCCATTAATAATTGTTGCTCGGTTATCCTGCCAAATACCGATAACCTTACCCCATCCCGCTTTAACCAAATCCTTCGCGCCCTGCCAAACGCCCACAGTTACATTTTTAGTAACCGCCTTGACTTCAGTTATCTTTTTCTCTACTCGCCCGACTAGCGTTTTGGCGTGCTTTTCTTTTTGAATTTCAACCCAAGCTTCCTCGTCTTTAAAACTCAAATGATGAGCTGACTGACACCGCCACTCATCTATTGCTTTCTGCACTTCTTCAGTCGGGTCGAACTTTTCCATTGTGTTTCCTTTCTTTATTGGGTTATGAAGGTACGCCTAATATATTACTAATATTAAAGCCCAAAGTCAACTATTGACTTTTCTTTAAAAATATGCTATAATATCATAGTTATCGGGATGTCCCCGATACGTTCGTTTTTCGACAATTCAATAAGAGGGAGGCAAAATGAAGGGTCTGAAGTTTCGTGGTCGTCCGCCGATTTTGATTTCGGAGTCCGTAAAGGATGTGGCGAGCGGGAAAAATCCTTTCGCAGTCGAGATCCTCGACCGCGGAGGTCACGTAAGCGAAGAGCTCGTGAACACCGTGCTCGACCAGTCGGTTTTCGGCTGGGAGGGGCGGCACCCTCAACCCGCTCTGGACGAGAACGGTCGTCTGCAAGTCACCGATCTGGATCTTCTCTCGTTTCTCGCGAGCGTCGCTCGCCGACATCCCGTGATCGAGATCCCTCGGTATCGGAGCCGCCGCGCGGGAGTCACTCGCGCCAATGAAGAGAAGCGGCTCGGCACCCAGTATGGCCGCGTAAGCGGTCTCGTATCCAATAAGGAAGTGTTCTCTTTCTCGGTTCGTATCCTCGACGAGTCAATCGTTGTGACTGATGCCGATGGCGAGGAAGAGACCGGCGCGTTCCGGAGCTACATGCTGGTCGATGTGACAGGGAAGCTCTACGACGGCTGGGACCGGATCGTCTGGAAGCCGTCGGCCGAAGAAAACAAGTTCCTGAGTGAAAATCGGCTCTGGACCGGCAACACGGTATACTTCAAGAACGCGGTGCACCCCAACAGGTGGCAATCCATCTTCGGCGCGCCCTACTTGCTCTTGAAGATGCTTGTGGAGCGCATTACCGACGAGGCGAAGTTCTACAAGTCAGAAATGGCCCGCCTCGCAGCGATGCGACTCACTCTGCCTGCGGGGCTAAAGAAGCCCTATGTGCCTACGGATGCGGCGGAGGATTACAAAAAGATCGAGGTTGAAACCCTCGAGGCCGCGCTAGATATGCCCCAATTCGTCGGCGAGTATACGCCGGTCGATGATTCGGTAGCGGGGCTGGTCGCCGCTTACAATCACCAGAAGTGGCTCAGCTACACCTTGAAGCCTCGGCTCCAGGTCGTAATCCGAGCCGATGAACTCGCCTACTTCCTCTACGGCAAGACCCGCGTGGCTCCGTGGATGGAAGGCCGCAAGTGGAATAGCGGCTACAAGCCGCCCAAGGCGCGGACCGTCTGGGAGCAGATGGTGCTCTCGCCCATGATGGCGCTCCGTTACCGCGTGAGGAAGGATACGCAGACGGTCGCGGCTGACTCTGATTAGTTAGTTATAAAGTTCAAACTGTTTCCATTATCTAGGCGTATGCCGAAATAGTGGAAACAGTTTTTTTATTTTCCTAAATTATTTACCAATAAAAAATCCCCGACTTCTTTCCTCCCCCTTTCTTGGGGGAGGGGCGAGGCGGGGGTTGTTCTTTCTTCTTTTTATTTTCTAATTTTTCTCTATTTCTACTTTAACTCCGTCATCTTTCTTCGTTTGTTCCGACTTCCATAATCCCAAAATACTTTTCGCGTCACCAATATACATATGATCTTTAATATACAAATAGCTTGGCGCATCAAAACTGAATTTCACGAGCTCAGTAGGCGTGGGCATGAATGTCGCTCTGGTCAAAAAGGTAATAGTTTGATCGGCATCAGAGGCCTCTAAAACAGAGACTAGATACGGAAATTTTTCTAAATCTTTTATGTTAAGAGCGTAGGAGGCGTTAGCTGGCGCCATGGCGGCTTGATCGGCTCTTTTTCTAGCATTCAATAAAGGCGGGAGCGCTATCGCCGTGATAATTCCTATGATAGCCATAACGATTAAAAGCTCAACAAGGGTGAAGCCCTTTCTCATGACTTTCCTCCTCGTTTGGCTTATCAGATGATAGCAGATAATTTAATGGGTGTCAAAGTTTTATTTGCTTTTTTGTGCGGCTTGTGCTACTATATATCGAGTACTTTGGGAGGGCCTCCAGTGCAAGACGAGCTAATGGTAGCCCAAAACCGAACGAATGAGACTTTAACTGCTGTGATTTGCCGAGTTTGTGGAGATAAAGTTGGAGAAAAAGACCAAATCGTGAAATGCGATAAATGCCAGACGCCGCATCATAGGGAGTGTTGGAAATATAATGGAAAATGTTCAGTGTTTGGGTGTGGGAATCTAACCTTTATCTCAAACCAAGAAGAGAAAATAGGCGTATCAGAACCCTGCACTCATTGCCAGCGTCCAATCGTAAAAACCGAAGAAGAGTGTGCGGATTGCTCTAAAGGCCATTGCCATAAACGCCATCATACAAAGATTAATGAAGATAGGATACAAGAAACTTCCCGAAATAAGTTCCGACTATCGAGCGTGTTTAGAAAAATCGTACCGTGGATTCCATTGGCGATCTTCCTACTCGGTTTCGTTATCCCGGAAAACTATCAGCCTATATTGTTATGGCTGATAGCCGCCAGCATGATATTTATACCTATTTATCTTATAAAAACTGATCCCAAAGACTAGAGCTACCTTCATTTATAAAAATTCAACAGCTCTCCGCGAGCTGTTTTTTCTTTTTTATGTTCCTCGCCTTGCCCCCCCGCCCACCATCAGACAAGGTTGACGAGATTCTCCCTTTTATAAAGGGAGTACCGCGATAGCGGGGAGGGATTTTAGGAAATAAATCCTCCGGCTCGGCTCGACTCGCCACCTCCTTTAGGAAAGAAGGAATAAATGTCCGGATTTTTCTCCCTTTCATAAATTTCGTTCTGTCATTTGAGCCTACGAGCTGGAATCCAGACCCCCTCTCATAATCTGGATCCCAAATAGGATAAGAATCCTTTTGGGATGACAAAGAAAGGGAGAATAATTCACCATCTTCCACTACTTCCGCCGCCACCGGACGACCCTCCTCCAAAGCCGCCAAATCCTCCGCCACCGCCGCCGAAACCACCACCCCAAAAACCGCCTCCATGATGATCTCCTCCGCCATGGCCACGCATTCTCTCATAAGCGCGTGAGACCAAAAAATCAAATAAAAGACCGACAACAGTTAATATGCCAATGGCTAAAACTCCGGTGAAAACAAATCCGTAAATAAAACCGATAACCGTGCCGATAATGCCGCCGATAACCCCGCCCAACCACCAAGAGCGAGTAACGCCTAAAATACTTGAAAACCAAAGCACAAAAAAGAAAATAATGGGCGCGTAAAGTTTATAGAGCGCCGAGATGTTGGTGTTGTTATTTTGATAAACAATTTCTTCGCCTTTTATGGCAGAGACAATGGCTAGAGCGCCGTTTTTAATACCGGTATAATAATTTTCTTTTTTGAACTCCGGAACAATAATATTTCTTATAATGATATTGCTTTCAACGTCGGTTAAAGCGCCCTCTAACCCATAGCCGACTTCTATTCTCATAGCCCGGTCACCCTGCGCGATTAAAAGTAGGATGCCATTGTTAGCTGACTTTTTGCCTACGCCCCAGTTGGCAAAAGTTTCAACCGATAAGTTTTCAATCGGCTCGCCTTCTAAATCTCTTACAGTCGCGATTACTACCTCGTGCCCGGTTTCTTTCGCGAAATTAGAGAGGAGCGACTCTATCTCTTGCTTCTCTTCAAGTTTTAACATCCCCGCGAAGTCGTTGACAAAGCCGGTGGGGGCGGGGAGGGCATGCCCCGAAGCAACGATCGGTACCAAAAGTAAGATAGTTAATATAATTTTGTTCATTCTTTATATAAAAATTACTCAAAATCTCAAATCGCAAATAACAAATTCCAAATAAGCCCCAAAGCCCAAATCCAAAAATTTCACTTTTGAGATTTTAGTTATTGGAATTTATTTGGAACTTGATTGTTGTAGCTTGGAATTTGCTTACAGCTCAACCCTTGGAGCCGTTTCTGACCCTTCTACTGCTTCAAAATAAGTTCTTTCGCTAAAACCGTAAAGTCGGGCAAAAAGCTTGCTGGGGAATGTTTTGACTGACAAATTATAATCTCTCACAGAGTCATTATATCTCTTTCTCTCAACCGCAATTCTATTTTCCGTGCCTTCGAGCTGAACCATCAAGTTTTGAACGGCTTCAGAGGAGCGCAGTTGAGGATAATTTTCTAAGACTACTAAAAGGCGGCCTAGCGCTCCTTCTACTTGGCTCGCCGCCGCGACTTTATCGTTTACTGTTGTGGCTCCCGAGTAACGCGTGCGGGCATCGGCCAAATCGCCAAATACTTTTTGCTCTTGATTGAAAATACCCTTAACCGAGTTGGTTAGGTTGGGGATCAAATCAAAGCGCCTTTGATATTGGGTTTCAACTTGCGCCCAAAGATTTTCTATATTTTCGTTGGCGGTTACGAATTTATTATATGCGCTCCAAGCGTAAAAACCGACGAACGCTACGATGGCTAATATAATGATAAGTGGTTTATTTTTCATAATTATAATATAGCAGTTTAACAGGGGGAAATCAAAATCCCCCGCCAGCCCCGACTAAGAAGTCGGGTCTTTCCTCCCCCTTTGAACCTAAAGGGGGAGGATTAAGGAGGGGGATAAAAGGAAAAGACTCGTTTCGCGCTTGGTACTTTACCAATGCGAAACGAGTCTCTTGTGGGCCCGCACATTGCGGACCGCTTCCCCCTTTGTGGGGGCAATTCCCGCTGTGGGCGGGTAATCAACCCTTAGGCGCCCCCAATGTGAGGGATATCACCTTCGGGCAATCAATCCTGCCACCTTTTTACTATCGGTTCCGGCATCAAGCGGGGCAGTCTCACTTGATGGTTGCTCTCGAGTCGGAACGGTCTGTGCCCCTTTTCACAGCAGATTGCAACTTATCTGCTGTTACTGGGCCCGGTTCACGGTGGAACGCCCGAATTATTTATTTTTAGCAATGTGCCCTCCTACTCTCTACTGGCGAGCTCTCGTCTACGGCGGTCTGGTTTCTGGTTTCCTTTTTTTGTTTTAGTCGAGGTCATTGACCCCATGAAACCACCTTACCGCGATATTACGACGAGCCCACCACGCCCAAGGAAGCTTGCTCGAGTCTTGGGACACGACGCTAGAGGACGTCTCCCCTAGTTCCCAAGGGGGTACCCTCTTCAAGCCTCCTGCCTATATATTATACCATACTTTGTGCCTATTTGTCAATAGGGCTAAAAATACTGTAAATGCTGGGTTTTCATATGATGTCTATTCCCCTATTTCTACCAAACCTCAAATACGCTATACTTTGTATATATGAATACTAAAAATTTAAAAAATCGGTCAGGTATGAGCACTTGGTTAATTATAGGCATAGTCGCGATTGTGGTTTTGGGGGCAATCTCCTTTTTAGGCGGAGAGGATGATGAAATGCTCGCGCCCGAAGATCAATTTATTTATGAAAACGAAGGTAGCGATAATATATCCGCAGAACCCAAAAAAGTTTCTGGGTCTTCTTTAGGAGTCCAAAACTTCACCAAAGCCGCTTATGACAAAGCCAATGCGGAGGGTAGGTTAATTATTGTATTCTTTGATTCACCGACTTGTGGCGAACAATGTCCAAAAGAAATCGCCGCGATGAAATCGGTCTTCGCGCAGTATGCCGAGAGACCGATAGCCGGGTTCATAGCCGATATAACTAAAGAAAAAGCTTTCGCGAATAGCTTGAAAATCTTCGCGCCGGATGGCAAAGCCGTGGTTTTTAATAATGAATTAAAGGCCTGGTCGCCACTTAGCTGGGGCCAATTTGATTATGAAAGTTATATTGAAATCTATACTTACGGTTCTGAAGATGAATAATATAGCTTTCTAGCTTCACTAGCTGTATTAGCCAGTTAGCTTGATAACTAAAATAAAAACTCCCTGCCTTATAGTAGGGAGTTTTGTTATACGACTAACTTAAAATTAAATTCTTTTTTGAGCTTATGAATCGGGGCGTTGGGCGGCAATTCGATTACCGCCGTGCCCAGCTCTTTGGAGGCGTTGATGATTTTAGTTTTACGCTCGGCTCTTTTAATCTTTTCGACTATATTCTTAATTTTCTTCTTATCCATGCCGTCTTTTACAGAGATAAGATAGATGATCGGCTCGCCGCTTCTCCGTCCCATGACTTCTCCTTACTGATTGTGGCAAGATTTCATATGCTCGTCATGCACTTTACAGCTAATACGCTTGCCACAAGTTTCACATTGACGGCAACAAGCCGTAATATGCAATACGCCTTTCCGCTGATGGCAGACGCACTGACAAGCATGATCGCATTGAGTTGATAATTGCTTGCTTGCCCTATTATTCTTCGATGCATTTAGTTTCGAACGCGCGGGAATTTTGAGTACGGTTTTCCCAGGTAGTTCTCGAGAATCTTCTACAATAATCTTCTTTTCGTCAATAAGCATTGTATAGGCATCGCTGATATGCCTATAAAGATGTTCGTGAAATGTCGGATCAATCAGCGCGACAATCTGATCACGCATTTCTACGTAATTTATAACTCCAGCGCCGTCTTTAACCACGACCAGCACAAGCGCCTTGCAAACATTTAGCAACTCATTCCATATATTATCACCCGAGACCTCTCTCGCGGCATCTTTGTTCTTGACCACCCTCTTACCCATTTTTCTTCCCCTCCTCTGTGAGCCGCAGCTCTCTTCTCCTCCCCGCCTCGTTAAATCGGCGCTCTTCTTCTTTGGTAACCGGAACAAGCGGGAGCACCGGCGTTGGCCGGCCATTTTGGTCAACGGCCACGAAAGTGAAATACATTGAAATGACATGACTCTCCGAGCCGTTCTCCGGGTCTTTGGTGATAACCCTTACACCCACTTCCATAGAGGTTTTCCAAACGCGATTAACGGCTGATTTGAAAATCAAGATCTCCCCTTCGCGAGCCGGATTTTTAAAACGAACATTATCAAGGCCCAATGTGACGCAAGCTCGCCCGCTGTGCATATTAGAAACAGTACCGGCCAAGCGATCGGCAATTTCCAAAAGCCGTCCGCCGAAAACTGATTTATAGCAGTTCAAATCATTAGGAAAGAGCGTGTAAGGATAGTTGTCTATGGCTGAATCGGAAACTTTCTTCGCGCCGACCTCTTCCATACCGCCTCCTTTCAATTCCGTAATAGTATAACCTACTATCTTTATTTTTGTCAACCACCGTTCTTGATGAGAGCTGAATTTTCTGTCATTCCGGTGTTGCTTCTGTCATTCCAACCAACGGGCTGGAATCCAGGCGAAACTTGACAACCTGGATCCCAAATAGGATAAGAATCCTTTTGGGATGACAACAAATAAAAGCCGTCTCTATTCTTTGTTGCGCGACTTATTGACAAGCTGAAGTTGCGCTATAATTGTCAATCCCGCATAATGAAAGTAGGTCTTTATTTTTAATATTTAATTTTTAATGTTTAATACTCAATATGGCTTATATTAAAAGCTACTTGCCAATTTTTTCGGCATTATTAATAGTTTTGGTTTTAGTTTTGATTTGGAGATTTTATCAACCGAAAGTAGCCATCGCCACGCTCAACTCTCTCAACAAATCCAATGAAGCCGGGACGGCGACGATTATAAGTGTGGACGGAAAGTCTCGCGTGCTTTTGACTCTTTTCGGCGTGCCGGCAGGAGTGCTTCAACCTGTTCATATTCATAGAGGCACCTGCGAAAAATTGGGTGATATAAAATATCCCCTCACCGACGTTTTTAACGGCCAATCAGAGACAGTCTTAGACGTATCGGTTGGGAAACTCGCGACTGAAATGCCTTTGGCCATAAATGTTCATAAATCGGCTGATAATTTGGGCGCGTATGTATCTTGCGGGAATGTGATGTTCCCGTAAGAAAATCAAAACTCAAATATCAAAAATCAAAAAAATAGTATCCCGCTGTGGCGGGATATTTTATTTCAAGGCCAATCTATCGTCTTGCGATGTCGATAGATTGGCCTTTATTTTATTCTTTTTGGTTTTATTTTGCCTTGCGATAATCGTTTAAAAAACTCAACTTGCCGAAGACGATTTTTAGCTTCTTTTAGAGTTTTGTAACCGCCCAACGATCGGCTGGTTTTTTCTGATAACACTACGTATTTGCCTTTAATTTTTTTAATCATCTAATTTTATTATAACAAAAAACCGCGGGTTGACCCGCGGCGTCAGCGCACAAACGCTAATCAACTATGATTTTAGAAATCTTCCAGTTAGTGGGATTGCCCGACCAACTACCACCCACTTCATTCTTTCTGATTTTTGAATAGCCAATATAGCTGTGACCTTTGCTTCTTGCCTTTTCGGCTTCTTGGTTCATCCTTTCTTTTTCACGCTTCTCGGCATCGGGTGTCATATAATTATATGAGACCTCACCCTCTAGCACGAATCTTGCAAAAAGCTGGCCTTGGCCGGTTTTGGTATCAATCGTCAAATCTACTTCGGCTTCCCACTCTTCGACCACATGCATATAGTCCGGTTCAGCGAGGATGGGAGTAGAAGTTTCGGAAACCTTCCCCTCTCTTACTTCACACAACCTCCAGCGAGAGATGCCGGAAGTCTGCCACTTCTCGGCGAGCTTCAGAAATTGATCTCTATCTTCATAAAACTTAGACGCTTCAGAATCTTTAGCGAGTAAGCTACGAAACAAGCTCATCTTTGTAACGTCGTCAAAACTCTTAACAGCGTCAAAAACCGTTTTTTCCGCGTAGTTCAGACTGTCTCGAGGCGGTTCGTGTCTAAAAGTCGCATAACTAATCACAGCGACAACTAATACAACAACTCCGACCAAGCCGAGCACAAGCTTAAAGAGATTCTCTTCTTCTCTCATCACCATCTCCTCCTTGTCCACTGCCTTGATTTTTACTTATTATATTATATACGACTATGATATATTTGTCAAGTCTGCTTGCTATGAAACATTTTTTGTTCTAATCTCATATTATTATCGGGCCCATAGTAAAGTGGTATTACGCGGCATTCGCATTGCCGAGGCGCGAGTTCGATTCTCGCTGGGTCCACCATTTCAGATTTGGGTCGGAAGTTGCCTCGGCGCTTCGCGCCTCGGCAGTGGTTTCCGCCAAGAAATCCCAAGGGGTTTTG
>Ga0209515_10008146_pt1 | contig 12340 bp, 9 predicted proteins | sample Subgroupgradi54m_FD_187454 | JGI IMG/M metagenome (GOLD analysis project Ga0209515, IMG submission 187454) | Subsurface groundwater microbial communities from S. Glens Falls, New York, USA - GMW60B uncontaminated upgradient, 5.4 m (SPAdes)... ... | reverse complement strand
TTCCCTTTGATCACGTCACGGTTCATGTCCGCTCCATTCATCGGTGGCACGTACCTGCATACCAAGGAGCGCATGGATAAAACTTTGCGGCAGATGGAAGACCGCCGGCCCGAACATGTCTTTGTGGAAAAAAGGCTTTTTAACCATACGTTACCGGAGCAGTTTTATCAGCATTTTCAAACCATATCCCTGCTCATGGATTATCTGCATGCCCATTATACCGTTGATGAGCAGGGGCAGTATTTGCTGGCATTGAGGCGGCGATGACATTTTGGACCAATTTTTCCTTATTGACCTGGATCGTTTTGGCCAATGCCGTTGAACTGCTGATGGCGGCGGTGGTCCTGGGCGGGTTTTTCCCTCCGGTTTCTCACCTGACCGGACAGATCTTTCCTGAATTCAGCGGCACATTAAGACCCGAACACGAGACCCTGTATTACCGTTTTTTTATAGCCACGGCTTTTGCCGGCCAGCTGGGCGCCATGATATTTTTGCGCCGCCGTCTGGAGGACAAGGAATGGACCGGGGCATTAAAACCCCGGGCGTTAGCGGAAGGAGGTTGGCTCTTCCTGTTATGTTATGCCGCTTTTAAAGCCATCGTCTATCAGCCCCGTCATCAAATGGCTGCCTGCGCATTCGGGGTGCTGTTGTCCGCCTGTTTTTTGCATAAAATATTTTTTGACCGCTGCCGGGTTTTTTGGGAAGAGTGCGCGGATTTTATCAGCAGACCGTCCAATGCCGGGGGTCTCCGGTTTTTATTGGCCCTGGGCGGGTTTGTTTTGATCGCGGCCGTCATCGGCGTTCCCAACTTTTCCGCGGCCGTGGCCCGTTTCTTCGTCGGGGAGCAATTCCATCATAATGACAGTTTTATCATGGGTCCGGTGTGGGTGGTGGCCAGCGGTTTGACCCCCAATTGGGACGTGATCAGCCAGTACGGTTTCGGGCTTCCTTATGTGATGCGCGCTCTGGCGGCCTTGCTGGGCGGCATTTCTTATGAGTCGGTTTTTTTGGTCATGGTCCTGATGACCGTTGTTTATTATATGGGATGGTTTTGGCTCTTGCGCCGCTGGTTTGACAGCGTGGCCTTAGGCCTGGCCGCGGTGATATTGGGGATCAAGTGGCAGATGTTCCATCCCGGCGTCTATCCTTTCGTTTTTACTTATGCCAGCACAACACCGGTGAGGTTCATATTTGATCTGTTGTTTTTTACGTGCTTGTACCGGCATTTGATCAGTCAAAAGCAGTCCTGGTTTTGGCTGACTGCCATCGCGGCCGGCGCGCAGATATGGTATTTGACTTCGGAAGGGGTTTATTTGACATTGGCCTGGTGGTTTTATGTAGGCTGGTTATTTGTGGAAGCCAAAGGCCTGCGGCAGGCAAAGGCATGGCGGTCTCTGGCTTTTTCATTGATGCTGCCCTTGGTGTCCGCGCTGGTCCTTTTTGTCCTGACCGCAGGCCCGGCGGTATTCCAAAGCGCCTTCTGGGCCAATATGAGAGAATTTACCCAATATTTTTTCAGCGGTTTTGGGGTCATGCCCATGACCACCAACTTGACAGACCGGGAATTTGGCGCGGCTTTGATGGGTTTTCTTTTGCCGGTCGTTTATGTGATGACGATCATTATGGCCTCCATTTTGGTTTATAGCAGGACCCTGGGCCGCAGCGCTTTGATGGCGGTCATTTTGGCTGTTTACGGATTAGGGCTTTACCATTATTATGTCAGCCGCTCCACGTTGACCAGTTATCTGGTGGGGGGGTTGCCGCTGGCTTGGATCATCGGTTTCTGGTTGAAATACATCAGCGCCCGATGGGTGCTACAGGCGCGCCGCCGATTTTATGGATTGCTGTTGGGTGCCAGCTGCTTTGCGTTGGCGACCACGCATTTGTTTGTCGCCTACCCTAATATTTTAAACTGGTCGCGCAACCCTTATACGAACCCGCTGGTGGCCATGCCCCTTAAAGACGGCAGGCCTTATTTTCACCATTTGTTCAGGGACATTCCCGCGCCGTTTAAATTCAACATCAATGTTTTTGGAAAGGCCGATGACGGCTTGATCTCCGAAGCCGATTTTTCTTCCGATGACGCCCTCATCGATTATTACCGTCAGGCGTCGGATTTCAGCCAGGACGCGGCATTGATACAGAAATACACTTCCGTCGGACAGCGGGTCCCGCTGATCTCAAGTTTTGAGATCAAAATGCTCATGGACGCCGGGCGAAAACCGTATTTTTATTATTTTCCTTTGATCATTTCCAGGCCCATGACCATGCGCGCTTTGGCGAAAACCAGCATTTACACGACCGGCCAACTGCGAAAGACAATCAATGCCTTGGAACATGACCGCCCCGAGTATGTCTTTATGGAAAAATTGTTCGCCGTCCGGCCGTTGCCTGATTATTTTTATCAGGAATACGCCTCGTTTTTATTGTTGACGGACTACATTTTACAGAACTACCGGCCGATCGATTCCGGAAAATATCTGACGGCATTTAAGAGAAAAGAGGACCGATGAACCTTGCCCTGATCTGTTTAGTCAGCGTGTTTTTGGGTGTGGAACTTCTTTTCGCGGCTGTTTTGATTTCCCTGTTCTTCCCGCAGTCCCTGGACCCGCTGGCGATGCAATTATTTGACGTGTACCGCCAGAACATCATTCCTGAGAGGGATGTTTTGTTTTACCGTTTGTTTGTGGTCATGGTGCTGGGCATTTTCACGGTGCTGATGGCGCTGCGCAAGCGCTGGGACTCGCCGGCTGGTTGGCGCGCTTTCAAACAGTTCACCGTGCTGGAGGCCTGCGTGGTGAGCGCCCAGATCTTCTGCGCCTTTAAGCTTTTGCTTTTCCGTGAGATCATATTCTTGAACATTTATTATTTTGTCCTGTGTTTCAGTGTTTTGTTCAAAATTTTCTGGCCGGAGGTCAGACGTTCGCTCGAGAGGGCGGATGAACGCCTGAAGGATGACCGCTATTGCCGCCGCTTAAGCCCGTGGGTACGGGGGCTGTTTGTCCTTGTGATCATGGCCATTGTCTGGGTCCCTGATCATGAAGCGGCAGCGGCCCGCATGTTCATCGCAGAGCAGTTCCATCATATGGACTGGTTTTTGATGCCGGCGGGGTGGGCCCATATTTCCGGCAATATTCTAGGTATTGATAACATAAGCCGCTACGGCCTGGGAGCTCCGATCATTGTCAGTGAAATGGCCCAGCGGTTCCTGGGCGGTTTTACGTATGAACACGCATTGCTGGTCCTGCTGGTCATCGCAATCGTTTATTACATCATCTGGTATTGGGCTTTGGGGCGGTTTTTTGGGACAACACTTTTGGCCATGGTCGCCGTGCTGGCAGGCATGCGTCTGCAATTGTTCCATTGGGAAACATTCCCGTTCGTTTTCACATACCCCCAGACCACGCCTCTGCGGTTTTTCTTTGACGCGGTGTTATTCGCCTTGTTAGTCCGGCATATGCAAAAACCCGCCCTGGCCAGCCTTGTATTCATGGCCGCTGCCGCCGGGGCTGCTGTTTATAATGTCACCGGGGAAGGGTTGTACGTGCTGGCGGCTTTTTACGCGTTTTTGTTATTCAGAGAGGTTTACGCGCTGAAAGCCCGGGACCCGGGATTTTCACCGTTGAGCATGAAACAGCGTCTGCTCCTGGCGTTGATACCCTGGCTGACCCTGTTTTTATGCGTTTGGCTGACGGTCGGCGCCCATGTTTTCGGGAGAGAATTTTGGGACAATCAACTGGAATTCATGCGTTTTTATAAGGCCGGCCACGGCAGTTTGCCCATGGCCAATAATTTGGTCCCCGGCTTTGTTCTGCAAGCGGGCATGGCTTTTATTTTGCCCGCTGTTTATGTTTTGAGTTTGGTGGGATTGCTGGGGCTGATGGTGGACCGTAAGATCGGGCGTGAAGGGCTGGTGGCCTTAACGATGACCGTTTATTTATTGGCGGATTTCCATTACCATGCCATGGTCTCCAACAATACGACCGCCTATTTGCGCACAGGCCCCACGATCGCTTTCCTGGCCTGTTTTTGGTTATGGATCATCGTTGGCCGATGGGACGTTTATCGCCGGCGACTGTGGCTGCTGGCAGCGCTGGCCGTGGTGGTCATATCGATGGCGACCAATCATATCTTTTTGCTTTATCCCAATGTATTCAATTTGTCCCGCAACCCCATGACCCATCCGGTGGTGTCCCAAAATCCTCCGGGCAGGTTCAGTTATTTCAATCATTTATTCGTGTCCTACCCCGATGAGTTCAAGTTGCCGCTGAATTCACTGGGCCAAAAAGATGAAAAACTTTATATCGAAAAGGATTTTGCCGGCGACCGCGAACTCAAACAATTCTACCGTCAGGAAATGGACTATACCAAAGACGCCCAGTTGATCGACCGCCTGGTGCCTTTTGGGGAACAGGCGGCCTTGGTCAGCAGTTTTGAGGTCCCCATCCTCATGCAGGCCAAACGCCGGCCTTTTTTTTATACGCTGGACCTGCTTAACTCCCGTCCCCGGCGCATGCGCAATTTCGCGGTGACCCTGATCTATACCAAAAATAATTTTGACCGGGAGATCAGCCGCCTGGAAACGCGCAAACCGGCCTATGTGTTCATGGAAAAGATATTTCTCAACCGGCAGGTCCCGGCGGCCTATCTGCATGATTCCCAGGACCTGGTGATGTTGTTAAATTATATCTGGTCCCGGTATGAGCCCGCGGAATACGGCGAATACCTGGTGGCCATGAAAAGAAAAACACCATGAAACCTGTTTTTAAAAATGCCGCTGCCGAAAATCTGTGCTGGATCTCCCTGTTGACCCTGGCATGGTCCCTGCAGGTTTTGGTCGTTGTTGTTTTGATCTTCAGCTTCATACCCATCACGCTGGACCCCATCACCGAGGGGGTGGCGCCTCAATTATTACGGCTTTTTCAACCGGAAAGGGAGGTGTCCTTTTATCGTTTCTGGATCGTGCTGGCTTTGGGGACCCAGGTGGTCCTGATCCGGTTTTTTTCCAAACACCGGTTTAGATCATTGGCCATCGCGGAAACCGCCTGGCTTTCCCTGCAAGTTTTCGCTTCTTTTAAGATCATTCAATATGGAAATCCTTCATGGGCGAGGATGCTACTGTACATGGTGCTGGCTTTGTCCCTGGGCTCAAAAATATTTTGGCCCGAACTCGTCGGGGCCTGGCGTCGGAGAGAGGCGTGGTTCAAACACGTTCATCCACAGATCGTTTCGACGGGCATTCTGGTTTTGGTGGCTGTTTTTGGTTTATGGATCTTTGGTCCGGTCCAATATTTTGACAAGCACATCATTGCCCTAAGCCTTCTTTATTACGCGGCGGTTTTTGTATTCTTAAGAAATTGGCTGGCAAGCCCGGTCCTGGCCGCGGGCGCCGTGCTGGTCATGATCAAATTGCAGCTGTTCAATTTAGGTATCGCTCCTTTAGTCTGGCTTTATCCGGACCATACCCCGCTGGCCCATTGGCCGGACATCATTATCTTTACCTTGATCCTTAGTTATGTCCGGTCCAGCCTGGCCTTAAGGTTGTGGGCCTTGGCCTGCGTGATCGGCTTTGTGATGGTTGCCGGGGGCAGCGCGTTGCATCCTGAATTTTTTAAAGACATTCCCCCTCTGTCTATTTTTGATTGCCTGCATCAAAGGCATTTTTTTTCATACGCGGCTTCCTTTGCCATCCCGTTCATCTATATGGCGGTCATCGTGGGGACCATGATCAAGGGTTTCTATGATCGATTAGGGCATAACGACGGTATTCTGGCGGGGTTGGCTTTCTACGGATTAGTTTGTTATGCCCGTTTTATCTGGCACTCGGACCTTTACGGTTTTTATTGGTCGCCTTTGCCCTTAGTCGGCATCATGAGTTTTGTATTCGCCCAATGGGTTCGTCGGCTCAAAGAGGAGCAGGCCGTAATTGTCCAGGGAATGTTCCTGTTTTTGAGTTTAGGGGCCATTTTAACCAATGTTTTATTCACCTTTTACCCTCACGCGCTGTCTTTTATCTATCATCTATGAATAAAGCTGGGAACAATCATTTGAAATTTTGGCTGTCTGTCATCGTGTTATGCTGGGGCATTCAGGGATGGATGCTGGCAATCATTCTGGCCGGTCCCCGGCATTGGCCACAGACCTTTTACTATTTAGTGTTTGTTTTAGCCACAGGAGCGTCGGCATGGGTTGCGCGTTACAGGCAGCCCAGGTCCCTGGCCCTGTTCGCCTTTGTGGAATCGACGCTGACAGCCCTCCTGATTTGCGCACAGGTCCAGGCCGTGTTTTATGATTATCATGGGGTGCTGGCCCGCCGGGCTTTGGGGGTCCTCATGGCCATTTGTGTTTTGAATAAATTGGCCTGGGGACGGATCGATCCTTTCCTGCGGGCGGTTTACGCGCTGGCGGTGGACGCATCCAACAGATCTTTATTAAGGGTTTTTTTAAAATGTCTGGGGTTTGCCCTTGTTTTTTTATTGATCAACGTTCCGTCCCCGCAGGACCTGCTGGCCCATATGTATGTGGGGGAGCAGTTCCACCATTATGACATTTTTGTTTTGGCCCCGGGCTGGGCCGCTTATAAAGGTCATGTGATGGACGTGGACCATATTTCCCAATACGGTGTGGGCATGCCCATGGTTTTTGCCTGGATCAACAAACTCATGGGAGGGTTTTCCCATGCGCATGTGCTGGGCATCATCATGACAGGCACCATGATCTATTACGCCGCGTTTTTTATTTTTACGGGCCTTTGGCTGCGTAACTGGTTATTGGCGGTCATTGTTCTGCTTTTGGGGATGCGCGTGCAGATGTTCCATCCGGGCGTCTATCCTTTTGTGTTGACCTATCCGAGCGCCACCGTGATCCGGTATTTTTTCGATATTTTTTTCTTTTTATTGTTAGGACGGTATTTGAAGGACATGAGAACGTTCTGGCTGTTGGCCGCCGGGGTTTTATCCGGCTGGGCCGCGTTTTATATGGATTCAACAGGTTTTTTCCTGATCGGAGCCTTTTATTTTTATTTGTTGATGCTTTGGGTCCGTCCGCAGACGCGTCCTGCCAACAGCGTCCTGGCTTTGGCGTGTATTTTACCGCCGGCCTGCGCCGGAGCGCTTTTTTACAATGCCGTCGGCCCGGCCTTGTTCACGCACGCGTTCTGGAGCAATTTTCTTGAGACCGTGGACTATTTTTTAAGCGGCATCGGCACCTATCCGATGAATGAAAGTTTCAAATACCATAATTTTGGCGCGGGGGTAATGGGTTTTGTGATCCCCGTCGTCTATGTCTGGACGGTCCTATGGGCCGGGGGCCTTTGGCTGACGGGCCAATGCGGCCGGTGGCACATTTTAGTTGTTGTTTGGGCGATGTACGGCCTGGGGCTTGATCATTACTATATTGCGCGGTCTTTGCTGACCAGTTATTATGTCAGCGGTTTGCCGTTGATGATCGTCGCCGGCTACTGGATCAAAATGCTTGTGACCCGCCTGTCTCCGAAGATGCGGTATCCTTTTTTATTCGCGGGTCTCATGTTGAGCGCGTATGCTTTGCTGACCAATCATCTTTTGATGAGTTATCCCAATCGTGTGAATTTGAGCCGCAACCCCTTGATCGATCCGCTGGTGGCCCAGCCTCTGCCGGCGGATTTGTCTTCGTATTTTTTCCACATCTCCCGCAAAGACCCGGAAAATCTGAAAATGCCGCTGAATTCACTGGGGGAAAAGGACGAAGAAATTTTCAGCGAGCCGCAGGTTGCCTCGGACGGGGCCTTAAAAGGATATTATTTGAGGGACTTTGATTTCAGTAAGGACGCCGCTCTGATCGATTCTTTGACGAAGCCGGATGAACGGGTGGCCTTGATCAGCGATTTTGAAGTCAAAATCCTCATGCAGGCCGACCGCGGCCCGTTCTTTTATTATTTTCCCCTCATCAGTTCCCGGCCCAAACACATGCGCACCTTACCGATGAATTTTTTGCATACCAGTACTGACAAGTTCAACCAAACGGCCATTGGGCAGATCGCACGGGACAAGCCCCGGTATGTTTTTCTCGAGAAGATCTTTCTGCAGGGACCCGCGCCGGAGGCTTATTCGGCCAAAGCGGAAAATGTCTGGCCGATCGTGCAATATGTTCTTAACCACTATAGCGTCGTCACAACAGGGGAATACATCGCCGCCCTTGAGCGAAGGGACCGTTAAAGTGTTTTTATCAATCGTTATTCCTTTTTATAACGAAGGCAGAACAGCGGCCAGGGTCATTGATGACCATATCCATCAGATGAACATGTTATCGGCCCGTTTGGAAGGAGGAGAGATCGTTTGTCTGGATGACGCCAGTCAGGACGACACAGGAAATGTTTTGTCAGCGGCCGCCGGGAACAATGCGGCGGTGCGGGTCATCCGCCACGATCAAAACCAGGGCATCGCGGCTGCCTTTTCAAGGTTATTCAGGGAATCCAAAGGCACCCATATTTATTTGACCGGCGGGGACGGGCAATGGCCGGCGTCGAATTTGGGGGTTTTATTGGACCAATGGGCCCAAACAGGCGATGATCTGATCATCGGCGTGCGCCGCAACCGCCATCTGGTTTATGGCCCGTGGCGGACCATGCTTTCTTACGGGTTTAATGCGCTCGGGTTTTTCATCACCGGTTTTAACGGCCGGGACATCAACGGCATTAAACTGGGCCGCCGGGAAATTTTTATTGAGCCGGTCAAAAGCCGGAGTTTTTTTGCGGAGATCGAACGCCTTCAAAAGGCATTGCGCCACGGGTATCGCGTCAGCCATGCGCCGGTTGTCTTTTGTCAACGCGCCCAGGGCAAAGGCCAGGGCGCCCGGTTAAAGAATATTACGGATACTTTGAAGGATTTCTTAAAACACTTGACCCGATAAACTATTAAAATGATCCCTGTCATTTATTCCATCTTGTTGGCCCTGGAAGTTCTCATCATTTCTGCGCTTGTCTCCAATGCCATTCCTTATCCGCACACACCGTATCAGGAAACGCTGCTTTTGAGATACCGCGACAGCATACGGCCGGAAAGAGAGCTCATGCTGTATGCTATTTTCGCAGCCGCCTGTGTGTTGATCCAGACAGCGACGGTGCTGATCAACCGCGATTGTCGTCTCCTTTGCCGCTTGACCTTTGTTCAGGCCTTTTGGGTCACGGTGGAAGCGTGGGCCGCATTCCATATCATCATGGATGACGGGCCATCCTGGGTCGGCGGCAACCCCATGCTTTACGGCGCTTTAACCTTATCAGTCCTGACCAAAGTTTTTTGGCAGGAAATGGACCGCATGTTTCAATGGGGCCGTGGGCAATGGAGGGATTTGATATTACGATGGCGGCCTGCGGCATGGCCCTATGCGGGGGATCTTTTGGCCGTGCTTTTTATTTTTTTGGTCATTTATATCCCTGACCCGGAGGCGGTGGCGGCATGGTTATACATGGGGGAACAGTTCCACCAGTGGGACGGCAATTTCATGGGGGTGGACTACGGTCTTTGCAACGGCCTTTTGCCCGACGTTGACATTGTTTCCACCTACGGGTTCGGACTGCCGGTGATGATGGCGGGATTGATGAAACTGTTCGGCGGTTTTGGCTATACCAATGTCGTCAAGGGCCTGTGCTGGGGAGGCATCCTCTATTACTCTTTATGGTATTTTTTATTAAGGCGCTGGTTTGTCAGCGGGCTTTTGGCTTTTGCGGCGATCATCGTGGGCCTGCGCGCCCAAATGTTCGATCCCGTTGAAATACCCATTATCTGGCAGCAGGTGCCGGCGTCCATTTTCAGGTATTGTTTTGACATATTTTTTTTCTGGGCCATCTACAAACATTTGCACAGCCGCCGCCGGATCTTTCTTGTGCTGGCGGCCGCGGCTGCCGGAGCGGGATTGTATCATATGATGTCCACCGGCGCGCTGCTTTTGGCCTGCCTTTTATTTTATATAGGTATGCATATCGTCATTCCCTCTCTGCGGCCGCATGTCCTGCGATCACCCAAGGACGGGATCTTCCTTGTTCTGGTGGTCCTGTCGGTGCCGGCGCTCATGCTTCTGGGGACATGGTTGACGGTCGGTCATAACGCCTTGACCCGCTCCTTCTGGCTGAATGTGACGGAATATAATAATACATTTTACAATCTTTTAGCCACATTCCCTTTGACCGACAGTCTCAAGCGCAAAGAATTTCTTTTTTTTACCGGCGGACTGGCTTATCCGCTGCTTTATATGGGGACCGTGCTTTATATCGGCACGATGGCGTTCATCAAAAAATTGGAACCTAAGTTCATATTGGCCGCGCTGGTGGGGGTATATGGATTGTGTCTGCATTCCTACTATATCCTCGTATCCACCAAATATCTTCAGATCGGTTTACCGGGCATTTTTCTTTTATTTTTCTGGCTGGACCATATCATGGCGCTACGGCTGTCCCCGGCGTGGTCAAGAAGAACGCGCCGGACGGTCCTGGGCATTTCCTTATATATGTTGTTGACCGCGCCGATGTTCACGGCCTATCCTCATTTGCTCAACATGTCCCGCAATCCCATCGTGGACCCACGCACGGCCCAGCGGGTGGGGCATGATTCGTATTATTTCAATCAGTTATACGTGGATTTTCCCGAAGGCCTTAAACTGCCGGTCAATTCCCTGGGAGAGACCCAGGAAGGGTTAAAATATGAAAAAGATTTCAAGACCCACCAAGAACTCATTGATTTTTACCGCAAGGACACGGATTTTTCCGTCGACGCGGCCCTGATACGAAAATTCACGACGCCGGGCAGCCGCGTGGCTTTGTTGAGCAGTTTCGAGGTCCTGATCCTCCAGCAGGCGCAGCGCAAACCGTTCTTTTATTATTTTCCGCTGTTGAACTCCAGGCCCATGCGCATGCGTTCCTTTATGGCGTCCGCGGGCTCTATTGTGACCAAGGACAATGTGGCCAAAACCATCGGGGAGCTGGAAGCCCGGAAACCGGAATACGTGTTCATGGAACGTATTTTTTTGACCCCGCAAGTGCCGATGTGGTACGCTTACGGGTTTGAAGAAACGATTGACATCCTTAGATATGTGCTCAAGGATTATGAGCCAGTGGAAACCGGCCACTATCTTGTGGCCATGAAACGCAAACAATAGGAGATCGTATGGTCCCCATCGAGGAATTCAGGAAGGTCGAGTTGATCGTTGCCCGGATCAAAGAAGCGAAAGAACATCCTAATGCCGACCGGCTATATGTATTGAAAGTGGACACCGGTAAGGACGAGCGTCAGGTCGTGGCCGGGATACGCAAGGCCTATACGATCGAACAGCTGGTCGGCCGGCGCGTCATTCTCGTCGCTAATATGGAACCCGCGGTCATCCGCGGCGAAACCTCCAACGGCATGCTGTTGGCCGCTTCCGATGCCAATGGCATGGCCCTTTTGATGCCGGACAAGGACGTGGCTTTAGGCAGTATTGTGAAATGATCGAACAGTTAAAACAATTCGTCCCTTCACGGGTGTGTTTGCAATGCGACGGGTGCTGTAGGTTCAAGTCCGCGGATTCACCCTGGAGGCCGAAATTGGGCCCCGAAGAGTCCACCGGCCTCGCGCACAAGATCACGCACAAGGACTGGCTCGACGATGACGGGCATATCCGCACCCTGCGCCATTGCGGCGAAAACCTGTGTCGTTTTTTCAATCCCGGCGACCACACCTGCCAGATCTACGACAACCGTCCTTTTGAATGCGCGCTGTATCCGTTCGTCCTCTCGCGCTCATCCGAAGGCGTGGATGTCTACGTTCATTTGAGCTGTCCGTATGTCCAGGACACCGAGGGGTCAGCCGTGCTGGAGGGATACATCGGCTATTTGAAAGGATATTTCCAAATCCCGGCGGTGCTGGATTTCCTTAAACGCAATGCGGCCTTGATCCACGATTATTCTCCGTTTTTTTCTGAAATGCAGCATTTGTTCACCATCAAAGGACTACGGCCGTGATATCCACTCAAGATCTGCTAGCCTATAAATCCTTGTTCGATTCTTTTTTGGCCCGCGACGAACGCCGCGCGTCCTGTTATCATTTTTCATCCGTCTTTGCCTGGCAGGATTTTTTTCATTTCACCTTTGAGGTCATCCATGACCGTTTGTGCGTGTTCGCGCACCAGCCACAAGGATGTTTTTTGTATATGCCTCCCCTGGGCGGTCCGCTCGATCTATCGACGGTGGAAGAATGTTTCAAACGCATGGGCAAAAACGGTCTGGCACGCGTGGAAAATATTTGCGATAACCAATTGCCCGGGCTCGTTTCAAAGGAGTATAATAGCTGTCACAAAGCGGATGAGTACATTTACCGCAGGCAGGACATTG
>Ga0209515_10008145_pt1 | contig 12341 bp, 14 predicted proteins | sample Subgroupgradi54m_FD_187454 | JGI IMG/M metagenome (GOLD analysis project Ga0209515, IMG submission 187454) | Subsurface groundwater microbial communities from S. Glens Falls, New York, USA - GMW60B uncontaminated upgradient, 5.4 m (SPAdes)... ... | reverse complement strand
AGCGGAAGGCAAGTACATCAAGCAGACGGGAGGTAAGGGTCAGTACGGCCACGTGCGTATCCGTATGAAAAAGATGGAAGAGCTCGACCCGGAGAAGAAAATCGCGAAGAACGTCACGCGCGAAGAGTTAAAAAAATAAGCGAATTTGCGAGATGATATAGGCGATCTATGATACAAATAATCCCGACCCTTTTTTCTACAACTGAGGAGGAATATCAAAAAAGACTCAGTAAACTAAATTCCTGTGAGCTTTTGCAGGGAGGATGGGTACAACTTGACTTCATGGACAATAAATTTGTTCCAAATCTTAGTATTGGTCTTGATGTAGTAAAAAAATATCCATTGGAATATCAAAAAGAGGCACAATTAATGGTTATTGATCCTAATCAATGGATAGATAGACTGGTAGATTTTGGTGTAGACAGGATTATTTTTCCAGTAGAAATAGATAAAAATATTTTGGAATTAATTAATAAAATAAAACAAAATAAAATAGAAGTTGGTTTATCCCTAAACCCTGAAACAGAGGTAGAAAAGCTGGATCCTTATTTAGATTTATTAGATGCTGTATTATGTATGGGAGTTAAACCAGGAGAGGAAGGTCAACAGTTTAACACGAATACTTATCAGAAAATAGCTGATATAAAGCAAAGAAATCCTGGTATTAAAGTAGGAGTTGATGGTGGGGTTAATGATAAAAATGCAAAAGATTTAGCTGACGCCGGAGCTGATTATTTAGCCATAGGTTCGTTTCTATTTAATGGAAATATAAGTGAAAATTTAGAAATTTTATGGGAGGTAATTAATGAACAACAAGAAAGCTAAAAATATTGAACAAGTGGCAATTTTCGGCTCATCTCATGCAGATGAGAATAGTGAGTTGGCAAAAGATACATTTGAGGTTGCCAAAAAACTGGCAGAGGTCGGTTATATTGTGGTAGATGGAGGAGGGCCAGGGGTAATGAGAGCTGCAACAGCCGGTGCAAAATCAGCCGGAGGAAAAGTTGTCGGAATAGTACTTCAGGCAGATACAGATATGCATTATGAGGGCAGAGATCCGCAAAATTTATTTGATATAGAAATTAATGCCAAAAATTATGTTGAGCGGACAATTGCTTTAATGAGGGAAGGTCAGGTTTATGTTATTTTTAACGGTGGAACAGGAACCATATCTGAGTTTGGTATGGCCTGGGGGTTGGCTAAGCTTTATTTTGGTCACCATAAACCTTTAATCTTATATGGAAAGTTCTGGGAGAATATCATGGACAGCTTTAAAGAAAATATGTTAATTACCAATGAAGAACGGGAAGTATATAAAATTGTGGATTCTCCACAGGGAGTTTTAGATGCAATAATCCAGTTTGAAGAAGAGTTGGAAAGAGGAGAACATCAGCATATTAAAACAACCCGAGGCGATTTTACAAACTAAGACTCCTTAATCATTCTGGACAAGATAGGAACCAGAGATCTATTATTAACTTATGTCCCAAACTGCTCTTAATATCCACAAGCTGGAGGAAAAAGCTGTCTTAATCCGTGAAGATATCATAAAAATGCTGGTTGAAGCGGGCTCCGGTCATTCAGCCGGTCCTTTAGGAATGGCTGATGTATTTACAGCTTTATATTTTCATGTCTTAAACCATGATCCTAAAAATCCTGATTGGTCTGAGCGTGACAGATTAATCTTGTCTAATGGCCATATTTGTCCTGTCCGTTATGCAGCAATGGCGCATGCCGGATATTTCCCGATTTCTGAGCTTAAAACTTTAAGAAAACTCGGAAGCAGACTGCAGGGTCATCCGCACAGGACTTCTTTACCGGGACTGGAAACAACCTCAGGTCCTTTGGGTTCTGGTTTATCGCAAGCAACAGGTTTAGCTTTAGCTGGAAGACTGGATCAGGCTAAATGGAGAGTAATATGTTTGATGAGTGATGGGGAACAAGATGCTGGAAACACCTGGGAAGCTGCCATGCTTGCCGGAAAAGAAAAACTGCATAATTTAACAGCATTAATTGACAGAAATAATATTCAAATTGACGGTTTTACAGAAAATATTATGCCTTTGGAAAGCTTAAGAGCAAAATATGAGGCTTTTAACTGGCATGTCATAGAAATTGATGGACATAATATGCAGGAAATTATTGATGCCTTTAATCAGGCCAAAGCAATATATGAGACGCCAACTGTAATTATTGCCCATACTATCCCAGGAAAAGGAGTGGATTTTATGGAAAATAAATGGGAGTGGCATGGTAAACCACCAAATAAAGATGAGGCAAAACTGGCTTTGCATGAGTTAAGAACTTTGCAAGGAAAGATAAAGTCGGAGCATCAATGAACGCTAATTTGAACCCAAAATTATTTGATCTGGATATAGAGTTAGTTCCATCCAGAAATGGATTTGGGGAAGGACTGGTTTTAGCAGCAGAAGAAAATGATCAAGTTGTTGGACTTTGTGCAGATTTGACTGAGAGCACAAGGATACAGGCTTTTGCTGAAAAATTTCCGGAAAGATTTTTTGAAATAGGAGTAGCTGAACAAAATCTGGCTACAGTTGCGGCAGGAATGGCACTTGGTGGAAAGATTCCTTTTATCTCCTCTTATGCCACATTTTCTCCAGGTAGGAATTGGGAGCAAATCAGAACAACAATTTGCTACAATGATGTTCCTGTCAAAATAATTGGGAGCCATGCAGGGCTTTCTGTAGGTCCTGATGGAGCAACTCATCAGGCTTTGGAGGATATTGCAATTATGAGAGCTTTGCCAAATATGGTTGTTATTTGTCCGGCGGATTCAATCGAGGCAAAAAAAGCCACAATTGCTATAGCAAAAAATGGAAAACCTTCTTATATGAGATTATCTAGGGAAAAAGTTCCTACTATCACTACAGAGGAAACGCCTTTTGAAATAGGAAAAGCAGAAATATTTTATGAAGGAGATGATGTTACCATTATTGCAACTGGCCAGATGGTATACAGAAGCCTGCAAGCTGCTGAGGAGTTAAAACAGCATAAGATAAGTGTTCGAGTAATAAATTGTCACACCATAAAACCTATTGATAAACAAGCTATTTTAAAAGCGGCTGAGGAAACAGGGGCAATTGTAACAGTTGAGGAGCATCAAATAACCGGAGGTTTAGGTGGGGCTGTTGCTGAAGTTCTCTCAGAAAATTTTCCTGTTCCTTTAAAAATTATTGGAGTTAAGGATCATTTTGGGGAGTCTGGTGAACCAAATGAACTTCTGGAAAAATTTGGGCTGACTAAAGAGGCAATAATAAAAGCTGTAACTCAAGTAATCAGAATGAAAGTATAAGTATGTGTACAGGTTGTGAGAATTTACTCACGGAATTAGTAGCAGGAATTATATCTTTAGGGTCTTTTATTTTCTACTCTGCTCTACAACTTATTATTGCCTCTTTTAGCTGGAGTGTCAGTTTATTTTTTAGATTGACAAAATCTATCACTAGGTAGTAGTATATCCCCTATGAGGGGATATTATGGCATATAGACCAAAAGATACACAAGAGAGAATTCTTCATAGATTAAAAATTGCTCAGGGACATCTGAAAAAAGTAGTAGAGATGGTTGAGCAGGATAAATATTGTATAGATGTGATTCACCAACTTCAGGCAGTTGAAAGTGGTTTAAAAGAAACTGGTAATGTTTTACTGGAAAACCATCTCTCCGGTTGTGTTGCTGATGCCATGACTAAAGGTAAAAAAGACCAAGCAATAAAAGAAGTAATGGAAGTATTTAAGAAAAAATCTTAATTTATGAATTTAGACAAGATTCTTATAACAATCTTTAGCTTAGTAGGTATTATGTTTACCTATTGGTTCTTTTTAATGAGGAAGGAACAAGAGGTTGCGGCTACTTCTGATTCTATTGATATTATAGTGGATGGAGGTTATCAACCTGAAGTTATCTCCGTACCAAAAGGCAAAACTACAAAGCTTAATTTTAAAAGGTTAGATCCGTCAAGCTGTCTAGAAGAAGTTATCTTGGGTGATTTTAAAATCAGAAAATATCTTCCTTTAAACCAAACTGTAACTATTCCCATAACTCCTCAAAAGACAGGTGAATTTGTTTTTACCTGTGGCATGAATATGTTTCATGGAAAGTTAAAGGTGGTATAAATATGTCAGAAGTTAAACAAACGTATCCAATTAAAGGGATGCATTGTGCCTCTTGTGTGAGATTGATTGAAAAATCGCTTAATAAGTTGCCTGGTGTTAGAGAAGCTAATGTAAATTTAGCCACTGAAAAAGCCACTGTCACTTATGATCCGGATGAATGCAGTGATGAGCAAATTGCTTCTGCTGTATCGAATGTTGGTTATAAAGTAATAAAGCATGAGTCACAAGACCTTGAAAAAGAAGAGAAACAAGAAGAGTTAAAAGCTTTAAGAAATAAAGTAATAGTCAGTTTGACTCTTGGTGGTTTAATTATTTGGGGCAGTTTTCCGGGAATAATGAAGACTGCACCTTCCTTATTAACAAATCCCTGGATACAACTGCTTTTAGCTATTCCAGTGCAGTTTTGGGCAGGATTAGAGTTTTATAGAGCAACTATTCCAGCTCTTAAGCACAGACTTGCTAATATGGATACCTTGGTTGCGTTAGGAACAACTGTTGCCTTTGGATTCTCTGTATTCATCACCTTTTTTCCTAATATTGTTGAAAGTATAGGGATGGAACCAATGCCATATTTTGATGTTTCCACGATTATTATTGGGCTAATTTTATTAGGAAGATATTTTGAAGCTAGAGCTAAAGCTGGCACGTCTGAGGCAATTAAAAAACTTATTGGCTTACAAGCAAAAACTGCAAGGGTTATGAGAAGTGGTGAAGAAGTAGATATTCCAATAGACCAGGTACAAATTGGAGATGTTATAAGGGTCAGACCCGGTGAAAAGATTCCAGTTGATGGAACAATTATTGAAGGTGAATCTTCAGTGGATGAATCAATGCTTACCGGAGAAAGTATTCCTGTCGATAAAACTAAAGGGGATAGTGTAGTTGGTGCAACTATCAATAAATCAGGAACATTTACCTACAAAGCCACAAAAGTTGGTTCTGATACTATGCTAGCTCAAATTATTAAACTAGTTCAAGAGGCCCAAGGCTCTAAAGCTCCAATTCAGCGGATTGCTGATACCATCTCCTCCTATTTTGTCCCTATTGTCATTATGCTGGCCTTTGCCACCTTTGGTATTTGGTATGTATTTGGTGGGTCCCAAGCCTTTTTATTTGCTTTACTTAATACAGTAGCAGTATTAATCATTGCCTGCCCTTGTGCAATGGGGTTAGCTACACCTACGGCCATTATGGTTGGTACAGGTAAAGGAGCAGAGCATGGAATCTTAATCAAAGATGCTGAAAGCCTAGAGATAGCACATAAAATTAATACTGTTGTTTTTGATAAGACAGGAACTTTAACTAAAGGAAAACCAGAGGTTACAGATATAGTTTCCACAAACAAAATTAAGAAAGATGAAATACTTAAATTTGCAGCTTCCATAGAAAAAGGCTCAGAACATTCTCTGGCGGAATCTATTGTAAAAAAAGCAGATGAAGAAAAGCTTGTGCTGGGTCAAGTCAAAGGGTTCAAAGCTATTGCAGGACATGGGGTAGAAGGCATAATTGAGGGAAAACAAGTTTATTTTGGTAATAGAAAGTTAATGGAGCAAGAGAATATAAAGATTGGCTCTTATCTTGATCACATTGAGCGATTAGAAAATCAGGGAAAAACTGTCATGATGTTGGCAGTAGCGGATAAGTTAGCAGGGTTAGTTGCAGTTGCAGATACTGTTAAAGAAACTGCCAAAGAAGGAGTTGAGGCTTTAAAGAAGTTGGGAATAGAGGTGATAATGATTACAGGTGATAATCAGAGAACTGCTCAAGCAATAGCTTTAGGCTTAGGGATTAAAAAAGTTCTTGCAGAGGTATTGCCAGATCAAAAGGAAGCTGAAGTGAGAAAAATTCAACAAGAAGGGAAAATTGTAGCAATGGTTGGAGATGGCATAAATGATGCTCCTGCTTTAGCGGCAGCTGATATTGGAATAGCTATGGGAACAGGAACAGATGTGGCTATTGAGGCCGCAGACATTACTTTAATCAACAAAGATTTAAGATCAGTAGCAGCTGCTATAAACCTTTCTAAAAAAACTATGCGAACAATAAAACTGAATCTATTTTGGGCTTTTGGTTATAATATTATATTAATACCTGTTGCTATGGGCATTTTATACCCTTTTTTCCATATACTGCTTAATCCAATCTTTGCATCGGTTGCTATGGCAACTAGTTCTATATCAGTAGTCTCAAATTCGCTACTGCTAAAGAGGACTAAACTATGAATCTTTGGGTAATATTTTTAACTGGCTTAACAGTAGGAGGATTAACTTGTCTTGCTGTACAAGGAGGTTTACTTGCTTCAACCATTGCAGCTAGGGGATCCAAACATACAATTTTTGCGACTTTGGCTTTTCTTGTCATGAAACTTGTTACCTACACAATTTTGGGATTTATCCTTGGAGCTTTTGGAGGAGCCTTAAACATATCACCCAATGTTCAAACTATTATGCAGTTTATGGCAGGAGTCTATATGGTTGTGATCGCTTTAAATTTACTTAATGTCCATCCAATCTTTCGGTATGCTGTTATTCAACCCCCCAGATTTCTTACCAGAATGGTCAGAAATCAATCAAAAAGCAGGGATTTATTTGCTCCGGCTTTTCTGGGGGCGTTGACTGTCTTTATTCCTTGTGGAACAACCATTGCCATGGAAACTCTGGCTATCTCATCAGCTAATGCTCTTTTTGGTGCACTAATTATGTTTTTCTTTGTTTTGGGTACAACTCCACTATTTTTTGGAGTTGGATTTCTAACCACTATTTTAGGTGATAATTTTCAGGGAAGGTTTTTAAAATTAGCTGGACTTTTAGTCCTCTATCTAGGTATCACATCTGCTAATGGGGCTTTAGTAGCAGCAGGATCACCCATAAGCTTACCATCTGTATCGATTGATTTAAGCAGAAATGCCAGGAACCAAGCACAAGCCACTCAAAATGAAACACCTATCACCCAAAATCCAGAGATAGATATAAAAGCTAATGGATATTTCCCTAACTATATTAGAGTTAAAAAAGGTGAAACAGTTAATTTAACCTTAAAAAGTACAGATGCTTTCAGCTGTGCAGCAGCTTTTAGAATTCCATCCCTAAATATTGCTAAAAACTTACAACCTAATGATACCCAGCTTATTAGTTTTGTTCCTACACAAGCAGGTCAAATTCAGTTCAACTGCTCTATGGGTATGTATAGAGGAGTAATTGAGGTCATATGAGCAAAATCGTAAAGAAAAAGTTAAAAATTGAAGGAATGCATTGCACTTCCTGTGCCATGAATATAGATTTTGATTTAGAGGATGTGGAGGGGATCAAGTCTGTTAAAACAAGCTATGCCAAACAGGAATGTGAAATAGAATTTGATGAAGAAAAGATTAGTCATCAAAAGATTATTCAAACAATTAAGAAAACAGGTTATACTGTAGTAGATGTTTGATTTAATTTCTGTTGGGGATGCAACAATTGATAATTTTGTCCAAATTCATGATGCGGAGGTTAAGTGTAATATTGATAAAACTCAGTGCATGCTTTGTGTGGAATATGGGGATAAAATTCCGGTTGATAAACTAACACATTTAGTTGCCGGAAATGCTGCAAACAATGCTGTTGGAGGATCAAGATTAAAATTAAAATCCGCAATTTATGTAAATGTCGGCTCTGATCCGGCTGGTAAACAAATATCAGATAAATTAAAAGAAGAGGGAGTAAATTTAAGATATCTGCAGGAGAACAAAGGAATGGAGTCTAATCTTTCGACTGTTTTAACTTTTCAAGGAGAGCGAACAATTTTTGTCTATCACCAGGAATGGAAATATAAACTTCCTGAGTTAGATAATGCAAAATGGGTATATTTTACCTCCATAGCACCATCTTTTACTCATTCGAATTTATTAAATGAGTTAACCTCATACTTAGAAAGAACCAGTGCGAAACTTTTGTATAACCCGGGAACTTATCAAATAAAAGATGGAGTGAAAAAACACCCGAGGCTGCTTTCTTTATCTGAGCTTTTTATTGTAAATAAAGAGGAAGCAAAAAGAATTTTGTATGGGAAAGATGATTTAGATATTCCAATAAAAAAACTTTTGAAAGAAATTGTGGATTTAGGACCCAGAATGGTTATTATTACAGACGGGCCTGAGGGGTCTTTCGGATTTGACGGAGAAAAATATTATAAATTGGGAGTTTTTCCGGCAAAATTAGTTGAAGCAACAGGTGCAGGAGATGCATTTGCAACAGGAGTGTTGTCCGGACTTTTTTATGGTAAGGATTTAGCTGAAGCTATGAGATGGGGAGCTGCAAATGGAGCCTCTGTTATTGAACAAATTGGTCCTCAAGCCGGACTTTTAACTTACAGTCAAATGCAGGAAAAATTAAAAGAGAATTCAAAAATATTAGCTAGGGAAATTTAGCCTGTACTCATGTGTTTCAGAGAATAGTTAAAAGTGGCGTCTACTTTTTTATGTGGATTAAAAATATTATTTGGATCAAAAATTTCTTTGACTTTTTTAAATAACTGATAAATATCATCTCCATACATTTCTGGCAGATATGGTCCTCTTATTAACCCATCATTATGCTCGCCGGACATAGAACCTTTATATTCAAAAACTAATTTAAAAACTTTATCCATCAAACTTGGAATAATACTTCTTACCTCCTCGTTCCCTAAATCCATTAAAGGAATAATATGAAAATTTCCATCTCCAATGTGTCCGGCTAAGGTGTAGATCATTTTGTCCTTGTAAGGGGCAATAATCGCATTAAGTTTTGGCAAAAATTCAGGTAAGTATTCTGGTTTTACAATAATATCATCTATAAAAGGTGAAGCTTTCATTCCTTTGGCATATTTCATTAAAAGTCCAAAGCTTTTATGTCTGATAATCCAGTATTTTTCCTGATCCTTCTCCGTAGTTTTTACATCAGCTTTTAAATTAAATTGTTTCAAGGCGGTTTTTGCGTCCATCGCCTTATATAGTGCATCATCTTTATTATTTGATGTAAAGTTGGCAATTAAGGTAAGTTTTGGAATTTTTTGCATGCTGTCTATTTTTAAATTTAGGTAGGCAGATAATCTGTTACTATGTTTAAAATTTGCTGCAATGTCCCAGGCATGATTTAGGGCCAGCTTTAAAGTTTGATCATCATAGCATTCAAAAGATTCAGGTTTATACTGCAGAGTAGTTTTTACAACTTGATCAAGCTGAGATAAATCAGGTAAGGATATAACCAGTAAAGTCTGATGAGCTTTTGGCTTAATAAGTCTGAACTGCGCCTCAGTAATTATACCCAAAGTTCCCTGAGAGCCTATGATTAACTTACTCAAATCAAAGTTTTTTCCATCCCAAACTTCCCAAAGATCATAGCCTGTTGAGTTTTTAGAGGTTTGGGGTTTAGCTTTCTTTACTAATTCTTCATTTTCCTTAATAAGGTTATAGATTTCTGAGTATATTTTCCCCTCAAAATTTTTTTGAGTAATTTTTTTCTCCAATTGATCCTTAGCTAAGCTTTTAAATGTGTACTCATTGCCATCAGATAATATTACTTTCATACAATTTAGGTATTTATTTATTGGTCCATAAGTTAATTCCAGCTCCCCGCCTGCATTATTTGCAATCATTCCACCAATTGTACAAATTTCTTTGGAAGCAGGATAAGTTGGAAGTAGTAAATCCTGCTTTAGCGTTTCAGCTTCAAAATCGCGATAATACATTCCTGGTTGAACAATCGCGGAACTCCCGCTTAGTTTTATTAATTTATTAAGACCTTTTATATCTAAGATTATAGATTCACCAATTGCCCCACCACTCATATCTGTACCTGCTGAGCGGACAGTTATATATAAAAAATCTTTTAAATGTTCATTAACAAACTCAACAATTTTTTTAATTTCATCCGAACTTTGAGGATAAGTTACAAGTTCTGGCATGAGTTCAAAAATAGAAGCATCTTTTGAATAGAGAGCTAAGGTTTGTGGATCATTAACAGCTTTAACAAACTCTGATAAATCATCTTTAATGGGCATATGATTATGGTACCATAATATTATGGAGCCCCAAATTTTTGATGTAATTATAATCGGAGCCGGACCTGCCGGAATATCTGCAGCAATTTATGCTGTCAGGAAAAATCTGAAGGTCTTGGTTTTAACAAAAGATATTGGCGGACAGGCAGCTTTGTCCGGTGATATAGAAAATTATCCTGGATTTTCTCTTATTTCCGGAGCAGACTTAGCAAAACAATTCAGGATTGAGCTTGTTAATTTTGAAAATAAAGGGCTTTGGCTTAAAGAAGGAGTGGAAGTTGTCAGCTTAGAAGGAGCTGATCCGGATTTTATAACTACCACCTCTGACAATAAATCTTATCATGGAAAAACTGTAATCATTGCCTCAGGAAGAAACCCAAAAATGCTGGATATTCCCGGAGCAAAACAGCTTCTAGGAAAAGGGGTGGCAACCTGTGCAACCTGTGATGCACCTTTCTATAAAGATAAAGATGTGGCTGTAATTGGTGGAGGAAATTCTGCTTTGGATGCAGCTTACTCTCTGGAAAAAGTTGCCAGAGAAGTAACTTTGATTAATAATACTGAGAGTTTAGCTGGCGATGAGATTTTACTTAAAAATGTAACCACCTCTCCCAAGGTTAAAGTTTTAAATAACTGTGAGGCTTTGGAGATTTTAGGGGATAAAGCAGTTGGAGGCATTAAGATAAAAGATCAGGGAAAAGAAGAAGTAATTCCTGTCTCAGGTATATTCATTGAAATTGGATGGACTCCTTCTACTTCTTTTGATCGCTTAACCAATAAAAATGATTCAGGGGAAATTGAGGTGGATGAGTATGGGGCAACATCAGTACCTGGAATTTATGCCTGTGGGGATGTAAATAATATCTGGGGAGAACAGATTGTAATAGCTGCAGGGGAGGGATCAAAAACAGCTCTTCGGGTAGCTGAGCACTTATCCAAAGTACCTCATCAGGCTACATCAAATATACACGAAGGTTAAGAGTGAACCACAACTCTGGTTCCTGGATTTTCAGGAGTTGCCCGGACTGCATTTTCCCCAGCTGGTACAACAGGCCCGGCCCATTCAAAAATCTGATGAGCATTAGCTAAAGGTTCATTAACACATCCATGAGACATAGGATGGCCAAAATTATTATGCCAGTAAGCTCCGTGTAAGGCAAAGCCCTGATAAAAAAACATATTATCAGGAACGTTAGGCAAATTATAATATGTTCCCAGTTCTTGTGATCCACCTACCATGCTTTGAGAACGGGTTTTACTCCAGATATTAAATGTCCCCACAGGTGTGGGCCCCCATTTACCTGAAGAGATTGGAAACTGCATAACAACTTTATTTCCCTCGTAAGCTGTCAGTTGCTCAGTTGTTAAATTAATATCTATCCATTTTTCTTCTCCTGATGCTGTGGTTGTTCCCAGAACCCGGGTTTCAGAATTATTAGCATCAGCAATAGATTGTTGAAAAGCATAAGATAAAGAAGTCTTGGGATAGTTTATAACCTGACTGTTAAAGATAGCAGTTGTGGCATTTTCATCAAAATTACCATTAGATTTTGCAGCTTCTTCAGCACTGCAGCAGGAGGTTGTTGGATCGCCTGAAATATGTAACTTATAAATAATCTCGCGTCTGATTGATTGGAAATTAAAGAAGATAAAAGTTATCGCAGTAATTATTAAAAGTAAAGGTAAAAGACGGTGCAGCATATGAAAAATTATGCTTTCCGTCAAAAGCAATGATTTCACCTTTTTGACTTTAGTCAAAAAAGCAAGGTTATAATGTCTGAGCAGTAAAATATTCCTACTGCGAAGATATTATGTTCTTATTGTGAGGCAAAATTAACCTGGACGTCAAGAGGTATTTTTAGGAGTATAATCATTTTATGATTAGAAAAGTTAAAGAGGGATATCAGCAAGCTGTAACCTTTGGTTATAGGATTGTTGCAGAAAGCGGCAGGAATATGGGAACTTATCCAACAAAAGAGCAGGCAGAAAAACGTCTCCGTCAAATTGAAATGTTCAAACACATGAAGAAAAACTGATATAGTAGGCTTAATGATTTATGTAAATCTTCTGATAATTTTTGCCAATTTTTGGATTTGGAAAATATTAAAAGAAAATCCAATAATTGGAATAGCTTTAATTATAGTTAATATACTCCTGTTTCTTTTGACTACTAAGATCAATAAAATA
>Ga0209515_10008144_pt1 | contig 12342 bp, 14 predicted proteins | sample Subgroupgradi54m_FD_187454 | JGI IMG/M metagenome (GOLD analysis project Ga0209515, IMG submission 187454) | Subsurface groundwater microbial communities from S. Glens Falls, New York, USA - GMW60B uncontaminated upgradient, 5.4 m (SPAdes)... ... | reverse complement strand
AAAGCTTAGAGGCAGGAGACGTGATTACCGTGACGGCAACCTTAAGATACATTGACACTAACAATGTAAGATACATTGTTGCGGTAGAAGATGTCAGTCAAATTACAGCTGAGGATTTGAGTGGAAAGGGCCTCACAGCAACGATTCTTGATGCCCTTGGGAACTTCTTCACTAATCCGATTTTCTGGTTGCTCATCGGTCTTTTACTTCTCTACCTCATTTACCGATTCTTAACGGCAAGGAGAGAACCACCGATGTACCCGCCAACAGGAAGTGGGCCGACAGTAGTGGCATATCCGCCTCCGCCAGTTGGCGGAGCGCCGGCTGGCGGACCGGGAGTGTCGATGTATTCGGCGCCTCCGCAAGCACCACCGCTCCCACCTAGACCGCCTGAACCACCGCCATTTGGTTAGATTCAGGAACAGAATCTAGAATCTGGAATAGGAAAAGTTAACCCCCCAAGCGGGGGTTGACTTTTTTATAATTCTATTGTACTTTCAATAAAATGAGGATTAGTCAAACGGCAGTACTAATGGGCTTAACAAGCTTGCTTTTAGCCGGACTTTTGGCCCCCACGATCTATGCCGCCGAAGATGGCAGTTTTCCTGTTTTCCCGACTATTATTGGTGATGCTCCCGAGAGAGGAGGGACGAGCAGCACCGCGAGTACTACCAGCAATACTTTTATCTCTCCGGCTTCGCCACCTAAAGTTGAAAAGACAAGCACCAATAAAACTACGGTGAAGCAAGCTTCAGCTGCATCTGCGGAGAATAAAGAAGATACTCTAAAGGAAAAAGATTATGTTGTAACTAACAAGCAGGGGGTTTTCTCTCCGTTCGGGTATGCTAAGAAGAGAATTGTTGGGGACGCGAAAGCGGGAGAAGGCGGACTCACTGCCTCCGTGCTTGACGGCGTCGGCGGGTTTATTATGTGGCTATTTATAATTATTCTTTTAGTCGCGCTTGCTTTTGTCAGCTACCACTACCTTACACTTAAAACTAGCGGACGGAGAGCTTAGGGTTGACACAGCTTTTTTCTCCTCTATACTTCCCCTGGGAAATAAACATGATTGACTCTTTCATAATTGAATATTTACCTGGAAAAACTTTTTTAGTTGCTTCAAGTCCCAGTCCTGTGTCTCACAAATAGCACTAATTTGACAGAGCGAATTTTAGACAGATTTGCGACGCGAGGAGCGATGTGTGCCATATGGCACATGAGCGACGAGCAACAATGAAGGTGGCCGAAATTGGCTCTGCCTTCGGAAGCTTAATAATGGCAAGCTTCTTCTTTGCTCCTCCTCGAAGTGCCACAAGGCACTACATCGTCGTCGCGCATCGAATCTTACTCATTATTAAGCTTTCAAATTTAGCGATATTTGTGAGATACAGGACGTCTTTAGGAGGATTTGATCCTGGTCCAGGATGAACGCTGGCGGCGTGGATAAGGCATGCAAGTCGAGCGCTCCGACGGATCCCCGCAAGGGGGCTCGTCGGAGAGCGGCGAACGAGTCAGTAACACCTTGGTTACCTACCCCGAAGTCAGGCATAGCTCACCGAAAGGTGGGGTAATTCCTGATAGTGTCCGACTTTACGTCGGACTAAAGGAGCAATTCGCTTCGGGAGGGACCTAGGTTCGATCAGCTTGTTGGTAGGGTAACGGCCTACCAAGGCTACGACCGATAGGCGGGGTGAGAGCCTGATCGCCGACGAGGGCACTGAGACACGGGCCCTACTCCTACGGGAGGCCGCAGTCGAGAATATTCCACAATGGGCGAAAGCCTGATGGAGCGACGCCGCGTGCGGGATGAAGGTCTACGGACTGTAAACCGCTTTTCCTTGGGAAGAAGCCGAGCACATAAGTGCGGAAGAAATTCGGCGCTTATGTGCTCGGTTGACGGTACCAAGGGAATAAGGGGTGGCTAACTTCGTGCCAGCAGCAGCGGTAATACGAAGACCCCGAGTGTTATCCGGATTTATTGGGCGTAAAGAGTGTGTAGGAGGTTTGGTGCGTCTTGCGTTAAATCTCACCGCCTAACGGTGAGGCTGCGCGAGATACGACCAGACTAGAGGAGGTGAGAGGTCTGTGGAACGCACGGTGTAGGGGTGAAATCCGTTGATATCGTGCGGAACACCAAAGGCGAAGGCAGCAGACTGGCGCCTTCCTGACTCTAAGACACGAAAGCGTGGGGAGCAAAAAGGATTAGATACCCTTGTAGTCCACGCCCTAAACTATGCCGGCTAGCCGTTTCGAGTATCGACCCTCGGAGTGGCGCAGCTAACGCGTTAAGCCGGCCGCCTGGGAAGTACGAGCGCAAGCTTAAAACTCAAAGGAATAGACGGGGGTTCGCACAAGCAGTGGAGCATGAGGTTTAATTCGATAGCAAGCGAGAAACCTTACCAGGGTTTGAAACTGAGACGAAAGTCCGACGAAAGTTGGACCCTTTGCTTTTAGTGAACGGCTCAGCAGGTGCTGCACGGTTGCCGTCAGCTCGTGTCTTGAGATGTACCCTTAAGTGGGGAAACGAGCGCAACCCTTACCAGTAGTTACAAGTGTCTACTGGGACTGCCCGTCACAGATGGGAGGAAGGAGAGGATGACGTCAAATCAGCGTGGCCTTTTGATACCCTGGGCAACACTCATGCTACAATGGTCGGTACAACGGGTTTGCAAAGTCGTAAGGCGGAGCTAATCTCTAAAAACCGGCCCCAGTTCGGATTGAGGGCTGCAACTCGCCCTCATGAAGCCGGAATTGCTAGTAATCGCGGATCAGCACGCCGCGGTGAATACGTTATCAAACCTTGTACTCACCGCCCATCACGTCAGGGGAGCCGGGAGCAGGTGAAGGTCGTTTTACGACGGACTAGCCTGAGCTCGGTAATCAGGACGAAGTTGTAACAAGGCACGTGTAGCGGAAGCTGTACGTGGATCAATTAAACTTTATAGATTAGATCGCCCGCCAAAATTTTGCTTCGCAGAACTTAAGCGGGTAGAGGTGTTGATCGAGGAACCTTTATGTCTCGATCCTTCTCTGACACAACGTCGGAGTCGATTCAAGGACTTGGAGCAACTAAAAAAGTTTTTATACTAAACCATAAATGACTGAAGAGAATAAAAAGAAAGTTTTAGTGGCGGAGGATGATCCATCCTTGTCTCAGATCCTAAGCTCCCGATTAACGAGAGCGGGGGTGGAAGTAATCAAAGCCAAAAGTGGCGAAGAGGCCTTAAAGGTTATGCGAGAGGTGAGACCGGATCTCATTCTTCTTGACCTTATTCTCCCCGGGAAGTACGACGGTTTTGAGGTGCTCCAAAAAATTCAGGAAGACCCGACACTAGGGGGCTGCGCGATAGTGATCATCTCTAATCTCGGGCAGGAAAGTGATATTCAAAGGGTGAAACAGCTAGGGGCGGTAGAATATTTTGTTAAAGCTAAAACCTCAATTGACGATTTAATAAAGAGGATAGAAGGTATTCTTGCAACTGCGAAATAATCAAGCTCTGGTTATACACAACCCCAGTTTGGTATTATTAAGGTAAAGGTCAGGTTATAGTTAAATTTTAAACTAATGAATCATAAAAAGGGATTTACCCTCATCGAGCTTTTAATCGTTATCGGAATTTTAGGCATCCTCGCTGCCGCAGTCGTCATTGTTTTGAACCCCGGCGAACTTCTAGCCCAAGCAAGAGACGGTCAGCGAATTGCTGACTTAGACAGCGTGAAGACGGCTACTGCACTCTATTTAACTGATGTTGCGTCTCCTTCGTTTTCCGGGACGGGCTATATCCAGAATGCTTTGGGAACTTGCCCTTTTACCGGGAGCTGCACGACAAGGACTGGCATCACAGTTGATGGAACGGGCTGGGTTGATGTTAACCTAACCCAAATTTCTGGAGGTTCGCCACTCCCCAAACTTCCTACTGACCCGACTAATAATGGAACCTACTTCTACGCTTTTAAGACCAGCTCTGCTAGCACCACTTTCGAGATAGACGGCAGGCTAGAGAGCCAAAAGCAGCGAGGCAAGATGATAACAGACGGCGGTAATCAGAATATCTGCACCACTTACATTGAAAGTACCTGTTTTTACGAGATAGGCAGTGCTCCAGGATTGAATCTCTAGATGGAGGGATATGCTGCGAGCTTAGCAGCACTTGGCATTGCGGTAGTTTTAGGGATAGCGTCTCAATTCGAATTGGGGCGCTTTCTCTTAAGAAGACGCATTAAGTTAATCTTCCCCGCGGGTATTTTCATAATTTTTGGCCTTATTGGCTATGAAGCGATAAGACAGTACTTGTTTTGGCTCCATGACCCCTTAGCTAGATTTCTCCTCCCTCCCTATCAGAGCTTTAATTACTTTGGCGTCTACACTTTAGCTCGATTTTCCGGGCCTTACTTGATTTCTCTCGGTCTCGCTTTGATGATTTTGCAGGCAACCAAAACTATCAATCGGAGGAGAGGAGAGTTGCTTTTTGAGAAAGAAGAACCTTACTTAGCGGCTACCTCAATTTTTTTGGTAGGTCATCCGGGGTGGCTCATATATTTAATTTTTCTTTTGGGAATCTATTTATTATGGCACCTCGTCTTTCGTTTAAGGGGAGCGAAAGACATTCGTTTGCCCCTCTATCGGCTTTGGGCGCCTACCGCTTTCTTTGTTATACTTTTGAATGAGTACTGGTTCAGCCAAACGAATTGGTGGCAATTACTAGTTATATGACAGGTATTCCTGACGCTAAATTAAAAGAACTGCTTGTGGGAGAGGGGCTAATAACTGCAGAGCAGTTTGACGAAGTTACGCGAGAAGCTGGGGTGACAGGGAAGAGCGTGGTGGGTATTCTCCTTTCCAAAGATTTAATTACTGAAAATTACTTTGAAGAGCTCTTGTCGCGTTATCTGGGAGTTCCCTTAATCCAGCTTGATACCGCTAAAATTGACATTAATATCCTTTCTCTCTTGCCGGAGGAGATAGCTCGCCAGCGAAAAGTAATCCTCTTTAAGAAGAATTCTGATGGAAGCATTGATGCGGCGATGGAAGACCCATCAAATTTGGTTGACATCGAGTACCTCACACGCTACCTGAATGCCAAGGTCAATCCGTACCTTGCTCCGGCAAACGAGCTTAATAAAGGGTTTTCTCTCTACGCCAGGGCTACCGCCCAGAATTTTAAGAAAATTATTGAAGATAATGTAACGGCCTCACTTCAGGTGGGAACAAAGAGTGCCCAAGAAAGGGCCGAAGAGGTGCCGATTGTTGCTATCGTAGATAATCTTATCTCTTACGCCATCTCCCTTAGAGCTTCAGATATCCATTTGGAAATTTTCGATGAGTTTTTGCTTATTCGTTATCGAATTGACGGAGTGTTGCAAGAGATACTAAGAATTCCGAAACAAGTCCACCCGGCGATTTCTGCCAGATTGAAACTTCTGGGTGGATTAAAACTTGATGAGCACTCAAAGCCCCAAGACGGACGCTTTCGTTATGGATCGGGGCGAGACATTATTGATATTAGGGTCGCAATTATGCCCACTTATTACGGCGAAAAAATGGAGATGCGATTATTGCGGACGACTGACCGGGCACTTTCTTTCGCTGAATTAGGACTCTCTCCCGAGACCACCAAACTTTTAGAGGAGAATATCAAGAAAAGTTACGGGATGGTTTTGATTAGCGGGCCGACCGGCTCGGGCAAGACAACAACTCTTTACGCGGTTTTGAATGTCTTGAATCGGCCGACGGTGAACATTGTGACGGTTGAGGACCCGATTGAATACGATATTAAATTTGTTAATCAAACTCAAATTAATCCGGCTGCGGGCATCTCTTTCGCCAATGGACTTCGAGCTATTCTGCGGCAGGATCCGAATATCATTATGGTGGGAGAAATTAGGGATGGGGAAACGGCTGAAATTGCAACACAAGCGGCGTTGACCGGCCACTTGGTTTTATCCTCCCTCCACACGAATGACGCTCCGACGGCTATTCCAAGATTTATTGACATGGGTGTGCCTGCCTTTTTGGTGGCAGCGGTTTTGAATTGCATTATGGCTCAGCGGTTAGTAAGGAAAATCCACCTGGATTGCATCGAGTCATATGAGCCAGATCCGGCAACAATCGAGATAATTAAAGAGCAGCTTAAGGTTTTGGGAGTAGAGGCCGAAAAAGTAGATTTACCGAGCCGCTTCTACAGAGGAAAGGGTTGCGCTATCGATAATTACACCGGTTACGAAGGTCGAGTCGGAATTTACGAACTTTTAAGCGTCACTGAGTCAATCAGGAAAATAATTCTTGACCCAAACTTTTCGCTGGATAATTTGAGGCAGGCGGCGAGAGGCGAAGGGATGATCAGTATGTTCGAGGACGGCTTAAGGAAGGTGGGACAAGGAGTTACCACGATTGATGAGGTTTTGAGGGTGATTCGGGAGTAAATGGTACAATTAAATTAATGCGGTTTCAGTACATTGCGTCAACTTTGGAGGGGAAAGTGATGGAGGGGAATTTGGAGGCGGAGAGCCCGGCGGCGGTTTTGGACTGGATGGCCGAGAAAGGATTGAAGCCGGTTTCAATTAACGCTGTTGGCAAATCTGGTTTGCATGGGCGGTGGTGGCAAAATATTCTTCCCGGAAAGCAGGTAATTTCAATTGAAGACAAAGTGTTTCTCACAAAATACCTGGCCCTGATGCTCCGGGTGGGGGCGGATCTATTCAGAGCGATTGATATTTTAATTGCTGACCTTGAGAAGCCGGCGATGAAAAATTTCTTGGTGGAGATTAAAGACAACTTAAGCAAAGGTCAACCGTTCTATATTACTTTTACTCGCTATCCAAAATATTTTTCCAAGGTTTTCGTAGGATTGATTAAGGCCGGTGAGGCCTCAGGCAGCTTGCAGGAGGTATTTTCCATGTTAAGCGTTTCCTTAGAAAAAGAGAACGAGCTTCGAGGAAAAATTAGAAGCGCCCTTACTTATCCTCTAGTGTTAGTTGGAATGTCTTTCGTGGTGATGTATCTCATGTTAACGCTTATTTTGCCGAAGATTGCCAAGACCTTTATGTCCGGCGGAACGGAAATTCCTACTTTTTCAAAGATTGTGTTTGGTGTCGGTCTCTTTTTAGGAAAATACACTCTCTTCATTGCGCCGGCAATTGTTTTAGGTGTGCTCGGGACTTGGTTTTTCTTTGCCAAGACGATGGCCGGCCAGAGGGCGCTAGAGCGGATATTACACCGAACCCCGGTCATTAAAGTTATTTTATTTAAGCTGGCTCTTCAGCGGTTCACCTCGACCCTGGCATCACTCCTGCGAAGCGGCACACCGATACTGGAGGCGATTGAAACCACCGCTGATGCGGTTGGCTCAAACGAGGTTAGGGCAGCGCTTTTAAGAATCTCCAGAGAGGGCATTTCCAAGGGGCTTACAGTCGGGGAGGCCTTTCGAAAAGAGCCGGTTTTCCCTCGGGTGGTGGTGAATCTCATCGCTATTTCAGAGAAGAGCGGTCACATGGAAGAGGTCCTTGATACCTTAGCTAATTTTTATTCCTCGGAGAGCGATAGCTCGCTGAAGACTTTGGTCTCGCTCCTTGAGCCGATGCTTTTGGTTTTTATCGGGATAATAGTGGCAGTGATTGCCCTCGCAATCATTGTTCCGGTACTTCAACTGACGGCGAAGATATAAAAAATGTCACGGCGCGTAACATCTTTTCATTTGGTTCGCTCGCCGCAAACAAAACAAAGTTTTCCTTGCGGACCCGCTGCTAAATGCAATATGCAACTTAAGAGAGACAGAGGATTCAGCTTAGCGGAACTTTTAGTGGCTATTGCCATTATGGGAATTCTTGCAACTATCGGTTTCTCGAACTACGCGGGATTTAAAAACAAGCAATCTGTGGAGGCGGAGGTAGCGAAGCTCACAGCCACTGTTAGGGAAGCGATGGAGCTATCCAGATCCCAGGCCGATAGTAGTCAGTGGGGAGTTCACCTTGCTAACCCAACCGGAACAGAAAATGATTTTTATGAAATCTGGAAAGGGTCTGCTTATGCCTCGAGCACGGTGACAAAGAGAATTAACTTAAGTGCTAATGTCAGGTTTACTGATCCGGCCGATGGTACAACCAAAGACCTAATTTTTGGGAAAGCGACCGGGCTCATCACTGCAAGTTCAAGCGTTGTAGTCGAATCTTTAACTGGTGGCGGGACGGGGACGATCAATATAGATACTTCGGGAAGAGTGGATTACACTCTTAATTAGGATGTCAAATAGAGAAAAAGGTCAATCGTTAGCCGAACTTTTAGTAGGAGTGGCCGTTGTGACGATTATTCTAAGCTCAATCGTGGGTGCTGTTATTTTAACGCTTCGATCTAATCTGCAGAGCACCACCTCTCGCACAGCCGCCGCCCTAGGGGAAGAGATGATGGATAGCGTTCGGTCGGTAGCTGAAGGTAAATGGACTAATTTATATAGTGTGAGTTCGAAGGGGTCGAGTACAACTTACCGGGTAACTGCAAGCGGCACGGCCCTAGCCGTTGTAAGTGGCAGCGAAGATATATCAGTTAACAATGCAACCTATACTCGTTTTTTCTCAGTTGAGAACGTAAGCCGGGATTCAGTTCAGAACATTGCAGTGAGCGGGACGGAGGATCCATCCACTCAGAAAATTACAATCACTGTGAGGTGGCAGGTGAGCGGGGGTTCGTCCCAGCTTCAAACTACTGAATATCTTACTCGATTTCGGAATGAGGTGACGAGGTTTACGGACTGGAGTGGTCAAACAGGAGTAGCCGGCCCCGTTGCCACTCCGGATAATAATTACTTTTTAAATAGCGGGTTGAATGCCACCGGAACGGCAGGAGAAATAAAATTACCATAATGGTGAGATTGCCATCCTTAAAATTATTTATCACTCTCTTCTTAGTCATTGGCTTTTTTGGGGGAGTTGCCTTAGCGGCCGATATTGATAACATGGATCGCTGGGCTTGGAATGATCTGACGGGCTGGATTGATTTTTACGGACATCCCGGCATAAATAGGGTTCAGGTCGAAAATTACCAGTTAAAGCAATATGCATTTTTTTACAGTAACTCCAGCGATATTGCCCTAGATTGCGCGACATCGCCTAACGGCAATATTTGCTCTACTTCAAATTTTTTTGTGAGCAATGATGGTAGCGGGAAGCTAGCCGGCTGGGCCTGGAGTGATACTTACGGTTGGATCAGCTTCTGCGGCAATGCGAGCGGCGGTTCTACTTATAACGGTTCAACTTGGGTTTGTCCTGCGAGTCCTACTTACCAGGTGAAAATTAGTCCTAATAACGGAGATTTTTCAGGCTGGGCTTGGAATGAGGTCATCGGTTGGATAAGTTTTAATTGTAATAATTCAGGCATTGGGAACACTTGCTCCACTTCTAATTACAAAGTGAATACTAAATGGCATGGATGCGAGGGTTGTGAAGGCGGGAGTCCACTACTATCATCAGGGTCATTGGAGTCAAGCACTTTTGATGCGGGATTCTCGGACGGCGTAGTTTTTAACTCAATTATGTGGCTGGGAACATCGGGGACTGGTGGGGTGAATATAGTGAAGTTCCAAATTGCCACGGCTAATTGCCCAAGTGGGGCAACTAACCCATCGCAATGTACATCGAGTCCGGGATGGGGTGGGTCAAAAACAAGCGGTGATGGAGCTTTTGTCGGTTCTGACGGCACTTCGGCCACCTACTACCAGCCGAGCGGCCCGAGAGTACCAGTGGCTGTCTCTACCCTTTACCATAATAACAAACGCTATTTTCGCTACCGTGTGTTTTTGGAAAAAGATACGGGGGTAACAACGCCGGTCGTCCAAGATATTATTATTAATTGGTCGCCATGATGAGAGGAAACAGGAAACAGGAATTAGGAATTAGGTTAAAGCGCCCTCCTTCGCTAAAGCTTCGGAGGGTAAAAGGGGCGGTAACGCTGTCGGTTTTTCTTTTAATCACCCTTATTATTTCTGAGCTAGCGATTGCCGGAATAGTTACAGTAAACGCCCTAAACAACAGTTTCTTCGGTGAGCGGTTAGCGGCCGAGGCCTGGCAGGCAGCGAGGGCTGGTGCTCAAGATGCTATTGTGAAAGTTATTCGGACCTGTCCTCTTAGCAACTGCGCTACGAGCACTTATTCTCTTCCAGTTGGATCTCGGAGTACAGCTGAAGTGACAATTATTAGAGACCCCGTCTCCGGGAAAATCACCATTAATTCAGTTGGAGGAGCATTTACTCGTAAGAAGAAGATAGAAGCTGTCTTGGGAGTGGATCAAGGGAGCGGGCAAGTTAAGATTCAATCATTTAAAGAAATAACGCTATAGAAGAAGTACGACGCATGAATTATGAAACATGAATAAAGTACGAATAGGATTCAGGAGTTTGTTGAATAAAATTTATCCGCAGCCGCCAATTGGAGGATTAGAGATTAACGATTCAGTTATCCGATTGGTTGAATTTAAAAAAGATAATCCGGCTATCCACGCCTACCGGCTTCCCCCGGGAATGGTTGCGAGTGGCCGAGTGAAAGATAAAGCCGGGTTAATTACTGTTTTAAAAGAGCTTGTCGGGACATCCCCCGGCGGGCGGAAGATGGGATTTGTTTTAACTATCCCTTCAAGTAATGTTTTTGTCCAAACCGTTAACTTACCGCCTCTCGCCGCCCATAATCTCGAAGAGGCAGCGGAGCTCAACATTCAAATGGTTTCGCCCCTTCGCCAAGGAGAGTTTTACTATGATTGGCAGAGGGTAAGTAGGGGCGAGGCAGACGGAAGCCCTATCGAACTCTTGGGGGCTTTTGTCTCCCGCGAGGTAGTCAATGATTTTTCCAGCTGTCTTCAGGCGGCCGGACTTAGCTTAGTGGCGGTTGAATTTGCGAGCTTAAGCTTAGTTCGGCTCCTTGCGCGCAAGAAACTTACCCAACCCATGAAGCCCTATCTTGTGGCGGAGATAAGACCGGAAGGGACAACTTTTATGCTCGTTTTTAATAGTCAGCTTCTTTTTCACTCTTTTCACACTTGGGGAAATGTCCTAGGGGGAGAGGGTGCCGTTAAGCTCGCCGATTTTTTGGCCGACCTCACTGAAGAGGTAAACAACATCTCTAACTTTTATTTGGCCCACTGGGGAGGAGTGGTAAATGACATAGTGTTTATAAGCTCCGGCTTGGAGAATGAAGCTAAAACGGCCTTTAAAGATAAATCTGTTATTTTCCTTAAATCTGAAGAGATGATGCCAGCATCGGGGGCCGCGACGCGCCTCATATTGGGAGATAAGGAAATTAATCTTTTTGGGACTAGTTCCTTGGAAATTTTCAAACTGGATAGGGCGCTCACTTTCGTGGCTCTTTGGCGGACAGTGCTCGTCGCTACCTTGGGCTTTTTGCTTCTCCTTGCTCTCGGCTCCGATCTATTTTTGAGGCAGCTCGCTAAAAAAACGATAGAAGTAAATGCTCTGACCATTAATGAGCCGGGCCACCAAGAACTTCTGGCATTAAAAGCAGAAGCCACAAAATTCAATGGGTTGGTTTCCCTGGTCAAGGGAGCGCGCCAAGAGAAACCACAAATCGGACGAGTGGCGGGACTAGTCAGTAACTTAGCTGGGGTGGAAATTAGGATCACCCGCTTTTACGTTGCGTCAATTGACGCTCCAATAACCATTAATGGCATAGCCGCAAATGAGCAGGCGGCAATCGCGTTTAAGAACCGTTTAGCAGGGGAGAAAAGCATAACTTTTGTGGATCTGCCTATTTCAGGGATTGTGCCGGAGACCGGCGGCCGAGTGAGCTTTGTCGTCTTTGTTCAGAGAGTGCATCACCCTCCGGAATAGATTTTTAAGGATTTTTCTTTCTCTTGCGGTAATCTTTTTGAGGACCAGCTCGTTCGCTTTTTTTCGTTTTTTCTCGCGCGAGGGCCTAATTCCAATTCGGAGACGGTAAAATTTGTTCGTCCTTAGGGATCTGATAATTGATTCAATTCCTTGATGACCGGCAGAGCCGCGGCCGAATGATAACTTAAAACTGCCCAAGGGGATATCAGAATCGTCATGGATAACTAAAATTTTGCCTGGTTCGGAGTCAAAGTATCTCTTCGCGGCGGTGACTGCCCCTCCCGACTGGTTCATAAAACTCAGGGTCTTCACGAGGATTACTTCCCGTTTCTTTATGTATTCAAAATATTTTTCTTTCTTGAAAGCGGTTTCACCTGCTTTCGCTTTGCCAGCTGCCCCCTTCGCCGACCTGCGCTCCGCCGAAAGCTTCGGCAAGGCGAGGGTGGCTACGGAGGCCGAGTCGGCCTTCGGCCGACGAAGTCGCCTTCGGCCGACGAAGTCGGCGGGGAAGCCC
>Ga0209515_10008143_pt1 | contig 12342 bp, 15 predicted proteins | sample Subgroupgradi54m_FD_187454 | JGI IMG/M metagenome (GOLD analysis project Ga0209515, IMG submission 187454) | Subsurface groundwater microbial communities from S. Glens Falls, New York, USA - GMW60B uncontaminated upgradient, 5.4 m (SPAdes)... ... | reverse complement strand
TTCTTCTAAACTTAAATGTTTAAATTTCTTTATCTTTTCTCACCACCTGACTAGGTATGAATTTTACCCTAGTGGTGGGATTCGTTTATGAATTAAAGTTACCCCACGAGTATTTCACCTGTTACATTAAGAGTTAAACATTAGTCTTCTTACTTTTGTGCCTAGGTTCACATAATCTAATCTTATGGGAACCACTCACTGGAATTTAAAAGTTGAAAGAATTTGATTAAATATTTCGAGATAATCTGGAGTTGGTATTTCTAGATAAAAATACTTTCCATTTTTTGGAATAACTACAAATGTATAATCGGTTAGACCAGGACCTAAATTAGATAAATCTCCTGTATATTTCATATTACATTTTGATACCTCAATTCCTGAAACTGTTAGCGGTGTTTTGGTAGCTGTATAACCATGATCCGATTTGCAGTCTACTGGATTATCCTTTACCTCAATGCTTACCGGATATCTGTATCCTCCAAAACCACATTTTGGAAATTTAGAATTGATATCCTCTAATGCAAAGATATCCTCACCTTCTTTTAATGCCTCATTTGCAGAACAACTATATTGTTTCAATTTTGGATTTGATTGATATTGTAATGAATATCCGTACTTAGTATTTGTATAAGTTTTCAAGCCATCAGTACCTAGATTTTGATCTAAAAATTTAAAGGATGATTTTATAAGGTCTTGATTTTTAGTTTCACCACCACCATTAGTAATAATTCTCACTTCAACTTTAGGTAACTCTGTTGTTTGAATAAACTCTGTACCAGCATCTCCACCTTCATCATGAAAGAAAATTACAGGCCGTCCTCCAAACATTCCATTAATAGCATTGCTTTGATGATTTATTGTAACCGCCTTAGGATCAGTCAATGAAGTTGTAACTATAAGTGATGTCACTTTCTGATTCCCTGGCTGAAATAAAATAGTAAATGATACTTCACTAGGTGTATCTTTTTCTAGAGTATATGACGGTGGGTATTGGAACATAACACCAAGCTGTTTATTTATATATGTCTTCTCACTTGTTACGTTGTTAGTTGGCGCGGGTTGAATTGTTTGAATATTTGCAGTAGTAGATTTATTTAAATTAATTTTTCCAGAATATATTAAATATCCACCAATTAAAACAGCTATCAAAAGAATTACTAATATTGGAGATAAACCCTTTTCAGATCTCATTAGTTTAAGTATACACTTTTTGTATGTTTTTAGCTTCGTGGTTCCCATAAGCTCTCCTTATATGAACCAGGAACGATTATCATCCTAAGCATGCCAAAATAATAGGGTGCTTGACAAATATCACTAAATGTCCTAATATGTCTTTATATGTCTCAACCATCTATTAGAGTAATTAAAACACCAGACGTAGATATTGTTATATCGTTTTTAAGAAGCCGATATAATCTGTTATCTGAAGCTGAAATTATTAAACTTGCACTCTCTGAAAAGTATCAAAAGGAGAAAGTTATGGCTGTAGAACAAAACATCGTACTGAGAGAGAAACTAAATCATGCTATTGAAGAGGGTGGCAAGGTTGGCGATAAACTCCTTGCAAAAAAGGGTATAAATAGAGAGAATATGACAGAACAAGAAATTTATGACACTTTCATCAAACCCCACGAACACAATCCTTAAAATTGTCATTGACACCAACCTATTTTTATCAGTATTTGCATTCCGTGGACAGATGGTAAATCTTATATTTGACCTGGTTATCAGCCGAAAACTTGATATGTACTTTTCCCCTATTCTCAAACAAGAATTAAAGAAAAAATTTGAATTTTTCCAGGTGAGCGATACAGTGTTTGAGGAAGTGATGGAATTTGTGAATACAAAAGGTATATTGATTGAACCGCATATAACCATCGAGAAATCACGAGATATAAAAGATAATTTCCTTTTAGAATTATCGGAGGCTGCGAATGCAGATTATCTTGTAACGAGAGATGAAGATTTATTGGTATTTAAAAAGTGGAAAAACACAGAAATCATCAAACCAGAAGATTTTTTACCGCTTTTGAGGAAAATGAAATTACTCTGATCTCGAAAAAGTATGTTAGGCTGAGCGAAAATGAAACAAAAGCACCTAAAAATACTTGATATTATCTTACTCATAACTCTCCCGCTTGCTGCAGTAGGTATTTCACTTGTGATCCAGGCTAACTATCTTTTGTTTACCCTGCTATACTTTCTCCCGCTTATTATATATCTGTCTTGTCGAACACCAAAAGTAATAATGCATGTTACCATTTTTTCCCTGATTATTGCACTTTTTGGAGTTACAGTTGTTGGTTATTTGGTTTCTTTAGATCATGCATGGTATGTAGCAACTATTTTCCCATTTCGGATTCTTGGTGCCGCAACTATTGAAGAACTGCTATGGTCATTCCTTTGCATATACTTGATTGTTATCTTTCATGAGCATTTTTTTGATAAAGGAAAACATAAACCTGTTGAGTCGCATATGAGGTACTTAGTTTATATTATCACTGCTCTACTCCTATTTTTCCTGATAAATGTCTATATGTATAGTTCTCAATTGTTGAAAATACCCTATTTTTATTTCTGGTTCGATATAGTTGCGCTTCTTATTCCACTCCTCCTTTTCCTTATTTCTTTTCCTTCCACACTCTCAAAATTTCTCAAAACACTACCCTACTTCATTTTTTTGGGCATCATTCATGAATTAACATCGCTTCAACTTGGCCACTGGACATTCCCAGGAAAACATTATATTGGCTGGATAAATATTCTTGGTTACAAATTCCCTTATGAAGAGTTTCTCTTTATAACCATCTTATTTGTATCCGCAATCCTTGTATATTATGAATTTTTTGACGAGGACAGAAAAAAATTAGTACGAGGGAAATAATAGATGTACGTCTTTTGTCCCTTCTCAGCCTCGCGGTTCCCATAATGAGTCCTTATATGAACCACTGAATTATCTTTTCCTCCTTAATAGGCGTTAATGCTGGTTCAATATAACTGAGCAAAAGCAGTATTATAGGAATCTGTTTATTAGCAAAAATTCTGCTTGTTTAGTATCCAACAGTCCGCTTTTTATTTTAAAATCAATTTCTAATATATCTTTATATAAACCTATTATTTGATCTTGAGTAAAATTCTTTCTTTGTCTTTGCAGTTTATTCCGGACAAATTCCGGTGCTTTTTTTGGCGTAGATACTAGATTTCTTAAAAGATAAAAAGCCATGGTAAGCAAATACTGTATATCAAATCCTGCATTTTTTAATTTTTGCAGTTCTAAAAAAGCTTTCTTGTCTTTGGTGGCTAAAAAGTCTAAGAATGGAAAAACAGAAACCTCTCTGCCTTCTGAGAAAAATAAAACTGCCCCTTTTAATTTTTTAACCCAATCAAGTATGGGTTTTTTGCCTGAAACCTCATGGTCAAACCAGAAAACTAGAGTCAAGTCACCAGAGTATAGAGTCGATGGAGTGAAATCTTCCGGCGGATTTTCCAGGATCATTATTTGTTCATCAGGAAAAAGCGATTGGCTACTCAAACTATCCAAAATTACTTTAGGGTCAGAGTTTTTTTCAAAAATCACCGCATTATTAATATCAAATTTATTTTTGATTTCAATTAGCTTTTTTCTTGAAATACTAATAGCCGGTCCGTGCAGAAGTAGTAGCTTCATTTATTTCTCCAGATAATACCTTTCTAATATACCCTGCAACTATGGAAAAGTCATCATCCTGTGATATTAAAACATAAGCGCCTTCGTAATCTGAAGACGAAGGATGAGTCAAAAGCGAAGTTCTTCCATTTGGTAAACCTTCCCTTGGTGAATCATCCAGGACCAAAGTATGAGTTTTGTCAATCTTTTTTAATAAATTAAAAATTTCCAGGCCATCTTTTACAGACAAATCAGTATCTACACTTTTCCCAAATGCCTTAATTAATTCTGAAATTTTAGTCGGATTGGTCAAAGTCTCAACGGATAATACTTTTGTTCTTATAGCCTCCAGAATGTTTGCCTGTCGTCTTGATCTTGCGAAATCCGATGCCTCATTATTGGTTCCATGTCGACTTCTTACAAATTTTAAGGCAGTTGTACCATCCATATGTATTATTCCTTTTTTAAAACTTATATGCTCATAACGGCAGGAGAAATATTTTGCTCCTAAATCTTCCTGTGCCGAATCTGTTGCGATTTTACCATCGGGAGCAACAAATACTTTTCTTTTGCCTGCTGTTATATTCAACTGCTTTGCCTGATCTTCTGGGAAATCAATCTCTTTTTCCTCATAGCCGCAAAGATCATCTTCCTTCCCATCTATTGGATAGTTATAATCATCAAAAGAATTATCAATAGTAACATCTACTCCACCTATAGCATCTACTGCCTGAATGAAACCTCGAAAATCTATTCTTAATCCGTAATGTATTGGTATTCCCAAGATATTACCCATTACAGTTTTTGAAAATCCTAAACCGTTTTTTTGAGAAAGCCCAATCTCATAAGCTGCATTTGCTTTACTTCTTAAAGAAGGTAGCCATAAATCTCTGGGTATAGAGATTAAATACAGCTGATTAGTTTTCAGATTATACGAGACAATCATAATGGTATCTGTTAAATTTGCTCCGTCATGAATCCCTCCAGCAATGCCTAAAAGCATTATATTTACCCTATTACCAGTGGATTTTAAGCTACTGCCGCTTAAGATATAATTGACTACAGATATGGAAGTTGAGGAAACAGTTAAAAAAAGAGCCAGAGCGCTAAGTATAATTAATATCAAAACAAAGGGTATTAATTTTTTAAGCACCTTTTTTATTCTTCTTACCCTGTAGGGATTATCTTTTTCCAATCTGTTAAGTCGTATAGGTTTCAATTATCAATTGCTCCTTGGGAAAAATTTTATACACATTCATTTACTATCTTAATAAATTCTTCAGCATCTAAAGAAGCTTTACCCGGCAATACTCCGTTGATATTTTCTTGATCAATAAAACCCTTTACATTTCCTGCATTAACACTACCCCCATAAATAATTTCTAAACTGGCTCCATATTTTTGTTTTAATTTTTCAGCCAAGCTATTTGCATTTTCTGGGGTATCAGGATTACCGCTACCGATTGCCCAAATTGGCTCATAGGCTATAAGATTGCAATTTGGAGGAATAGGGGTGTTTTCATCTTGAACACAAACGAGCGGAAGTATATTATTTTCATTTGCTTGCTCTACCTTTTTTGCAACCATTTCATCATTTTCTGTAAAGTTTTTTCTTCTTTCTGAATGACCTAATATAGAAAATTGAATGAGATCTTTTAATAAAGATGCAGATTCTTCACCAGTATATGCCCCAACTCCAAAAGGTGATAAGTCTTGGGATCCCACCAGAATTGGAAAATTTCCTACTTTAACAGCTTTTGCAACCTCAGATAAACAGCTAAATGTGGGACAAACTATTACCTTTAAATAATCTCTTTCAGGCAATTTAGGTCCCACAATTGAGATCCAATCCAAAGCTTCAGCTATTGTTTTGTTACTTTTCCAATTAGCAATAATCCAGATATTTTTCATGTTCCCCACCAACCGTATTTATCCAAGTTTATCATGAAATCATTTGATACTTCTATCCCCTCTTGCTCCAAAAGTGCTTTCTGCAATTGTTTTGGATGATCTAAACTCCTTATGGAAATAAACCCTTCTTTATTAACTACTCTATACCAGGCTAAATTATTCCTTTCGGAGTTGAAATGTAAAATACCACCCACCAACCTTGCCCCTCTGGGAATCTCTGCCATTGTGGCTATAGTTCCATAGGTTGTTACTTGGCCATATGGAATTTTTTTCACTATTTCTATAACTTTTTCTTTGAAATTCAACTTTGAAGTAATTTTACTAAATCAGCTTTGCTTGTGACACCAATCTTCCTACCCACCTCTTTTCCATCTTTTTCTATAATATATGTAGGAATACTCATTACTCCATATTTTGAAGCCATTTCCTGATTTTCATCCACATTAATCTTTTCTACTTCAATTTTCCCCTGAAGCTCTTTCTCAAGCTCTTCCAAAACCGGATTCATTACTCTGCAAGGTCCACAATTATGAGAAATCATACCATCAGTAACTAATGTATGCGGTGCATCAACTGTTATACCAATCACGTCTAGGTTTTCAACATCATAAATCCCTCCCACTCTTTCCCATAAAAGCTTACCTTCTGCTCTTTCTTCTATCCAATCAGTAAATTTAGCTTGACCACTATTAGATGGATGTGTAACTTTAGTAGTTTTATTATATCTCCAACTTACGACTGTATTAAGTGGAATTTGTAGATTTTGGGAAATTAACTGATTAGTAGATCCTAGTGCCAACTGCTGCAGAACAACCTTCTTTAGCTCAACATAATGTGTTCTGTCAAATAATCGGTATTGTAAAAATTCTCTAATAAAAGGTATTTGTGAATTTTTAGTTTGAGCATATCTATAACTAATTTTGGCTAAACTTAAAAGTGAATGGTAATCTGTAGCCAAGTGAATAGAAATAATTACTCCATCTTCATCATCTACACTTCTAACCTCCCTTACTCCAACTCCTAACTCCTCCAGCAGCTGTCTGAGTTGCTCAGCATATAAGACTCCTTCACGCTCTAGATCTTTTTCTTTATGAAATTCAATAGCATTAACTTTAAAACCAGCATAATGAGAACTTAATCCTTCATATCTGGTGTAATAATCAATCTTACAGCCATCTCCACCCAACCAACCGCTCATGAACTCTCTTTTAATATTTTCATCTCCATCCATAATCCAGTCTGGTACAAAATATGCTTGATTTTTCTTTCTTCCCTCGGGAGATCCTAAAGCTTTAAGCAAGAAAAAGAGTGCTCTATTAAAATTACGGCAGCGTAAAACACTAATTGTAAATTTTCTTTCTCCAATTTGGCGATTTTTAATCTGCCGTTTAATCTCCAACTTATCAAAACCTAAAATTTGTAAATCCGCTTTTACATCTTGTGCATCATCTTCAGTACCCGTAAAAAAATGTGTTTCATAAATATTGTGTTTTAAATCTTCATATAAATATCCGTCAGTCATCACAAAACCCAATAGCCTAGCTAAAACTGGTAAGCTGATATCATTTGATCTTAAAGGCAACAGGTTTAAACTCTTTAAAACTTTATCGGCAAAATTATTCCCAGTGGTCTCCAGTATGACTGTATCGCTAATCGGCTCAAAAGCTGAAGTCTGTATAGGGTTTATTAAAACTTTCTCTCCAATACTAAGTTTGTCTAAAGACTTAAATCCTTCTTGGGTTAAAACCAGATGGTTAACATCTCCTATCAGATCTCTTCCGGTTTCCAAAATTATTCTTTTGGATGGAACATCCTTAAAAATTCTTATTTTTCTAACCTTTTTAAGGCTCTGTTTTATTGTTTTTGGATCAACTGTTATAAGTTTCATTCCAACTTGTATTTTTGACGCAGGGAAATAGCCATTTTCAGTTAAAACAGGAGTTTGAGGATCAATACACCAAGGAGCCCAAAAATCTAGAAGTTTCACTGCCATAAGGATTTAAATATTAACAATACTACTAAAAATTGTCTAGTGTGTAAGATTTCAATGTTATTATAACGCATTTTTCAATCCTCTAGCTTCAAAACATTGAAAAATCATCTAAATTTTGACTGAAATCTTACAACCAAGCCCGCGGCAGGGGGTATCAGACCAGAGTAAACTCCTTCCACCGGCCAAGGGCCGTCCCCCGTGGGGTGGAACGTGGGCGGTGTTGACAATTCTCCTTGTTGGTGGTCTAATCTTCGCAAGTGGAGTCGGAGGGTACATCGTGGGAATACAAAAGGCTGCGACGCCAAAACACCCCGTGCTAACCCCGGCCTCCACCCCTTCGCAAGCCGGATCAAACACCCGTGCGCTTCGACAGACCCCAACACTGGACATATCGGCTAACTGGCAAGAGTATAAGAGTCCACAATTTGGCTTTAGCATCAAGTATCCAAGCGGCTGGTATGCTGGTCTGTCACCGAATGATCCGAACAACTTCTACATCAGCGATCAGCCCATCCCCACAACCCCTCTTGAGAATGGAATACCAAGTGGGTTTCAACTCAACATCACCGAGCTACCCGCTCCATCATTCATTCCACCGTTCTCCTACGACCCCCTTCAAGTGAATGGTATACCTGCTACCAGAACCATCCCACATCAACCTGACCGGGTGCTCAACATGTTTCTCTCTACTGTCCTTTTCGACTACGGCCGGTATACCTACACGGTTACTTATCCAAACTTCGACAAGACAGGCAACCATGATCCGCTCTTCGGTCAGATTCTATCGACCTTAACTATCCATCGATAGCCTATCGACAGCTCCGTCGTCAATGAAGGTGATGGCTGTTTCAGAGGAGCATAACACCAATGCCGCTGCAGTTCAAACGGATCCCGGCAACTCCTCTTCTGATCTTCCTCTCCCTTGCACTCGTATTAGCCATGCTGTGCATCCCTAATCTATCCAAACCCGCGCTGGCCGCGGGCGTCTTTTCCTCGCCGACTTCAGGCTTCATCGGGTATCAGTACAACCAACCGATCGGTGGGGGTGGTGTTCATGCTGGTATCGACATCTGGTCGAGCAAGAACCCAGGAGCAGCCGCTCCCGGCAACCCAGTATATTCAGTGTAAGATTTCAATGTTTATATACCCTATCTTTCAATCATGTAGCCTCGAAACATTGAAAAATCACCTAAATTTTGACTGAAATCTTACAGCCCGTACGGCAAGAGTCCACGCCTTGGCGGAGAGGCCGCGCAGGCCACGTAGAGGATCCCTTTTGATGCGGTCAAGGTAGCTTTGCTTCTCAAGGAGAAGGGCTGGCATTCCCGACACGAAGGTCGTCTCGCCGTACTCAAGAGCACAGGCATTGCTCCTCGACCGAATGGAGAGTATAACGTGGCGGCCGGGGATCCGGTCGTGCAGAAACTGCACGACCGGGGAGACCATAGCAAACTTGTAGAACGTTTGGGGCATAAAGTGGAGGGTGATCGAGTCATCCACCGGTAACCGGTCACGTAGACGCTGCTGGATCATTGCTTCGATCGGCATTGCCCAGCCCTGGTGGGGTGAAGCCGTGAATTGAGTGTCGGGCTGCTCTTCCAGGTCAAGGAATAGCTCCGCTCGCAGCCGAAGGTCGCTCGGAGGCTCGCTATAGTCCTCATCCAAGATGAGAGCCCCTATCAGCAGCGAGTCAGGCTGATTGGCGTCCCGGATGGCGCTGAGTGTCTTTTGGACTATCCGGCTCCCCAACGCACCGATACCAACGAGGAAAACCCTTTTATGGGCCATAACGGCCTCGCAGTATTCGAGGGACGCCATATCTCGACGGGCGTTAGCCATGGCTAGAGCCTCCGAGAACTGCCGAATCCCTAACTACCATCATAGTGTAAGATTTCAATGTTTATATACCCTATCTTTCAATCATGTAGCCTCGAAACATTGAAAAATCACCTAAATTTTGACTGAAATCTTACACTGTATGTATCCAACGGCAGCACCCTACTGGCTGCTCGCACTGACGCGGTACCGGAGGGGGCAGCCTTGCCGTCGCCTGCGGAGATAGAGGAAGCAGTCGTCCAGGGCCTGGAGGACAAAGGGGCACTCGCTGACATAGTTGACATATATGATACAATATGGTCAACTGAAACCCCGGTGACTCGGCGTACGGCGCCAGCGCAACCTTGTTCAGGGAACGGGGTTAAGGCGTGCAAGATGGGAAACCGGGAACGTGAGACATTACTGAGAACGGCGCGGGCACTCCGTGAGGAGGCCTCCAAGTTGGAGGCACTAGCTGGCGTCTCAAGCGGGTGGACCGCGGATAGCATTCCCTGTGCGGTCCCCAGTGTCGCGGAGCCGTTGGGAGAATCGGCCGCGGATGCAAGCTCGGCATCCCACCCAAGTCCGCAGCAGATCGAAGAAGACGTTGCCTTGCTGTCCGAGGATGTGCGACAGATGCTAGTGCCCTCCCTGGTGAGGCGGTACTACGCCACAACGGCAGAAGCCGCGAGAGAGAAGGGACTCAGTCCGACCTACATGGGGCGGCTGGTGCGGGAAGGTAAGCTACCTGGCTTCAAGTTGGGGCGAGAGATATTAGCAGTCCGACAGGCTCTCTGCAGATTCGTGCCCTCTGGTCCGGGAAAGCCCATTCGCCTGTCCTAACTTTTAGCGTTCTGAGCGCCAGGACACTATCGAATGTATAGGAGCCCCCTGAATCGGCGGTGGTCGAATAGGACAAACCGGAGACAACGAGTTTCACGTTCGCGCCACCGACGCTACAGGCGGTGCTGTTAAGAGTCCCGTGAACGCTGCTGACGCCACCATTGTCGGCAAAATGCCCATTACCTAGATATGATCGCCAAAAGTTAAAGAAGTTTGTCTGGATATGAGGAGTATAGTTATACAAAGACAATGTGCTTGCATTCTCGTATCGCACAGTTTGCCCATCGATGACTTCGGTATCTCCTACCCGCTTTCCATTGCTCTTCACTCCACTATGGAACACTGAGCCAAATGTCTGGCTGGCACAGAGGACCTGGTTGTAGAAGCCCTTCCAAGTTAAATCTGGGTTGTTGGATTCCGGCCATCCGCAAAACAAGAACCAATCCAGCATCGATCCCTTGCCTGTTGGTAATTGGTCAAGTGGTCGGTACGACGATATTGAGCTAGACTCCTTTTGTGCCGTCACTAATAGAACTCGGGGGCTAATTCCATTATTGTTAGCTAATTGCCACAGCACATGCGCTGCTGAACCATGACCTGTGGGATCGCTATATGTGGCGAAGAAGCTCCCATTATCACTGAGAAATGCTTGAATGTTTGCTTCAGAAAGCGAACTCGAGAAATCGCTATCGTCGAGAACGTGGTTATTGTTCAAGGCGGATGGAAAGGCGTAGGATGGCTGAACTGCTACCAATAGTAGTGCCAGTGCTAGAAGAGTACGAAGGATGGCTCTAACCGGTCGCAAGTTCTCTCTCCTCATGTGGATTTTTCAGTGAGAGTATATCGGTGGATTAAGGGGTGGCCTTTGGGTCCTGAAAACTTGATAGAACTGTACGGAGGAATAGTAGAGTGGGGTCTATGTCGCCCGAAGCGATGGACCGCGCAGAGAGTACAAGAAGGTGATGTCTGTTGTTTAACCAGCAGAGAGACACATTAAGATCGTTTTCCTTTGAGCCGGTCTGGGACTGGATGACCTCGCGATATGGTCTGCGACCAATGTGGCGCACGGTAGTACTCAAAGTCGTCCGGAACTGGCTGCCACAAGAACCATCGAGGGGAGGGTTGAGTTCCGCTACATCGTACTCCGGGACGGAGTGGAAAATTCCGAGAGTGAAGCTGTGTGGCTCGCCCTGGAATTGGATTGTGTCGTAGGAGGGAGCAACGGTGCCAGAGATGCTCTCCCCAGCATCGAGCTGGCGTTGGAAGTAGTTAGGACCGACTGCGTCGTATGCGTAGCCGGAAGGGTACTTGAAAGTGAAGCCAAACTCTGAGTTCTTGTACATTTGCCAGTTCAGTGTTGGATCATGGGTTGGTAACAGACTTGGTGGTGCGGTCGGCTTTCCTGGACCAGTAGGGCCAGTCGGAGATACCGAGGCCGATGCTCCCGGTTGCACAGGTTGGGCCGTAGTGCTCCTGCGTTCTCCCACGAGATACACCCCCACTCCGATTGCGACGATTAGAACACTAAAAACGACCAATGTCAACACCGCCCTTGTTCTACCCCATGAGGAACGGCCCTTGGCCGGTGCTAGTTCACTCCGATCTAGGACCCCCTGCCGCAGGCTTGGTACCCGGTGGGGAGTGGGGTTTTGCCCCTGTGCAAGTGACATATAGGACCAAGTATCTCATGGGGTTCGGTCCGAACCGCCGAATCGATTGCTGTGATGGGCTATAGACCCACTTGACAGATGGGAGTGGCCGTCGGGTCAGGCTAATGTTTAAGTGTCTGGCGATCCCAACTAGCGGGACTCACTGTCCTGTTGGCCTGTACTTGCACCAGGAGCCGTCGCCGTTCTTCTCATGGCAACTCCAGAACGGGCCTTTGCGTCCCTCGACGCGGGTCATCGGCACGTTATGCACGGCGCACTCGGGCGGTTCCTGGGCCGAGATGGGGACTGGCTGCACCGTCGCGGCCTTCTTCAGCTTGGCATAGGTACCGAGCGCCTGTATGTGTAAGATTTCAATGTTTATATACCCTATCTTTCAATCATGTAGCCTCGAAACATTGAAAAATCACCTAAATTTTGACTGAAATCTTACAGTAGACTATAATCACCCAACTATTTAATTAAAT
>Ga0209515_10008140_pt1 | contig 12345 bp, 6 predicted proteins | sample Subgroupgradi54m_FD_187454 | JGI IMG/M metagenome (GOLD analysis project Ga0209515, IMG submission 187454) | Subsurface groundwater microbial communities from S. Glens Falls, New York, USA - GMW60B uncontaminated upgradient, 5.4 m (SPAdes)... ... | reverse complement strand
CCGTCACGGTCAAGAACGTCGACACCTCGCAAACGCGCACGATCGTCTCCGATGCCGCAGGCCGCTACCGTGTCCCGCTGCTGCCGCCCGGACGTTATGAAGTGACCGTGCAGCTGTCCGGCTTCCAGACGATGGTGCGGTCGGGCATCACGCTGAACGTCGGCCAGCAAGCCGTCGTCGATGCGAAGTTGTCGCTCGGAAACGTCTCCGAATCGATTACGGTCGAAGGCGCCGCTCCGCTCGTCGAGACGACGACGGGAACCATTTCAAGCGTCGTCACCGAGCAGCAGATCGGCTCGATGCCGCTGAACGGTCGCGACGTGACGCAGCTCGTGCTGCTGCAGCCGGGCGTCGTCATGAGCCGCTCGAGCGTGCAGGGGTCGAACGTCGGCCAGGGCACGAAAATCTCGGTCGCGGGATCGCGGCCAAGTCAGAACCTGTTCACGCTCGACGGCACGGCGTACAACGACGCGCTGAACAACACGCCCGCGAGCGCGAACGGCGTGATGACCGGCGTCGAGACGATCAAGGAGTTCCGCGTCGTCACCAACGCGATGAGCGCGGAATATGGGCGCGCCGGCGGCGGCGTGTTCAACGTCGTCACGAAGTCAGGCACCAACCAGCTCACCGGGTCGGCGTTCGAGTTCTTCCGCGACGATCGCCTCGACGGAAAGAATTACTTCGACGACGAGAAGCCGAGTTTCCGCCGCAACCAGTTCGGCGGATCGTTCGGCGGTCCCGTCATGAAGAACAAGACGTTCTTCTTCGGGAGCTACGAGGGTCTTCGCGAGCACAAGGGCATCACGCAGGTCGCGACCGTGCTCGACGACAACGCGCGCCGCGGCATCCTGCCGGGGCTGGCGCCCATCACCGTCCCGGCGGCGGTGCTGCCGTACATCTCGCTCTATCCGGTGGCGAACGGTCCGCTGATTCGTACGGCGAGCGGCGCGCCGACCGGTCTCGCCGAATATCGAGCCGTGATGAATCGGAAGTCGAACCAGGATTTCGGGATGGTTCGCCTCGATCAGACGTTCACCGGGAACAGCTCGATCTTCGGCAGGTATCTGTACGATGACTCGATCCAGGACGAGCCGGTGAACTTTCCCGAGTGGCCGAACCTGGTGGCCAACACCAAGCACCTGCTCACCATCGAGCAGCGCCAGGTGTTCACCTCGGCGCTGATCAACGAGCTGCGCGGCGGCTTCAACCGCTCGCATCCGCGCGAGGACGTGAACCCGGTGAACCCGCGCACGGATCTCGCGTTCGTGCCAGGCAAGGGGTTTGGCGAGCTGAACGTCACGGGGCTGACCGACATCGGCACCGATCGCACCAATCCGAAGAAGTTCGGGCAGGACCTCTATCAGCTCACCGATCAGCTCTTCTACGTCCGCGGCCGTCACGCGATGCAGACGGGAGTCGACTGGCAGAACTTCCGCTATGACGGCGTGTCGGAGAGCCGCAGCCGCGGCCGCCTACGCTTCCGGAGCGTCTCGGACTTCCTGACCGGCACGACGCAGCAGTTCGAGCTCGCGAAGCCCGGCTCCGACTTCGAGCGCCACTACCGCCAGAACCTGGTTGGCGCGTGGCTGCAGGACGACATCAAGGCGTCCGGTCAGGTGACGATCAACGCGGGCGTGCGGTACGAAATGGTGACCACGCCGCACGAGCGCGACGGCAAGGTGTCGAACATGCGCAACATCCTGGACCCGAAGGTCACCGTCGGCGATCCGCTCTTCCTCAACCCGACGAAGAAGCAGTTCGCGCCGAGGCTCGGGTTCGCGTGGAACGTCGGCGGACGCGGAAAGACGGCGGTCCGCGGCGGCTACGGGATCTTCTACGAGGAGCCGCTGTTCTATCAGTACCGGAGTCCGATTTTCCGCTCGGTGCCGTTCGTCGATCGCGCGGTGATCACGCGGCCGGCGCTGCCGGTGACGCTCGCCTCGCTCGCCTCGGGCGGCGTGCCGGAAAACGAGCTGATTCAGTACAACCTCGACCCGAGCTACATGACGCAGTACAACGCCAACGTGCAGCACGAGCTGCCGTGGGACAGCGCGGTCACGGTGGCGTACATCGGATCGAGGGGGACGGACCTGATGGGATCGGCCGACGTCAACATCGCCGTCCCGCAGATCGTCAACGGGCGGGATTTCTTCCCGGCGGGCTCCGTACGGCGCAACCCGAACTTCGGCACGCTGCGAGCGATCATCCAGGGTTTCCACTCGCGCTACAACGGCATGAGCGTCGGCTGGGTGAAGCGCCAGAGCCACGGACTGCAGGTCCAGGGTTCGTACACCTACGGACATTCGTGGGATAACCGATCCGGTTCGGGCGGCCGGCAGGAGTTCAGGAACGGACAGGCGCGCGCGTTCGATCCCTACAACCTCGATCTCGACTGGGGCCGGTCGGACTTCGACGTCCGCCACAACGTCGTGCTCGAATCAACCTTCCTGCTGCCGTTCCACGGCCCGAGCGCGATCGAAGGCTGGCAGGTGAGCGCCATCGGCACGTTCGCGAGCGGCGTGCCGTTCTCCCCGATCATTCCAGGCGACTCCGATCGCGATGCCACCACCGACAACGTCAATCGTCCCGACCTTGCCGCAGGCGTGTCGACGAAGCCGAGCGGCGGTCAGACGCCTGACCACTGGTTCAATCCCGAAGCGTTCGTGTTCCCCGGCGCCGGATTCCGAGGGCGGGTGGGACGAAACATTCTTCAGGGTCCGAGACTCGCGACCGTCGATCTGGCGATCGTGAAGAACCAGCCGCTGTCCGGCAGGCGAAGCGTTCAGCTACGGCTGGAAGTGTTCAATCTGATGAACCGCGCGAACTTCGACATCCCGTTCAACGATCCGGACGGCGAAGCCCTCTTCGACGATCAGGGCAACCGGATTCCGACGGCGGGCAGGATCTTCGCGACGTCCACCGACGCGCGCGAGGTGCAGATCGCGCTGCGGTTCGTATTCTGACGCGCAGCGCGAGGAGGTAGTGACTATGCGACGGCTCTGGACCTTGTGCCTCGTGGCTGGCGTCGGCAGCGCCGTTGCGGCGACACGCGCAGCGGAGACCGTCACACACGACTGGCCAAGCTACAACCGGACACTCACGTCCGATCGGTATGCGCCGCTCGATCAGATCAACAAGACCAACGTCTCCCGGCTGAAACAGTTGTGCGTCTACGACCTCAACGTCGACGTCGGTTTCGAGGCAGGGCCAATCGTGATCGGCCGCACGTTATACGTCACGGCCGACAAGGAGATCCTCGCGATCGACGCGGCCACCTGTCAGGAGAAGTGGCGCGTGCGCGAAGACAGTCCATCAGCGCCGCGCGTGAACCGGGGTGCGGCGTTTCTCGACGGACGGTTGTTCCGCGGCAGCGGCGAAGGCAATGTGCTGGCGTACGACGCGACGAGCGGTGCCAAGCTGTGGACGACGCATCTCGCGGATCCCGACAAGGGTGAAAGCATTCCCTCCGCACCGATCGCGTGGAACGGTTTTGTCTTCATCGGAACAGCAGGAAGCGAGCGATACGGCGTCAAGGGGCGCATGTACGCGTTGGATGCCCGCACGGGCAAACCGGTCTGGGAGACCTACACAGTACCGACGGATGTGCCGCAGCCCGGCAACGAAACGATGCAGAAGCAGGCTCGAACCACGTGGGGAAATGTGGAGGGCGTGCCGATTACCGGCGGTGGCACGTGGACGAGCTACACGCTCGATCCGGATCGCGGGCTGCTGTACGTGCCGGTCGGCAATCCGGGTCCGGATTTCGCCACGCAGGTGCGACCGGGCGCGAACCTGTACACGAATTCGATCCTCGTGCTCGACGCGAAAACCGGCACCTACCGCAATCACTATTCGCTTGTCCCCGCGGATTTCCACGATTGGGACCTTGGCGCCGCGCCGGTGCTCGTCACCACGAAGGGGGGCAAGCGCATCGTCGCAGGAGCGCCGAAGGACGGTCTACTCCACGTCTACGACCTCGCGAGCGACAAGAAGCTGTACGCCACCCCGATCACCACCCGGCTGAATGACACGATGGCGCTGTCGACGACGCCCACGCGCTTCTGCCCGGGCGCGGGCGGCGGCACCGAATGGAACGGTCCGGCGTTCAGCCCCGACACGAATCTCTTCTACGACGGCACGGCGGATTGGTGCGTCACCGTGACGCTCGATCCGGCGCAGCTCGCCAGGAAACCCGGCCAGACGTGGACGGGCACGGAGCTCGCCGCCCAATTCGGCAAGCACGATTTGAACTGGGCTGGATGGGTGGTCGCCACCGATGCCGACACGGGGCAGGTCAAATGGCGCTTTCACGCGGGCGCACCGGTGCTGTCTGGCATCACCCCGACACGAGGTGGTCTCGTGTTCGCGGGTGATATGGACAAGCACGGGTACGCGTTCGATGCCGGCAATGGCACGATCCTCTGGCGAGCCGAGTTGCCCGGTTCGCCAGGTGGAGGCGTGATTACCTACATGATCGACGGCAGGCAGTGCGTGGCGTTCGTCACGGGAACGCGATCGAACGTGTTCCCGGTTTCAGCGTCGAGCGCGAAGATTGTGATTTTCGGCTTGTAAAACGACTGAGGAATCCATATGCGCCGATTCCTACTCTTTGTTGCCCCACTCGCAGGGATCGCGGTTCTGATGTCATCGGGGCCGGCGGCGCAGCGCGCGCCGGTCCATCTCAACCCGGTCATCGAGAAGCTCTCTCAAGGAAAAGCATTCGTCGGCGTCAACACCGGCGACCTGTCGCTCGAGAACGCGCGGACGCTGGCTCGCGCGCCGATCGATTATGTGTATGTGGACATGGAGCACACCCCGCTCGACATTCAGGGGCTCCACATGTTCAACATCGGCATGATCGACAAGGCGGCGGCCGTGAAGAAGGGCAGCGTGGCGCCGAACGTGGCGCTCTTCGCGCGCTTCCCTCCTGAAGCGGACGAGTCGGCCTGGGTCGTCAAGCAGGCGCTCGACATCGGCTTGATGGGCGTGATTTTCAACGGCGTCGACTCGCGGACGCAGGCGCTCGCGGCCGTTCAGAGCATGCGCTATCCGCAGATGCGCGGCTCGAAGTACTTCGAGCCTGTCGGGAAGCGCGGCGCTGCCCCGACGCTCGCCACATGGATCTGGGGCCTGAGCACCGAGGAATACGAGCGGCACGCGGACCTGTGGCCGCTCAATCCCGAGGGCGATCTGCTGGCCATCGCGATGATCGAATCAGTCGACGGGCTGAAGAATCTCGACGCGATTTTCTCCGTTCCCGGCATCGGCGCCGCGTTCATCGGCAACGCCAACGACCTTCGGCACTCGATGGGTGTGCCCGCGACGTCGCCGGAAGTGGAAGCCGCACGTCAGACGATTCTCGCGGGATGCAAGCGGCACAACGTCGCATGTGGCATCACCGTCGCCACCGGCGCGGAAATGGTCAAGCGACTCGATGAAGGGTGGAAAATGATTCGCGCCACCGTCGAGATCATCCGCGACGGACGCGCCATACAGGAGAGACGATGAGACGCCGCACCGTGTTGCTGTCGCTGCTCGCCGCGCTCTGGAGTAGTTCTGCGTTCGCGCAGGTTTAAAACAAGGTGCCCTGCGGATAATTGATCTGGACCCCTCCTCTGTCGGTGACGGCGGTACGGACCTGCTCGATGAGTGCCGGACGCCGGCGATGCTGCTCTGCGCCGCGGCCCCGGCAGGCAGCAGGAAAAGCCACAAAGACGCCGCGTACTCTTGCAGCAGGTGTCGAGCGGTGCTATCGTTCGCGCACCTTTCCGCGGAGGCTGTGGTGATGAGACCGACACTCCTCTTGTTGTTCGCCGGAGCAGTCCTGCTGGCAGCGCTTCCAGCACGGGCACATCATTCCTTTGCCGCCGAATTCGATCTCAACCAGCCGGTCACCCTGAAGGGCACCCTCACCAGCATGGAATGGTTCAACCCGCACATGTGGATCTACCTCGACGTGACCGGCGCGGACGGCAAGGTCACCAACTGGGGGATCGAAGCCGCGGCGCCGAATGCGCTGATGCGCCGCGGGCTGCGTAAGACCGACATCCCTATCGGCGTAGAGGTGATCGTCGAGGGCTATCGCGCCAAGGGCGGCACGCCAAAGGCGAACGGGAAAACGCTCACGTTCAAGGACGGGCGCAACATCTTCCTGGGTGCATCGGACGATCCGGCAGACAAGGCCGCCGCGCCCGGGGCCACGCAGAAATAAGCGCGGCTCGGCCTACTTCGGTCCCAACTCGCCGCGGCGGGCCTGTTCTTCTTCCGCGTACGCGTAGCATTCGTATTCCAGCACGCGGACGTTTCTCTCCTTGCGGCGATAGAGCACCAGGTTGATCTTCCAGGGCCTCGTGAACACCTGCGGATCCTCGAGCGTCGCCTCGTACTGGATGTGATCCGGCGTGACGAGCGTGTACCGCTCCACGACGTGCAGGTCCTCGCCGTGAAAATCGCCGGCGCGATCGAGCCACGTCTGATCCGTGAAGTACTTCACGTCGACGACCAGCGTGTCTCCCTCCCAGCGGCCGCGCGAGTCGCCCATGAACCATGTGATCGGTCCGGGTGGATGCTCGCTGTTCATGAAGACGCTGCGCGTCGTGTGGGCGTACTCGCTGAAGATCGCGATGTACGCGGGCGACTGCACGATTTGAAACGGGTACGGCGCGTACATGGTTCGCGGAACGCCGAGCAGAAAACACTTCGCTTCCGGGTCGGCCGTTGCGCGTTTCTTGAAGTTCTCCTGCTTCTGCGCGAGGGCCGCCGGCTTGTAGGGAATCTCGCCGCCCTCGACGACACCCTGCCCTGCGGGCACACCAAGCCGCGCCGCATGATCCTGAAGATCCCAGTCGGCCGTGGTGAGCGCCTGCCACACGCCGTTCAGATCCGGCTTGCCGTCTGACGTGCGCGGCACCGCCGGACGCGCCGCGGCCGGTGTCTGCGCCGACACGGGCCAGGCGATCAAGGCGAGCAGGAGTGCGCCGACGGACAACTGTTTCACTGTGGCGGATCCAGGCCGAGCCAGATTTTGTGGTCCTGCAGCATGATCGGCAGGTCGTGATCGCTTTCGAAGCATGGCTCCTCCCATACCTCGTGGCCTTTCTCGAACCGTACCAGCGGCATCGCCATCGTCCACGGCTGCCTGAACACCTTCGGATCGACGAGCGTCGTCTCGTACAGAATCGTGTCCGCGTCGACGAGGGTGAATCGCTCCGTCACGTGCAGCGCGTCGCTGTGAAAATGACCCGAGATACTGAGCCAGGTGAGATCGTTCAGGTTCGTCGTGTCGACGACGAGCGTGTTCCCCTCCCAGTGGCCGCGTGAGTCTCCCATGAAGAGGCGAATGGAGTTTCCGATATGAGGACTGTTGTCCGTGGGGATGGCGCGGTACTGGTGCGCGAATTCTCCAACGAACGCGAAGACGTTTGGCGCCTGGATGATGGCGATGCCGCGCGGAGCGAACACCTGGCGCGGCACGCCGGTCACGTAACAGGTGCCGAGCGGGTCGATGTAGTGGTCCCAGTTGTCCTGCCGCTTGTTCGCATACTGCGGCAGGTACGGGACCTTGCCGTCGGGCGGATCGACAATCAGCGAGACCTGCGCACCCAGAAACTGGTCGCCCGGATAATCCTCGATGTTCTGGCTGCCGTTCGCCGTCGAGGGATTCCACGCGCCGTTCATGTTCGGTGTGCCGTCCGGGTTGCGCGGCGGCTTGAAGGCGGCCGCTTTCACCTTGGCACAGGGAAAGAAGTCGCGCGAGACCGACGGACAGCCCGCGACCGGCGGGCGCCGCGGACCTGCGCCCCTGGCCGCATCCTGTCCGGCGACCTGCACCGAGACGAGCAGCGACGCAAGCGCGATCGCAACTGCCGGCGCGACCGACACGGGGAACGGCTGGTTCGACATGACTGTCCCTTTCTTCTGTACGCGCGGCATTCTACTTCTGTCGGGAGATGGATTGTCACGAGAAGGGAGAACGTCGAGGGGGCGAGCCACCTAGGTGGGCTCGCCCCCAGCGTTCCTAGAAGGTGAGCTGGGCGCTGAATTTGATCAGGCGCCCGCCCATGATCTGGATCGGGTTCCGCCACTGGTTCAACGGGCCGGGCCGGAAGGTAGCTTGCTCGTTCTGGGCGGTGCTCGCGTTGACAATGTTGTAGATATCGAAATTCCCCTGGAGCTTGCGGCTCCCGGCGAGCGGGAATTTCCGCGTCAGACGGAGATCCACCTGCTGGATCCGATCACCGTAGAGTGAGAACGGCGGGATCAGGTCCGACGTGTACGTCTGATTGCACGTGGCCGCGGTCTGGCTGGGGCACGACGCAAGGTGGCGGCCCAGCGATGGCAGGATTTCCGCGTCGGTGGCAACGTAGCTGGCTCTGATCGGGACCCCTGGAATGTTCTGATAGATCGAGCTGGCCTGGAAATCCCACGGCAGGGCGTAGACGACGTTGAACTTGACCTGCGTGGAGGAGGACCAGGGCCGGCTGACATTACAGAAGCCCGGCCGGAGATCCACCACCGCCAGCGCGAGGGCTGCGCCCGCAGGCGTTCCGGCAGTGGCGGTCGACGGTGAATCGATCTTCAGGCCACAGTTGTCTGCCACCGTGCGCCCGGTGGCCAGGCCTCCCTGGAACTGTGCCTTTCCAAACCGCGCCACAGTGGTGACATCGATGCCGTCGAAGACCTCGCTCATCTTCCCGTAGTGCGACGCCTGCGTGCGGATGTAGTCGAACTGGCCGAACTTCGCCGGCTTGACGTCGTAGTTCCCGCAGAGCTGCTTGCCGCTGACGTTGCCGAGCCGCGAGTCCACGGGCGCGGTGATGCAGAACGGATCGAAATCCGCCGGCGTCACGAATTGATTGTCCAGCGCCTGGAAGCCGCCGTACCACGTCCGGAAATAGGCGACCGTGAGGCCCATGTTCGCCCGCAGCTGCTGCTGGACCGAGACATTGCCTTGCCAGTTGTAGGCCTCCAGGTTGTAGCCTTTGAGCGCGTCGTCGGCAAAACGCGTGTCTCCACCGACGACCTGACCGAAGGAACGGTTGCCCCACGCGCCGCATTCGCCGTTGGCCAGCGGGTTGCGGAGATCGCAGTCGGGAACGAAATTCCCGTTCGCGTCGTTCCACGCTATCGTCGTGCTCGTGGGCTGGTTCGAGACGGGGAGGTTCACGGCGACGCCCGTATTGCGCTGCGGATACCGGCCCAGCGCCACTTTAAGCGCCGTCTTGCCGGTGCCAAACAGGTCGTAGGCGGCGCCAACCCGCGGGCTGACGTTTTCCCAGCGGGGCGAGTGCTTGACTTCCGGGAAATCGCGCGCAGGCACGTACGGGCCCGCCCCCAGGTGGGATGCCGGGATCGTCATGTCATACACGTCGTACCGGACGCCCAGGTTCAGCGTGAGCCTCCGCATGGTCCACTGATCCTGCACGTAGAGGTTATTCTCTATTCCCTCCTGATACGGCCCGTATGGCCCGGTGTAGATCGACACCGACACCGGCAACTGGTTTCGGAACGTGTACGAGATCGCGTGATTGACGAGGAACGGGTCGTCGTACTGCTTCTCGCCCTGGCTGAACTGGTTCAGGTCCACGCCCGCTTTGAAGTTGTGTGTGCCGGTGATGTAGGACACCGCGACCCGTTCGTGGTTGCGCAGGTCGTTCAGTCGCTGGTAGAGCGTGCTCCGCGCGCCGTACCTGAGGTTCAGCCCGGTATCGGTGACCGAGATGGCGTCGCGCCCCACACCCGGTATACGTCTTTGCTCACGGTTGTACCGGCTCTTCGAGTAGTCCGCCTCGATCAGGAGCCGATCGGTCAGCGGGGACGTGTAGTGGGCCGTCCCCAAGTACTGCGGGACGTACCGGTGCTCGGCTACCGCTTCTGGCGCGAGGATGGGACTCACCTGTTCCAGAAGCGCAAACGTACATTGGCAGGACGGATGGTCGGTGAAACTGGCCACGAGCTTCTGCTTTGCCGTGGCCTGCCACGTGAGTCGAAGCGAGGCGTCCTTGGAGAAGTCGTGATTGTAGGCCGGCCGGCTCAAGTCCGGCTCGTAGAACACGGTCCCCTGGCGCTTGTTGTAGTAGTTGCCGGCCTGATAGAGCGATCGGTCCTCATACCGGGCCGCACTGAAGAACCACAGCTTGTTCTGCCTGATCGGGCCGCCCACGCCTCCGCCGACGTCGTAGTACCTCCTGACGGCCCCCGCGCTCGCGATGCCATGGGTGCGAAGGTAGTCGTTGATATTGTCGGACTGCAGCTTGGGGCCGGTGATCTCGGTACTCATGCTTCCCGAGAAGATGTTTCCGCCATCCTTCGGGATGATATTGATCTGAACACCGCCGGTCGTCGCTTCCGCGGATCCGGCTGCCGTTTCGACGACGACCTCCTCGAAGGTGTGGGCGTTGTATTGAAAGCCACCTCCGCTGAACACCCTCGAATCCATGCCGCCGAAGTTATAGGTCATGTCGTCGGCGCGCTGGCCGTGGACGCCGAAAAATGCGCGGTCGCTCCCAACGCCGCCGACATCGTGGAGGGTTGAGGCATTCGCTCCGCCGTCGGCTCCTACGATGAGCGTGATGAACTGCGCGGGACGTCTGCTGGTCGGGATCGCATCGAGGATCTCGCGCGAGAGAGTCTGCTGCTGCACGACGTTCTGGGTGTCCACCACCGGGGCTTCCCCCGTGACGGTGATCGTCTCCTCGAGCGAGCCGACTTTCAGCTCGGCATTCACGTTCGCCGTGAACCCCGTCGTCAGCGCGATACCTTCTCGCTTGACCGTACCAAAGCCTGGCAACGTAAAGGTAACGGTGTACGTGCCCGGTCGGAGATCTACGATCCGGTAGAGGCCCTGGCCGTCGGTCGTGACGGCGCGGACCTTTTCGATGAGGGCGGGGCTGGCGGCTTCAACCGTGACACCGGGCATCACCGCGCCCGACGTGTCACGTACGGCCCCCGCGATATTTCCGGACTCGGCTTGCGCCCACGCGGCGGCCGGCAGGAACAGGACACTCAATACCAGAACGAAACCCGCGATCCTTTGCGCGTTCATCGGTCCCCTCCTTAAAGGGCGAATGCGCCCGTACTGGTGTACGAGTGCAGTACTGCACGTGTAGCGGGACAGGGCTAACACCTGCGTCAGCAGGAGTCAAGAAAAATCCGTTGAAACGTCCTTCTCTATTCCACCGGTTCGACTCTGACAAGAGACGCGCCGAGGTTGTTGCCGACCCAGAACGCGGGTGGATTACTACCGTTATCCACATTCACGCGCCTGATGTTGGTCATGCGCGGCAGCAGGTATTCGACGATCTCGTTCGTCTTCGTGTTCACGCGGACGACGCGATCGTTGTTCATGCCGCCAGCCCACGCGAAGCCGGTATTGTCGGCGATGGCGTCGTAGACGTTGGTCCACGGCGTCGCGAGCGGCCACTCCTGGAACTTCTCGGTCTTCGTGTCGAACATCCCGATCTTGTTGCCGCGGAACTCGGCGAACCAGAGGCGGTCCTGCGCGTCCATGTGTCCGCGCCGCGGCCCGGCGTTCGGCGTCGGCGTCGCGAACGGGGTCACCGTCTTCGTCTTCGCATCCACCTTGATGATGTAGGTGCCGTTCAGGTTCATCCCGTAGAAGTTGTTCTTCGAATCAGAGGAGACGCCGTACGAGCTGAGCTGCTTGACGAGCGCGGCGTCCTTCACGCCGACGCCGTAGTCAACCGTCTTCCACTCGCCGGTCTTCACGTCGACCTGATACTCGTCGTCGCCACCGATCCAGACCTGGCCGTCGACGTCCGAGTTGATCGGCATCACCATCGCGATGCGCGCTTCGTCGCGATTCTTGAAATCGGGCGAGCCCCACGTCGTGAACGTCTTCGTCTTGCGATCGAACTTCGCCAGGCTCCCCTGGTACATCGTGCCCATCCAGACGTTTTCCTGCTTGTCGAGCACGACGTCGAGCGAGCCGAGCGGCGCGCCGGGCTTGGTGATGGGAAGCGGATATTCGGTGACCTTGCCGGTCTTTGGATCCAGCATACCGAGCACGTGCGTGCCGAAGTCGCCGTACCAGATCATGCCGTGCGAGTCGGCAGCCGCATCGTGCGGCAGCGTTTCTTTCCTCGGCAGATCGTATTCAGTGATGATGACGCGCGTCGCCTTGCCGGTCGGACGCGGGTACGTCTTCAGCGGATACGACCACGTCGGCGAGGCACTCAGATTAATTGAGGCGAGGTACGCCGCCGCCGCGGCGACGCGATCCTTCATGACCGGATCCTCGCCTTCGCGGCCGCCCATGCTCTGCTGCAGGATCGGATTGCTCGTGCCGCCGCCGTGCTCGTTCGGCCGAAGCTGCGGACGTTCCGG
>Ga0209515_10008136_pt1 | contig 12349 bp, 10 predicted proteins | sample Subgroupgradi54m_FD_187454 | JGI IMG/M metagenome (GOLD analysis project Ga0209515, IMG submission 187454) | Subsurface groundwater microbial communities from S. Glens Falls, New York, USA - GMW60B uncontaminated upgradient, 5.4 m (SPAdes)... ... | reverse complement strand
GATTTCTTCCCGTTTGCAACTACATAACGACGATATAGTATTTCTAGTTGAAATTTAAAAGAGTGGCTCCCCCGTGGCATAATCCACGGTACCAGAGTAAAAAGAAAGGAGCCACCTAATGAAGGAAAGCACAAAGCAGAGGAAGAAGGCAAGGAAGGGAATGGAGGCGGCATACAGCAGGTCATGGCTAACAGAGCATTTGTTTCTGATATTAGCCAGGGGCAAGCAAGGATTTGACGCAATGATGAAGGAACTGGGCAGGATGATGGCAGAGACGATAATGTACATCGAGAGGGAAGAGGTAGCTGGCCCGGACTATCAGCCTTTCAGCCCTGACATTTGGAAATGGGCAAGTCAGCGGGGGTCGGTCTACATAGGGGATCAGAAGATAAAGGCAGCACACCCGCGGCTTCGTGGACCTCAGGGAGAGATACCGCTGAAGAGCTATCAGCGGCTGAAAAGTCCAGAGGGATTTTCGGAGGAGTTGTTGATGAAGGTCATGCGCGGCATATCGTGCCAGAAATATTCCGAGACGGTAGTGGAAGCGGCAGAAGCCTTCGGAGTATCGGCCAGCTCAGTATCCCGGCATATCATCGAAGCAACGACAAAACAGCTCCAGGAGTTTAAGAATCGGTCCTTGTCTACTTTCGTTCCCTTTGCGATATTTCTTGATACGATTCACCGCGGAGGAGAGGCGTTCATAGTCGCCCTGGGGCTTGATACTGGTGGGAAGAAGATGCCATTGGGTTTTTGGCAGGGGGCAACGGAAAATCATGAGCTTTGCGAAGAACTGCTTGCGGACCTTGAGCGGCGGGGCCTTGCGCTCTCACGGAAAATAATCTGGGTAACGGATGGCGGCAAGGGAATCATCAAGACCTTGAGGGAACGCTTTGGCAAGAAGCTGATCCACCAGCGCTGCACCATTCATAAAGACCGGAACATTCAACGGCACCTGCCGAAACGGTACCGGAAGGAGGCCCACCAGAGGTTCAGGACGGCCCTGGATCAAAACAGCTATGAGGATGCCCGGCAAATGCTGCTGGACATGGAGAAATGGCTCAGGGGTATCAATGAGTCAGCTGCGGATTCACTGCTGGAGGCTATAGAGGAAATACTCACTCTTCACCGGATGAAGATCCCCGCTCTATTGAGGAAGACCCTTCACTCGACCAATCCTATTGAGAGTATGTTTTCCACTGTAAGAGATTGTGAGGGCAACATCAAGAAATACAGGAACAGTAAGATGATGCACCGGTGGTTGGCCTCGGTGCTCCTGCACTGCGAAAAAGGATTCAATCGGGCCAAGGGATACGCATCTATTGCGGAAGTTATCAAACAGATCGAGGCAGGCGAGCCAAAAAATACTGTTCTGCAGAAGGCCGCCTAAGGTGAAAACTTGTTGGAAGCCACTCAGTTAGTTTCAACTAAAAACTTGACAAGGTCTGAGCACGTATGGCCTGTTCGTGGCGGACAATCTGGTGAATTTGGTTCCGTGATAATTCAGTAAGATTTATTTGAATTTTTCTATGGGGCTCTCCGCTGAGCCTTTCGTTTTTTTTTGCCGAACCTAATCTGAACTCCCCTTACTTTCTAATGCCAGTCACGCGAAGATTGTCCATGAAGCGTGTTTCACTGATGGTAATTAAGGAAGGAATACTATACGTAACATTCGTCATCCGCAGTGGAAACGATCATCAATTTCCAAAAGAAAGTAGCAGAGGTGGCAGATTCCTGACAGATTCGGTTACAGGAAGGACACCTTTCTGAGTGTTTCGCGGCGAAAGAGACTCACCCACGACCACCCATCAGTGGGCGAACCCCATACCACCATTGCGGTTTGTCTGCAGGAGGGCAAAAAGACGACAGACCCTTATGCCACTACCTCTGCCCCAATTTTTTCGACGAGCTCTTCAAGCGCACCGTACACGGCCTCATAAATCTTCTCCCATTCCGCACCCTTGAGGTCGAGTTCGAACCCGTCGGGAAGGAATTTGACAGGCCTCTTCTTCTTGTTATGGAGATCGAAGATATTCGCAGGCTGTACAGGCGTATCAGGGGAAAAGACAACACGCACCATCCCCCTTGCCTCTTGGACCTTTGTGATCGAAAGCGCCTTCGCGAGTATTTTTACGCGCATGATCTTGAGCAGGTTTATCACCTCTTCAGGGGGTTTCCCGAACCTGTCTCTGAGTTCACCCTCGAAATCGAAAACCTCGTTCTCCGACTTTAGGGCAGCTATCCTCCGGTAAAAGCTGAGCCTCAACGTCACATCTTCGATATACTCCTCGGGAATAAAGGCCGCAGTCTTCAACTCTATCGCAGGTTCAGGCTCATCCTTAATCTCCATGCCCTTCAACTCCGCGACTGCCTTTTCGAGCATCTCGATATAAAGGTCGAAGCCTATCTCATTGATGTGCCCTGACTGTTCCCCCCCGAAGATCTCTCCGGCGCCTCTTATCTCAAGGTCCTTCAGTGCGAGCCTGAACCCTGCCCCGAGATAGCTCATCTCCTGCACAGCCTGGAGCCTCTTTCTCGCCTCCTCGGTGAGCACCGGCTCGGGCGGAGCGAGAAAATAGGCGTACCCTTTGACACTCGACCTTCCCACCCTTCCCCTCAGCTGATAAAGGTCTGCCAGCCCCATCTTGTCGGCCATATGTATGATGATCGTATTCGCCTTCGGGATATCGAGTCCGGAACCGATGATCGCGGTTGAGACGAGGACGTTGACGTCTCCCGCAAAGAACCTGTGCATCATCTCTTCCAGTTCCTTTTCAGGCATCTGACCGTGTGCGACACCGATCACGGCCTGAGGGACAAGCTCCTGAATTCGCCGGGATATCTTATGGATGTCCCATATCCTGTTATGCACGAAGAAGACCTGCCCGGACCTCTGCAACTCGGAGGTTATCACGTCCTTCACGAGCTTGTCGTTGAAGACAGTGACGATGCTCTTTACCGAAAGCCTCTCTTCCGGGGGCGTCTCTATGACGCTGATGTTCCTGATCCCGGAGAGGGCCATATGCAGCGTCCGCGGGATCGGAGTTGCCGTAAGCGTCATGACGTCGATATTCTTGCTCATCTCTTTTATCTTTTCCTTCTGGCCGACGCCGAACCTGTGCTCCTCGTCTATTATCAGGAGTCCGAGCCTGCTGAACTCGACCTTCTTCGAAAGGAGACCATGCGTGCCTATCACTATATCTACTTCACCCTTCGCGATGCCCCCCAATGTCAGATCGATCTCCTTCCTCGATTTAAACCTGCTTATGAAATCGATCGTGACCGGAAAGCCGGAGAACCGTTCCTTGAAGGTCCTGTAGTGCTGCTCTGCAAGGATCGTCGTAGGGACAAGGACCGCAACCTGTCTGTTGTCGTAAACCGCCTTAAATGCCGCGCGCATCGCAACCTCGGTCTTTCCATAGCCTACGTCGCCGCAGAGGAGCCTGTCCATGGGGAGCTCGGCTTCCATGTCCTTTTTGAGATCTTCTATCGCCTTAAGCTGGTCAGGCGTCTCCTCATAGGCGAAAAAACTGTCGAACTCTCTGTGAAGATCAGTGTCGGGACTGAATGTAAAACCCCTCGCCACCCTCCTGTCTGCATAAAGCGCGAGGAGCTTCGCCGCCATCTCCTGAACTTTCTTTCTGACACGTTCTTTCTTTTTCTGCCAGGTCTTGCCGCCGAGCCTGTCAATTTTTGGAAGAACTCCCTCTTCAGAGCGGTACTTCGATATTATCTGGATCGACTGGACAGGGATATAGAGGCGGCCGTCTTCGTACTCGATGAGCATGAGTTCAAGCTCAATGTCCTCCCTCTTCTGCCTGACAACCCCGGAAAACCGCCCGACTCCGTGGTCCCTGTGTACGACATAATCGCCCGGGGTAATATCGTCGAGCGAGACGAGGAGGTTAGCCACCTTCGATTTTCTTATCGATCTGAACGCCGGCCTCTCGCCGAAGATCTCCTTCTCGGTAAGAATAAGCAGTCCTTTCAGGAATACTCCGGACGACAACCCGCCCACCACTATAGCGATGGTGCCCTTGTAATCCCGGACCTCGCCTATTTCGACTACCGGTACGATCATCTCCTGCTCCCTGAACAGGTCTCTGATACGCTCGGACTGCCCCGTTGATGAAGCCACGATAATAACGCGGTTGCTCCCGGAAAGACCTTTTATGGTCTTTGGCAGATCTTCCAGACTTTTTCGTTCATCGGGGAGGACACCATGCCCCTTTACTGAAAGGACAGCCGCATCGATCTGCGGGATGGAGATTGAATCGTCCTCCCCGTCGTCATCCGGGAAAGGTCCGCTTGCGTCAAAGGAGTACCGCGACAGATAGACAGTATCGTCAGGCAAACCATCTTCCGAAGAGGCTGGATAGAGACAAAAGAACTTCTTCCCCGCCGCCACGTCGGTCAAATGCCTTGCCTGGTCAGGGTCTTTCGCAGGGAATAAGAGGAATGTGTCGATATCCGTCGTCGACCTCTGGGTCTCTGTATCGAAAAACCTGATCTGCTCTATCTCATCTCCGAAGAACTCGATCCTGATCGGGTCCTCCGTAGTCGAGGGAAAGACATCGAAAATCCACTCCCTCCTGCTGTACTCGCCCTTTTCCGCCGCCATCGCGGCCCTCACGTAACCCAATCGGACAAGGGCCTCCTCGAAATCAGACCTCCCCAATATCGCCCCTTTCTTCAGGTCCAGTATGTTTTCCAAAAGGGAGTCGTTGTCGTGCAATGTCGAGGTGAGGTTCGCAGAGGACGTCACCAGGGAATCCCGGTCCTCCAATTTATATAACAGCTCGGCCCTGGACCCTGCCGCCTCCGGCCCCCCGGAATCCGGCAGAATGAGTACAGACCCGCCCAACCCCAATAAATCCCGGTAAAAATGCATGTCTTTTTTCAGGATGCGGGCCCCGTCTTCCTCCTTTTCTATGGCGACAAAGGGTTTCTCCTGAAGCGCGAGTAAAAGGGCCGACGACGATCCCGTCAGATTATAGATACGGCATACATCCGGAAAAGATGAAGGGACAACCTTTTTTATGAGGGAAAGAAGTTCCAACCTTAGAGATTTGCTTTGATGATTTTTTTTATGATTCCTGTAGTGGATATGCCCTTCACATAAGGAAGGCTGTATGTTTCCTTGGCGACATCAGACCCTACGATCTCTTCCTTCTTCCAGTCGCCGCCCTTTACCAAAACATCAGGTTTCAAAGACTTGATCAGTCCATAGGGGGTCTTCTCATCGAAGATCGTGACATAGTCGACCATGCATAAGGAGGCCAGGACTTCCGCCCGGTCTTTTTCGGAATTAATCGGTCTTCCCGGCTTTATGAGCGAAACCGACCTGTCGGAATTGAGGCCCACGACGAGCACGTCGCCCAGTTTCCTTGCCTGCCTCAAATATCTCACATGACCTTTATGTAGGATATCGAAGCACCCGTTTGTAAAGACTATCTTCCTGCCCTGTCCTGCCAGCCGGCCGCAAATCTTTTTGAGTTCACTTCTGTCGACAATTTTTTTCATTTGCCGGCATCCAGCTCCTGCAATCGCGCCCTCGCCTTTTCGAGGATCGTCCTGTCGCCGCTGAAACTGATCTTCTGCAAAGCGGTTTCAAAAGAAAACCACTCGGCCTCATCCACCTCGAAATCATGCTGGGAGGTATTGCCGCTTTCGTATTCCATAAGGTAAAAATGCACCGTCTTCCTGCACTTCGTGTTTTCTCCGCGTATGTAATACCAGTAAGTGATCTCTCCGAGTTTATCGATGATCCTGCCCCAAAGCCCCGATTCCTCTCTCACTTCCCGAACGGCCGTGACCTCCGGCGTCTCCCCCTTGTCGATGATCCCCTTAGGGAGGCACCAGTATTTCCCGCCCTTCACCGAGACAAGCACCACTTCCAAAACGCCCGGGGCTTTTCTGAATATGACCCCTCCGGAGGAAGTCTGACGTTTCAAAGAAGCGGGCTTCATTTCCTATCGGTCCATCATATCAACGGCCTGCGCATAACCCTTCAACGACTCACTAATATCGCTTCTTATCCTCTTCGGCTTCATGCTCCGGTCCACGCAGGCGATCTTCACGGTCCCCTCCACAATGGGGTCGCCTGTCTTCTCACTTAAGACTCTATGGCCGAATAATATAGACGCCGCCCCGATCTTGTCCACCCAGGTCTCGACAGAGAACTTATCGCCATATCTTCCGGGCGACAGATATTTGAGACATGCATCCGTGACAACAAAAAAGACGCCGTCGTCCATAAGTTTCTTCAGGTCCATGCCCAGTGACTCAAACAGCTCTGTCCTCGCCCGCTCGAAATATTTCAGGTAATTCGCATAATAGACGACGCCCCCGCAGTCGGTATCCTCGTAATAGATCTTTACCTCCAGGAGATGTTTCATTACGGGAGCATCTTGCCGGTCACCAGCCGCAGGATATCATTGTATAGCGCAAAAACCATAAGGGCGACAAGTAAGACAAGTCCCACCCGCTGTGCCATGATAATGGCCTTCTCGCTGAGCGGCTTCCCCCTCACGCACTCTATGCCCATAAACATAAGATGGCCTCCGTCCAGCATAGGTATGGGAAGGATGTTCATGACCCCGAGATTGATGCTGATCAGTGCCATAAAGGTAAAATAGTTCATTGCGCCCTGCGCGGCCTGTTTGCCTGCCATGTCGAATATCATTATCGGTCCACCGATCGTTTCCGCAGGGATAATGTGCTGCAGCAGCTTAACGATAAATACTATCGTGAGGGCCGAAAGCTCCCATGTCTTCGCCACTGCAAGTTTCAGGGCGCCGGGAAAGAACTCCTGTTTTACGCCGGTCTTTCCGGAGGGCGTTATGCCTATCAGGCCTACTTCCCGGTTCTGACCGAATATGTCCTTTATGACCTTCTTCTCAGGGGTGATAAGGATATCTAAGGAAGACTGGCCCCTCCTGATCTTCATTCTGAGCCCTTTCCCGGGACTTTCATGGATCATCGACGTCATGTCTTCCCACCTCTTTACGGAGACGCCGTTTATCTCCACTATATCGTCCCCTTTTGTCAGCCCGGCCCTGAAAGCCGGGGAGTCGGAGGTCACCTCACCGACCTGAGGCAGCAGATAGGGGACACCGCCCAGAAAGACCAGGAAAAAGACAAGGGCGGCAAAGATGAGGTTAAAGAGAGGCCCTGCAAGGACGATTATAAACCTTTTCCATACAGGCTGGAAATTAAAGGCCCGGTGTTTTTCCGCCTCAGGTATCTCCTCTTCTTCCTTGGGAATATCCTCCTGTCCGAGCATCTTCACATAGCCGCCGAGGGGGACTGCGGATATCACATATTCGGTCTCGCCGTAAGTCTTTCCCACAACCGTCGGGCCAAAACCCAGCGAGAACTTGAGCACCTTCACGCCAAGCATCTTCGCAAAGATGAAGTGCCCGAGCTCATGCACGAATATGAGGATCCCGAGGAGGACCAGCGCGTAAATCATCGTCATCTTCCTGCCTCCTTAATATATATTTCAGCCTTCTCACGCGACCATCTGTCTGCATCCATAATATCTTCGAGGCTCGAAACGGCCCTCGCCTTATGACTGTCGACGGTCTTCCGGATCACCGAAGATATCTTGTTGAACCCTATCCTGCCGTCCAAAAATGCGTTGACCGCCTCTTCGTTCGAGGCGTTCAGCACGCAGGGCATGGTCCCGCCTGCCCTTATCGCGTCATATGCATAGGACAGGCAGGGAAAAGTCTCACTGTCGGCCATCCTGAACGTCAGGGTCCCGATCATATCAAGTTCGAGCGGGGGAATCGGATCAACGATCCTGTCCGGATAGGAGAGCGCGTAGGATATCGGCCCTTTCATATCAGGCATCGACATCTGCGCAAGGCAGCTCCTGTCTATGAATTCGACCAATGAATGCACTATGCTCTGCGGATGTATAAGGACACTCACCTTCTCGGGCGGCATGTCAAAAAGCCAGCAGGCCTCTATCACCTCAAGCCCTTTATTCATGAGTGTGGCGGAATCGATCGAAATTTTTTTCCCCATACTCCAGTTGGGGTGCTTGAGCGCGTCTTTCACGGTAATGTCTTCCAGTTCTTTTTTCTTTCTCCCGACAAAAGGCCCGCCAGAGGCAGTAAGGATTATCCTTCTGATACCAGTTCTCTTGTGCCCCTCGATGCACTGAAAAATCGCGCTGTGCTCGCTGTCGACCGGGATGATCTTGACACCCCTTTTTCTCGCCTCGGCCATCACGATCTGCCCCGCCATGACAAGGGCCTCTTTGTTTGCGAGGCCGACCGTCTTTCCCGCCCTTATAGCAGCCATCGTAGGCATCAGACCGGCTGAACCGACAATAGACGAGATCACAAAATCGGACTGCTCATAGGAAGCGACACTGTCGACACCCTCCGCCCCGGTTAGGACACTTACCCCGTTGACCCTTTTGCTCAAGGCCAGTGCAGTCCCCTCGTCTGCAACAGCCACGACCTCCGGACTAAAGGTCTTTATCTGGCTCTCGAGAAGGTCTATGTTTCTGCCGGCAGCAAGGGCGACGACCTTCAAACTCTGTCTGTTGTTGGCAACTACCTCGAGTGTGCTCCGTCCTATAGAGCCGGTCGAACCGAGTATCGTCAATCTTTTCATAGAATTAATTATACTAAATACGTTCCCTTCTGTATTCTTTGTCTTCCGGCTAGCCGATAAGGCCGAGACCGGTACAGAGCCAATAGAAGACCGGCCCTGCGAATGTCACGCTGTCGAGTTTGTCGAGGATGCCGCCGTGACCCGGCAGGATATTACTCGAATCCTTCACCCCGGCGTCACGCTTGAACATTGACTCAACGAGGTCCCCTATGATGCATGCCAGCCCTATGGCTAAACCAAGGAGTACCGCCTGATAAAGCGATATCTGACGCATCATGACCGACCTGACAAAAAGGGCCCCTGCGCTCCCCCCGATTACCGAGCCCACTGCGCCAGCGACCGTCTTGTTCGGGCTGACCTCCGGGTAGAGTTTTCTCTTGCCGAGACCTTTTCCGACATAATAGGCCATGCTGTCCGAGACCCAGACAGATATATAGAGCAGGACTATCCAGACCGGTCCTGCCTTTGAAAGACTGAGCTGGAACGTAAGAAGGCCCGGTATGTATAAAAGACCGAGGATGACCGCAGAAACTTCAGAAAGCGACCGCGCGGGGTCCCGTTTTAGAAAAAGTCTTATACCCATAATCGCCATCGCACAGAGAAGCAGTACATCAATAAAGAAATGCCGAGCGCCGAAAAAGACCGCAAGCATCGCAGCCCCGCTGATCACACCCGCATAACTGAGCGCAGGATGGAGACGGAACATCCTGTAAAATTCGATGAGTGCCGCTGAAGAAACAAGCACGAGAAGAAAGAGCAGATACTCGGCCGGCAGATACATGATATAGAGATAAAAAACGGGGACGAGTATACACGCGACGATCAGCCGTTTACGATGCATTCGACCTCACGGGAATGGCCCCAAAGCGGCGTTCCCTCCCCTGAAAGTCCTGTATGGCAATCATCATCTCCGCCCTGTCGAAATCAGGCCAGAGCGTGTCGGTAAAGTAAAGTTCCGCATACGCGCTTTGCCAGAGGAGGAAATTGGACAGTCTCCTTTCTCCGCTCGTTCTAATGACAAGGTCAGGAGGAGGCAGACCTTCCGTGTCCAGATACCGTGAAAATGTATCTTCCGTAAGCTCCCCGACATCGCAGCCAGAGGCAGCGGCCCTTTTCATTGCCCTCACGATCTCGTTCCTTCCGCTGTAACTGAGGGCGGTAACAAGGGTCATACCTTTGTTCGCAGCCGTCCTCTCTTCAGTATCCTGAACGAGGGCACGTATGTTTTCCGGAAGTCTCCATATCTCGCCGATCACTTTAAACACGATACCACGCTTCATGAGTATTGATAATTCTTTCTTGAGATAGATCTCCAGCAGTCTCATCAGCATCGAAACCTCGGATGGCGGACGCTGCCAGTTTTCGGTCGAAAAGGTATAGAGGGTAAGACACTTGATCCCGATCTCGGCTGAAAGCTCTATGATCTCCTTTGCGCGTTCAGCCCCGACCCTGTGGCCCTCCGCTCTCGGAAGGCCCCTCAACTGCGCCCACCTCCCGTTTCCGTCCATGATTACTCCGACATGTGACGGTATTTTTCCCGACAGACTCACTCTCTCCTACCTCCCTTTCACGGAATAGATATATAATACAACTCCGAGCGGGTTTTCGCCCTTTAGAATATTGCCGAACTTAACCCCCATAAAGGGGCTTGCAAGGACCATGATCTGATCTCCCGCCAGCGTGTAGTCCTGAATGCTTCCAGTCACTCCCTCTATGAGGACGCCCTCTTCCATCGAAAAACCGTTCCACCAATAGCTCCTTATCTCGGACTTCTTATAACCGAGGCCCTTCGCCATCTCAGCCAGCGGCACCCTCTTCACCGCGAGGACCTCCCTGCGCGTCTGCACCAGCCTGTCTTTCACCGACCACACCTTTTCGGGGGCATAGATAGTCGGCGACTGTTTCTTGAACGTAGTTATGAACCCGCCATTAGGTGAACTGCTCCTCCATAGCCTTGTCCCCTTGTCATCATACAGGTTCAGGTAGCCGTCGTCGTCATAGGCAAAGAGGACCTTTTCCTTCGACTCGCCTTCGATAGGCACGAAATCGTAGATATTGACCCCTTTTGGCGTCTTTATCTTGTCTCCCTTGTTAAACGCGCCGTCCCACTTGACGTAAAAGATGTCCCCCGAAAAACCGTCCGAATATGCCTGCGCGATAAGTCCGTCTCCCAACCTGCGGAGGAAATAATTGCCCTCCCATAGTTTCTTGAAGCCTGAACCCTCCAGCCCGTAGACATACGATACGACTGAACCATCCCGCATCGAGGTCACGATAATTTCGTCCTTCCCGTCCTTGTTGAGGTCAATCGTGTCGAGATAGAGATGGTCGTCTTTACCGGAGCCCTTCACCTCACCCATGACCTTGAGTTCCGCCCCCGGGAGATATATCCTGATGTCCTTGCCGGTGCTGAGAAGTACCTCTTGTTTCCCGTCCCCGTAAATATCGCCGGCGGCGATGAGCCTGGCCCCGAAGGGAAGGTCGAACGTCGTCACTGCTGCACCGGCACGCGGGGCGAAGAACTCTTCGCCGAACCTCATCTCCTTCGCATAATCGGCGTCGACCGTCGTCCCATTATCGATGAACTTCACGCCGTCTGCGACCCAGTAAAGTCTTACCCTCATCAGCGTGGCCTTGCCGGTTTCCTTCCCGGTAACCATCATCGCTACTTCGGCACCTGCTTTTTTCGCTTCAGCCAGAACCTTTGTTTCGTCATCGGTATCGAGCGCCGTGTCAACCATCTCCACCCTGCCGGTCGATTTCAGTTTCCTGTAAAAATCATCTGCGAGGTACCAGTCTATGCTCTTGTCCTGATAGAAAAAGAGCCTCATCTTGGTCTCGGAGAGTCTGATGTTGTCACCCTCTCTCGCTTCCCCCTCGACAATACTTCCCGATGACGACCCGGCCTGCACGTCCTTTATCTCGATCTTGCCGACCGTCGATTCGACATTTCCGAGAAGTTCTTTTGTCACCGGATGCACAAATTGGGCACCCTCCCGCAACACCCTCAGCCTCATGCCCGGCTTGAGGCCTTCCTTTTCGCCGATGGAAACAAAGACCTTGCCGCCCTCCAGACGCACGACCTTCCCGGACTGGGGTTTGAAATACGCCATCGTATCGTCTTTCAGTTTGGTTATAGGGTCTTGCTCCGCCCCATACGCCGTAGCCGCAATAAAAAAAGTTATCAGGACGACCAGAATACGCTTCATTTCTTGTCCTCCCCGAAGCTCATCGTAAACCACATTTTTTTCCTCCCCTGCAAATCTATATTCCTTATAAAGAGAAAACACGTCCCCTGGTAAAGCCTTTCGATGCCGCCTTCAGAAAGCGAGACCGTCTCGACCGGATAATGCCAGAGGACCACGCCTTCGTTGAACGTAAAATCAATGACGAGGTCCAGATATTTGTCTTTTATGCTGAAATCTCTCACGTTCTCGTGCACCGCAGTACTGCGGACGGGCAACGTCTTCGCGCCCCGCCTGATCAACGCGTGAGGGGAACCGAGCAGCGATAAATTCATCTCCACCGCAAATAGCCCCGAGTACGCTCCCGTAAGCGTATACTCCACTTTGATCTTCTTCGGTCCGGCCGCGGTCAGGGTCTTCTCTATCGCCAGCCTGCGCTGCCCGGCAATACCCTGTCTTGAAAGGGAAAGAGAAAAAGTCTCCCCTTTCTGCGAGGAGCGCATTGCATATACACCCCCGACAAAATCGCCGAGTTC
>Ga0209515_10008135_pt1 | contig 12350 bp, 5 predicted proteins | sample Subgroupgradi54m_FD_187454 | JGI IMG/M metagenome (GOLD analysis project Ga0209515, IMG submission 187454) | Subsurface groundwater microbial communities from S. Glens Falls, New York, USA - GMW60B uncontaminated upgradient, 5.4 m (SPAdes)... ... | reverse complement strand
AAAAAAACTGATGGCAAAAAGAGGCCTCATGGTTTCAATCCGGATAATTTTGTGCCGATGGCCGAAGCGCTTGAAGCTGGGAAAGGTGTCGTTATTGCTTCACGAAATCCAAGTCCCGAACATGAAACTAATATAGAAAACGCTAAAGGGGGTTATGGGGCTGTTTATTTAGCCGAAATTTCTGGTGCTGTCATTCTTCCCGTTGCGGTTGAAGTTATATCCGACGTTGGGGCAGGAATGTATGATAACCCCATTAAAACCTTCATTAAAAAACCAGACGTTAAAATCCATGTTGGTCCTCCAATTAAACTTGAAAAGATTGAAGGAGTTGAAAGATTTTCGGGGCTTATGAAAAAACACTCTGAAGTCGGGCGTCTAACAACTGAAGAGTTTCACGAGTTTTCTCGCATTAAAGAGGCTCTTGAGTTACAGTCAGAATTTTTAATAGCCAAGTTGTCAGAACTATTGCCAGATTCGGATTGAGCCCTTTTAAAGCTTGAGTTTTTATTGCCAATCGTCATTTATTACCTATGCAACCAGCGGAGGGAGACGTCTTTTTACAAAATTAGCCCCGCCACAGCGGGATAGATTTTTAAAAAGACGTCTCCCTCTCTCGGGGTGTGCGGTGCTTTAGCTCGCAAAACTCTCTGTCGTACGCATAGAGGTTGTGTCAACTATAAAAACTATGAATTTAATTATTAATTTTACGGAAAAGAGGGGAGAAATACGATTAGAACTCCGAAAGAGAGGCAAGTTGATAGACACCTTGACTTTTGAGTTTGAGGCCAACTTGGATACGGTGTTGATAGCGGCTGTTGACAAAATTTTAGAAAGGAATAGAATAGAAACACTGTCTTTAAAAATGGTTAAGGTGATGGTTTCCGCCAAAGGCGGATCCGCCTCCGGCGGAGAAAAATCAAGCTCTGCTTATAAAATAGCCCAAACCTTCATTGAGGCCATAAAAGCTAAGAAACAAGCCAATATTGCAGGTTCTTAAATGCTCATAGTTGCAAGTGATTATTTAAGAATCTAACAATTTGCTGACCCCATTTTGTCCAGCATCAATCGAATAAATTAATATAAAGAATCCGTCAAGCACGACAGGAGAAAGCGTGTTTGTTTTATTTGTCTACAGAGAGTTTTGCGGGCTACAGAGAGTACTATCGGCTAAAGCACGATAACACTCCGAGAAAAGCACCGCACACTCCGAGCATAGACAGTTAAACCGCAAGTTTTACCCCATATGCGTAAAATATTCTCAAAATTTGGCATCGACCAATTCGAAGCTCCGAATTTAGTGCAGGTCCAGCTTGATTCTTATAAATGGTTTTTGGATGTCGGTTTAAGAGAATTGTTGAAGGATGTTTCTCCCACCGAGGATTGGACCGGAAAAGAACTTGAACTGCGGTTTTTGGACTACAAGCTGGATGAGCCAAAATACAAAGAGAGAACAGCAATTGAAAAAAATATTACTTACGAAGCTCCCTTGAAGGTCAAGGTTAGTTTGAGGAACAAGAGAACCGACCAATACAAGGAACAGGAATTATTCTTATCTGATTTCCCCTTAATGACTCCGAGGGGAACCTTTATTATTAACGGCGTAGAGAGGGTTGTTATCTCCCAGCTTATTAGAAGTCCGGGAGTTTTCTTTTCAATGTCCCGTTCGTCAAGGTTCAAGAGATTCTTCGGAGCGAAGCTCATCCCTTCCCGTGGCGCCTGGCTGGAGTTTGAGACCGAATACAACGGCGTTATCTCCTGCAGAATAGACAGAAAAAGAAAAGTTCCCGCAACGGCTTTGTTGAGGGCTTTTGGAATAACTAAAGATGATGAGATTAAAAAACTTTTTGAAGATGTAGACACCGATCCAAGTGTTAAATATATTTTAGCCACCATATTAGCCGATCCGTCTTCAAATGAAGAAGAAGGATTGATAGAGCTTTACAAAAGGATCCGCCCGGGAGACCCGGCTACCGGAGATAACGCCCGGCAGATGGTTCACAATTTATTTTTCAACGCTTCCAGGTACGATTTGTCTAAAGTCGGCCGTTTCAGGATGAACAAGAGATTTAACGAGGAGCTTGCTTTGGATAAAACAGAGAACAGAGTGTTGAGAAAAGAAGATATTATTTCGATATTAAAAGAGATTATTAACCTCAACAATAATCCGTCATCGGTGCCGGACAACATAGACCACTTGGGAAATAGAAGGGTTAAGACATTAGGCGAGCTTCTGCAGGACAGATTGAGGATCGCTTTTGCCCGTATGGAAAGGATAACCAAGGACAGAATGTCTACCTCGGATATCGCGACTGTGCTTCCTTCCCAGCTCATAAACGCAAGACCTTTTGTCGCCGCCCTAAAGGAATTCTTTGCTTCCGGACAATTATCCCAATTCATGGACCAACATAATCCTTTATCTGAACTCGAGCACAAGAGACGTCTATCGGCTCTTGGTCCCGGTGGCTTGACCAGAGAGAGGGCAAGCTTTGAGGTCAGAGATGTTCATCCTTCGCACTATGGAAGAATTTGTCCTATTGCTACTCCCGAAGGTCCGAATATCGGTTTGGTTGGGCACTTGGCTTTATATGCCAAGATTTCCGATTTGGGTTTTATCCTCACTCCTTACAGAAAAGTAACCAAAGGCAAAGTCACAGATGAATTTACATACATGGATGCGGTTGAGGAAGAAAGATATGTCATAGCTTCGGCCGGAGCTGAAACCGACAAGAATAATAATTTAGTCGGTGACAAGATTGTCGGCCGTATTCATGGCGAACCGGGAATAGCCGAGCCGAAAGACGTTCAATATATGGATGTTTCTCCGAGGCAGATGTTCTCGGTCTCCACTTCTTTGATACCGTTCCTGGAACACGATGATGCCAACCGCGCGCTGATGGGTTCCAACATGCAAAGACAGGCCGTGCCTCTTATCCAACCCGAGTCGCCTTATGTCGGAACCGGACTTGAGGGTAAGGTGGCCAAGGACTCGGGAATGGTTGTAGTTGCTACCGAAGCGGGAACTATTACCTCCGTAGACGCTTCTCATATTGTTTTGGAGACAGACAAAGGGAAAGAATACGAATACAAACTTTTGAAATTTGCTCGTTCTAATGCCTTTACCTGCTTGAACCAGAGGGTCTTGGTTAAGAATGGAGAAAAAGTTAAGAAGGGCCAGGCCTTAGCTGATGGGCCATCGACTCAAGATGGAGAAATAGCCTTAGGCAAAAACCTCGTTGTAGCCTTCATGTCTTATGAGGGGTACAATTTTCAAGATGCTATCGTAATTTCAGAACGGCTCGTAAAAGAAGATGTTTTCTCGTCTATTCACATAGAAGATTATTCAACCGATGTTCGAGAAACCAAACTTGGTCCGGAATTAACTACATATGATATTCCCAATGTCGCCATGGAACGGCTCAATGACCTTGACCCTGATGGAATTGTGAGAGTCGGAGCCGAAGTCAGGTCCCAGGATATTCTGGTCGGTAAAATTTCTCCGAAAGGAGAAAGCGACCTTACCGCCGAAGAACGGCTCTTGAGGGCTATTTTCGGAGATAAATCCAGGGATGTTAAGGACTCGTCATTGCGGTTGGACTACGGCAAACAAGGACGAGTTGTTGATGTTAAGGTCTTCTCAAGAGAAGAAGGAGATAAATTAGACGTAGGAGTGATAAAGAAAATCCAGGTTTCCGTTGCTCAATTAAGAAAAGCCCAGGTTGGAGACAAGTTGGCCGGAAGACATGGCAATAAAGGCGTTATCTCGGTCATCTTGCCCGAAGAAGAGATGCCATTCCTGGAAGACGGAACTCCGGTGGATATTATTTTAAGTCCTTTGGGCATTATCTCCCGTATGAATATCGGACAGGTGCTTGAATCCCATTTGGGTATTGCCGCAAAGAAGCTTGGCTACAAAGTCGCTACTCCCGCTATGGCCGGGCCAACCGAGGAAGCTATCATGGAAGAACTTAAGAAAGCCGGATATCCTGTGGACGGCAAGATGCAATTATATGATGGAAAGACGGGAAAGCCCTATGACGCTAAATGCCACGTCGGAATTACCTACTTCATGAAACTGATCCACATGGTTGAAGACAAGCTTCACATGAGGTCTATCGGTCCTTATTCGCTGATAACCCAGCAGCCGTTGGGAGGCAAAGCGCAATTCGGAGGCCAGAGATTCGGAGAAATGGAAGTGTGGGCCCTGGAAGGTTATGGCGCCGCCCACACCCTGCAAGAAATGCTGACCATTAAATCCGACGATGTTTTAGGTCGCGCCAAAACATACGAGTCAATAGTTAATGGAGAAGAGATCAGAGCGCCCCATTTGCCGGAATCGTTTAAGGTATTACTTTCGGAAATTAAGGGCTTGGGATTAAACGTGGAATTAATAGAAAGATAATATGGATCTTGCATCAATAAAACTTAAAATTGCTTCTCCCGACGATATCTTGTCGTGGTCATATGGTGAAGTGACGAAGCCGGAGACGATCAATTACCGAACCCAGAAACCCGAGAGGGAAGGTTTGTTTTCCGAGTCAATTTTCGGTCCCACGAAGGACTGGGAATGTTATTGCGGAAAATATAAGAGGATCCGGTATAAAGGAATCATCTGCGACCGATGCGGAGTGGAAGTAACCCGGTCAATCGTCCGAAGAGAGAGAATGGGCCACATTAAACTTGCGGCTCCGGTCGCCCACATCTGGTTCTTGCGGGGCGTGCCTTCTAAGATTGCCACTATTTTGGGCGTTTCACTGCCAGAGCTGGAGAGAGTTATTTACTTTGCAAGCTATATTGTCACAAAGGTGAACGAAGACCTGAAAGCGGAAGCGATGAAAAGGATCGAATCCGAATTCAAATCAAAATTCAAAAATTCCAAGAATGCCAACGAAGAGGAGTCATTGAAAGAATTGAAAGACCGCGAGAAGAACAATTTAAAAAATCTGCTAAAATACCAGATAATTTCAGAACTTGATTTTAGGGACCTATCCACTAAATATGGAGAAGTATTTGAAGCCAGTATCGGAGCTGAAGCCGTCAGGAGATTACTGGAAGAGTTGGATATGGAAGAAATGCTTTCCGAATTGGAAGGGGAATTTAAGAACGAGTCCAATCCTTTGGAAATAAGAAAGATCTCAAGACGGCTTAAATTCTTAAAGGGAATGATAAAAGCCGGAATTCGTCCGGAATGGGCGATCATTACCATTCTTCCGGTTATTCCGCCGGCGCTAAGACCAATGGTTCCTTTGGACGGAGGCCGTTATGCCACTTCAGATTTAAATGATTTATATAGAAGAGTAATAAACAGAAACAACCGTTTGAAGCATTTGCTTGAGTTGAAAGCTCCGGAAGTCATCACCAAGAACGAGAAGAGAATGCTTCAGGAAGCCGTTGATGCCCTTATCGATAATTCAATGAGAAGGGGTCAAATTACGACCGCCGCTTCAACGGGCCAGAAGAGAGCTTTGAAGTCATTAGCTGACATGCTCAAAGGAAAACAAGGCCGGTTCAGGCAGAACCTCTTAGGCAAGAGAGTGGATTATTCAGGCCGTAGCGTCATCGTTATTGGTCCGGAACTGGGTTTGGCCGAGTGCGGATTGCCGAAGCAGATGGCTTTGGAATTGTTCAAGCCGTTCGTTATCGGGATTTTAATAAGAAAAGAACTTGCCCACAATATTAAATCGGCCGGCCGCTTGATAGAACAGGAGACCGCCGATGTTTGGACCGCGCTGGAAGAAGCGATGAAGGACAAGCTCGTCTTGCTGAATCGCGCTCCGACATTACACCGGTTGTCCGTCCAGGCCTTCAAGCCGATGCTCATAGAAGGTAAGGCCATCAAGATCCCGGCTTTGCCGACCCATGCTTTCAACGCCGACTTCGACGGGGACCAAATGGCTGTCCATCTGCCATTGACCAATGAAGCCCAGAGAGAAGCCAGAGAATTAATGCTTGCCAGCCATGGAATTTTGAAACCGGCTACCGGAGAACCGGTCGCGACGCCAAGCCACGACGTTTCTTTCGGAATTTACTATCTGACCAGTGTGTTGGAAGATGCAAAGGGTAAAGGAAAAGTGTTCTCGTCCAGGTATGAAGCGCGCTTAGCTTACGAGAACGAATTTATTGACTTGAGAGCCATGATTAAAGTTCCTAACCCTAATTATAAGCCCGGCAGTGAAGAGCCAAAAATAATCGAGACGACTCCGGGCCGTATGATATTCAACAAGGCCTTGCCGAAAGGACACATATTCGTGAATAGAACTTTAACCAAGCCGGATCTTAAGATTATCGGTTCCGATATTTGGGACGAATTCGGAAAAGAAACTATCGTCGTCTACTTGGACAAAATAAAAGACCTGGGATTCCATTATGCCACTATATCCGGTATTTCATGGGGAATGAATGACTTGGTAATTCCGAAAGAAAAGCAGGGGATTATTGATGAAGCCGATAAATTAATAGAAGAAAATAAAGCATTATACGAAGATGGTTTGCTTACCGAATACGAGAGGCGTTCCAAAGCCATTGAAATATGGAATACGACCAAGTCAAAACTTTCTGTTCTTGTTAAGAAACAGCTTGGTCCCAACGATCCCGCATTTATGCTCGTTGATTCCAAATCCAGAGGAACTTGGGGGACTTTGGATCAGATGATGGGCATGAGAGGAATTTTCGCCAATCCGGCCGGAGAACTTATCGAATTGCCGGTCAGGAACTCGCTTAAAGAAGGACTAACCTCTCTTGAATATTTCATATCCACCCACGGAGCCAGAAAGGGATTGGTGGACACGGCTTTAAAGACCGCAACTGCGGGATATCTGACCAGGCGGCTGGTTGACGTGGCGCAGGACATTGTAATAACAGAATATGATTGCAAAGACAAAGAAGGATTTATAATGCACGCCGAGGATGGAAAAGTCAGCGGGGAGACCTTGGGCAGAAGGGTCAAAGGAAGAGCCGTTCTGGAAGATATCGTCGGCAAAGACGGTGAGATTATTGTTAAGAAAAATAAGATAGTTGACAAAGAATCCGCCAAGAAAATTGAGGCCTTGGGATTAAAAACAATTAAGGTCAGATCGGCCATAAAGTGCAAGGCCTATACGGGTATTTGCCAATTATGCTACGGATATGATCTTTCCAAGAATGAGCTGGTTAATATAGGCGAGGCGGTTGGTATTGTTACCGCTCAAGCTATCGGAGAACCGGGTACCCAGCTGACGATGAGAACCTTCCATACCGGAGGCGTCGCCGGCGGAGCCGACATCACTATGGGTCTGCCCCGGGTGGAGGAAATTTTTGAAGCCCGGCCGCCGACATTTAAGGCCTTGATTGCCGATGTGGATGGGAAGGTTTTGGCCGTTGAGGACAGAGGCAAACAGAAAGTTCTTGCTATTGAAGTGGCCGAAACAGGAGAAAAAAGAGAATATCTTGTCGCCCCCAATATTACTGTTTCTGTCGGGGCGGGGGACTTGGTTTCTGTTGGCCAGCAATTGAGTGAAGGCCATGTTGACCTTAAAGAATTATTTAAAACCACTGACAATATTGATATAGTAGCAAGATACATAATCAGAGAGGTGCAGGCCATTTATTCACCGACCGGAGACAGCATTAACGACAAACACGTTGAGTTGATTGTCAGGCAGATGTTCTCAAGGGTTAAAGTCATTGAATCCGGAGATACCGATCTTTTGGCCGGGGATACTGTTGAAAAGAGAACCGCCTGGATAGAGAATGCAAAAGCCAAGGAAAACAAAAAACAAGAAGCCGTATTCGAACAGCTATTGCTCGGTATAACTAAAGTGTCTTTGACCACCGACAGCTTCCTCTCGGCGGCTTCCTTCCAGGAGACAGCGAGGGTCCTCATTGACAGCGCCATCCTCGGCAAAGAGGACTACCTCCGAGGCCTCAAAGAAAATGTCATTATTGGCCGCTTGATACCGGCCGGGACGGGGTTTGGTAGTGAGATGGGGGAATAGCTCACACAACCTCTATGCATGACTGCGGGGTGCACCTTTTCTAAAATCTACTAATTTTATAAAAGGCACACACCCTCCGCCGGTTGATTGGTTGGTAAATGACGATTGGGAAGCGGGTTCAAACTTTTTTATGAAGACCCTAAATTATTCGGAAATAATTTCTAAATATCCTTGGATAGTTGAGCGGGAACAGAATTGTATCTTAAGTCCAGATAGCGATGGCTTGCTTTGTGGTCTATTGATGTCGCACTATTTAGGATGGCGGATTCGTGGGTTTTATGATGGAAAGATTCTTGTGGTTGAAAAAGGATTGAATCCACAAAAATGTGTTTTTGTTGACATAGAAATATTTCGTCCCAACATTCGGAGTGTCGGGCAACATATGGTCATGTATGATAAGGCAAATTTACAGCCGAATTGGAGCAATTTTGATAATTGTATTGCAGCAAATAATCTAAGGAATTACGATTTTAAAAATGACTTCAAGCTTAAGTATCCTCTCGGGACAGTTCATGTTTTGCTTTCTATTCTTGGACAATCTTTAGGCATACCTATCCCGAAAAGCGCTGTAAGTCCGTTGCTATATACAGACGGAACTTTTAAAAACCAATTTAACTACCCAGAGAATTGTATTAGCTGGCTAGAATTTCTAAATGCTGACGACCCTAAAAACCCTCTTCAGAAAATATTTTTAGACAAACACTATTCAGTATTTGAACTCATGACAGCTCTAAAAGATCTTTTTGTTGAAATCCATGCTATCGGAGGTGGAAAACGAGGAGGTGACAAAATTAAAATTTCCAACTCAAAAGGTCAGATAGTCAATATTGATAAAAAGTCCGGTAATCTTAGTAGGGCAACAAAAAGTCAGGCGGAGCAACTTCTTAAAATGCTTGCTGAAAAAACCGGATGGTTATTTAACTCGAAACACTGGTCATGGGGTCCGTATCAGACATTCAAATTTAGGAAAGGCAGTATCAAACCAGGAAAAGCCCGATATAATCATTTACTTACGCAAAACCCACTATCTCTGGCGATTATCAGCAGAAATAGTATCGAATATACCATAGATGATGGAGGTATTTTCTAAATTAATTTGCGTTGGACCTCTGGTGTACACTCAATTTTAATTCTTTTCTCTGCGATTTTACAGTATTCAGGAGCTATATCTATGCCGATATAACTACGGTTGAGGTTTTTTGCTGCCACGGTTGTAGTGCCACTACCGACGAATGGATCTAAAACTACTCCATTTTTAGGACAGAAACAGTTTATAAAATCATAAGGTAATTTATTAGGGAAGGTTGCGGGGTGTTCATGTTTGAGTCGACTACCGTCTCCAGCGGTCAGGTACTCCCAAATTGTCCCACGACATTTCGTCGGATTTATGGTTATAGAGCGAGTTGCTATGCGAATTCCATTTGTAAGTCGTGTACCTCCTCCTGTCATTGTTTTACCACCATGTTTTGATGGTATTTTAAGATGCTCTTTGTTGAAATATTGCGGACGTTCGCCTTTTAGAAATACGGGAATATATTCATGGTCTACTCGAAATCGTTTATTCCACCAAGCGCCCTCTGCCCCGTATTTTCTATAAATTACAGTTTCAAATAACTTAAATCCAAAACTATCACACCAATCAAGAATAGTCCTGAACGAAGTGAGTGATTTACCGAAATTCTTTGTCTGGTCTTGAATAACCATAGCAGCAATTCCGCCATCTTTTAAAACGCGATGTATTTCTTTTCCTGCCGCATGTAAGTCCAAAGAGAATCCTTTATAGTCACGAACAGAGTCATACGGTGGAGAAGTCATCACGATGTCTACTGAATTTGAGGGAAATTTTTTCATTACTTCCACCACGTCACCGCATATAATTTTATTTAAAGGTAGTTCTTTGAGTTCTTTGTGCTCTTGTGGTTGTGGAAAATTAATTGTTGGATAGTTTTCTTCTCTTATTATGTCTAAAACCACTCCCTGTATAGAAACGTCTTTTCCGTTTCTAATTATGATGGGTTCTATGTTTTTATTTGCTGGTTGCAATCGGATATACCCCTTTTCTTTATAAAACTTTTTAAGGGTTGCTGCATGGTTATCAAGTAGAGCAACCACTTTTTGACCATTTTCTGCGGTTTCTTGATGTCTTACCAGAATAGTATCTCCATTATTTATACCCTCATCTATCATGCTATTACCGACAACTGTCAGTGCATAAATATTCCCAGGAGGCACCTTGTTTTTCGGGACCGCTATTGTTTCATTTGTGTTTATTGCCTCGATTGGCTGCCCTGCGGCTATGGTGCCGAGTAGGGGAATCCAAACAAGTCCTTCATTTGGGTCTTGCGTTTCCATAGCTCTGGCTTGGCCGTGATCCTTCTTTAGATAACCCTTTTTCTCTATGGATTGAAGGTGTTCGTGGATTGTTGAGACAGAAAGGCGAAAGCGGTTAGCTATTTCTTGTATGGTCGGGGAAACTTCATGTCGGCTAGTATATTCATTTATAAATTTATGTATTTGGTTTTGGCGTTTCGTGAGCATATAAATATTATACCCGAAAAAAACCCGAAAGTTATCCACAGCAAAGTGGTTTTTGTTTTGAACCCCAAACCGGATTCTCGCTGGCGGGAAGTTGGGGTATGGGCGATAAGGCGGAGCGATTTGATTTATTTGTTTAAACTGCTGTATACTTAGTCATATGGCACGGCATAAAAGGAAGGAAAAATTTGAGGAAAAATCAAGGAAAGAGCGAGAGTCGAGGTTTGATATTTCCCAGGAAACCAAGAACAGCATCTGGGGCATTGCCAGCTTTATAGTAGCTACTATAAGCATCCTTAGTTTTGTCGGAAAAGCCGGCTGGGCCGGCGAGGGCTTTAATATTTTTGCCCGTTCCCTATTCGGCTGGGGATTTTTTATTGTTCCGGTGGCGTTTTTTCTTCTCGGTTTTGCTTTTGTTAAATCAATATCCAGGAAGATATACCACAGCGCCGTATTCGGGACTCTGCTTTTCGTGCTTTCTATATTGGGAACTTTTTATATATTCGGGAGCGGTAATTTCGATATTAGGGTAGCTCAAGGCGGATATCTTGGAGTTATTCTTGGAGTGCCTCTTTTATCGGCCGTTGGTTTTGGAGCATCTTTGATAATCCTTCTTGCTCTTATTGTGATTGCCTTACTCGTATCTCTCAACGTCCCGCTTTACGGTTTGATATCCAAAGACGAGGAAGAAAAATTAGTAGATAAAGTCGTTATTAAAAAAGGTTCCGAAGTATTTGACCAGAAGAAGCAGGAATCAAAGCCGGCTCTTATTGCCAAGCCCGTAAAGATCGAGGATAAAGAATTTGTCATCAAAAATTTCAAGAAAGGTAAATGGGTTTTTCCGCCAACTGATCTCTTGCATGAAGATCAAGAGGAAGCCATCACGGGGGACATTAACGCTAGCGCGTCCATAATCAAGAGAACCTTAGGCAATTTCGGAATTGATGTGGAAATGGGGGAAGTTTCCATCGGTCCTACGGTTACTCAATTCACTATGAGACCGGCGGTTGGCATGAAACTCTCGCGCATTATGGCGCTGAATTCCGACCTGTCTTTGGCGTTGGCTGCTTATCCGATTCGTATTGAAGCTCCCATTCCCGGTAAATCATTGGTCGGCATAGAAGTCCCAAATAAAAAAGTTGCCTTAATTGGTTTAAGGAATATGTTTGACCATGATGATTTCAAGAAGTCCAAATATTTTTTGCCGCTTGCTTTAGGACGGGATGTTTCGGGAAATCCGGTTTTTGCCGGACTTGAAAAAATGCCCCACCTTATGATAGCGGGAGCGACCGGCACCGGTAAATCCGTCAGCATCAATACGATCCTTCTCTCCCTGCTTTATAAGCATTCTCCCGATGTTTTGAAATTAATTTTGATAGACCCCAAGCGCGTGGAGCTTACTTTGTTCAATGATATTCCGCATTTGATAACGCCGGTTATTATTGACAATAAAAAAGTGCTCGGAGCTTTGAAATGGGCATTGAGCGAGATGGATAGGAGATACGACTCGCTTTCAAAAAGCGCTTCAAAAGACATATTTTCATACAACGCAAAGATGTCGGATAGGAACGAGCCGATAATGCCCGTGATAGTGATTGTTATTGATGAGTTGGCTGATTTGATGGCTACATACGGACGCGATGTGGAAGCGGCCATCGTCCGTCTGGCCCAAATGTCCCGGGCCGTTGGAATACACCTCATCCTTTCCACCCAGAGGCCTTCGGTTGAGGTTATCACCGGTCTTATTAAGGCAAATATTACCTCCCGTATCGCTCTTCAGGTAGCCAGCCAGATCGATTCCAGAACTATTCTTGATATGGCCGGAGCCGAGAAACTTCTTGGCAA
>Ga0209515_10008132_pt1 | contig 12354 bp, 9 predicted proteins | sample Subgroupgradi54m_FD_187454 | JGI IMG/M metagenome (GOLD analysis project Ga0209515, IMG submission 187454) | Subsurface groundwater microbial communities from S. Glens Falls, New York, USA - GMW60B uncontaminated upgradient, 5.4 m (SPAdes)... ... | reverse complement strand
AGGCAGGGCGTGGGCCCGTCCAGGAGCCAGTTGACGATGCGCTTGATGACGGTCTTGGCGTTGTTCGGGTCCGCGGGCGCGGTGGGCATCGCCTCAAAGGGGAAGGCTGTGTACACGGTCTTGTAGCTCGAGCCGGAGTACATCACGGCGCGCGGCAAGGCGTTGGGTCCCAGGAACACAGGCGCGGCCCCGGCCCTGGGGACAATGGTGTTGCTGTAATCGGAGAAGGGGTAGACCAGAGGCGTGTTGACGCCGCAGGAGATGGGGTTCCCGTCAATCCCCGCGATGGCGGCGGTGCCGGTGTCTTCAGCGACGCTGTCCACCCAGAAGTAGTCGTGGATAAGGGCGTCGAGGCCCTCGGTATAGGTGTAATCCTGAGAGGAGAGGTAAACGCGCCCGCCGTGGTTCAGGTAGGCGGCGATCCAGGTCTTATCCGCAGGCGTCATGCTGGCCTGGCTGTAGTTGTAGCCCACGTTCCACACCACGGCGGCGATGTGCGAGGCAGGGGCCAGCGTGGGGGCTAGGGGCACCGGCGACTGGACCATCACATAGGGGATGCTCGCCGCTGCCAAGGCGTCGGTGAAGAAATGCTCCAGGGTGTCTCCCCGGTCTCCGTCCACGAAGAGGACGGTGCCGGGACCCAAGGTCACCACGACGATGTTCATGGAGGCCGAGGTGCTGTTGCCCTGGTCGTCAGTGGCGGTAAAGGTGGCGACGTAGTTCCCGTTGGCCACGTAGGTGTGCGCGGTGTTGGGGTTGGGGTCCAGCAGCGAACCGTCGCCGAAGTTCCAGTTTTTGTTGCTGATGGTGCGTGGGCCCGCGCCCGCGGGGTCAACGGCGGTGGCCGTGAAGGTCACCAGGAGGGGCGCCGGGCCGAAGGTGGGGCTGGCGCTGGCGGTGACGATGGGGGTCTGATCGCAGTGAATGGCGTTGTCCAGGTTAAGGCGCCCGCCCGACACCATCTTGCCCGTGAAGGCGGACTTGTGGTCCACCGTGAGCATCATCAGATCTTTGACGCTGGCTACGGGGACGCTGCAGGGGGGCAGCGCGAGGGCGGGGTCCGCGCTACCGCGAGCATCGGGCCCTCCAGCGGTGTAGGAAGCCAGCCCAGGGTACAAGCCCCACAGCAAGGCCGCCGCGCCTGCCACGTGCGGTGTGGCCATGGACGTGCCGCTGAAGAAGGCGTAGGGGTCGGGAAAATGGTCGGTGGGCACGGTGGAGAGGATGTGCACGCCGGGCGCCGCCAGGTCCACACTCGTCGCACCGTAGGCGGAGAAGCCCGCCAGGGCGTCGTTGTGGTCGCTGGCGGCCACCGAGATGATGTTTGGCAGCGGGAGGGAGGCGGGGTAGTTGGCAAGGCCCGGGGCAAGGTCGTTGTTCCCGCCGTTATTGCCGGCTGCGAAAACATGGAGCATATGACTGGCGGTCAAGGCCGCTGTGAAGGCGTCGCCGCCGCAGTCGACATAGGTGCCGAAACAGGCCCAGGAGTTGGAGGTGATGATGCGCAGGCTGTGCCGCGTGGCCAGGTCGGTCAGGTAGGCAAAGGCTGAGAGGGCGTCGGCCAGGGTGCCGGTGCCGCCCTGGAGGAACTTCATGGGCAGGATGGGGACGGTCCAGTTGACGCCCACCACGCCCAGGGCGTTGTTGCCCTTGGCGCCTATGGTGCCCGCGGTGTGGGTCCCGTGGTCGTCAATCCCGTCGTAGACGGTTTTGTCATGGTTGACGAAGTCCCATCCGCAGGCGTCGTCAATGTAGCCGTTGAGGTCGTCGTCAATGCCGTTGGCGGGAATCTCGCCCGGTACACAGAAGAGGTTGGCCGCCAGGTCGGGGTGGGTCATCTGAATGCCGGTGTCTATATCGGCCACCACAACGGTGGCGCCTCCAGTGGACGTGGCCCAGGCCTCCGGGGCGTCTATGTCGGCGTCCGGGGCGCCGCCGTCCTGGCCCGTGTTGTTCAAGCCCCACAGGTCGGGGAACTTCGGGTCATTGGGCAAGGTGGCCAGAGGCTTCGGCGGGTCGCCCACGGTGTGCAAGAGGGCGTTGCGGGAGACGCTTTGCACCTTGGGGTTGTTCTGGAGGGCGGCGAAGAGAGCGTCATCGTTGCTGCCCTCAGGATAGCCCATGGACAGGAAGGTGAGGCCGCCTGGGTAGTGGATGGGCTTTCCCCAGGAGGCGCCCAGGCTCTGGACGTCGGCCTGGGTGGCGCCATCCTTCAGGCGGACCACAAACTGGTGGGGGACGAACTGGGGCCCTCGCGCGCCTTGCTCGACGCCGAGGTCACGGAGGCCATGAATGTCGGGCAGCTTTCGCCCCTGCGCGGGTGTGCCCTGGGGACTCCCGGAGCCATTGCCCTGGTCTGCGGCAAGAGGGCTGGCCACCAGGAGGCACAGAAGGGATACGAGGAGGACCGAGATAGCGCGTCGTCGAGACCCGTTCATACGTCTCCCCTATCGTACGTCGTCAAAGGGATTGCCTCCAGCGAAGTGCGGCGCCGGATGGGGTCGGGCGCCTTGCCTACCCGCTCCAGCTTTAGAGAGGCACTGAGCAGTATGCCCCAACTGGCTGAACTTGTCAAGGCCCGCACCCTTGTGGAAGCTATGATTCTTATGGTAGTGCTTTGATGTACTTATGTGTACTTTGATGAACTCATGGTAGCATGGCTGAACAGTAGAGTAAGGCTTGAACAGGTCAAGGAAATCACCCAAAAGGGTTAAAGTGGGATTAAAACTGGATTAACCCCTACTCCCGCTCTTGCGGACCGTTTCGGTCCTTTCCGTGAGCCGCCTAGCAGACCGTCGAAGCAGCCCTTTAATGGAGACCCCTGCCTGTGCCGCCACCCGCTACCCGAACGGACGACTGCCCTTCGCTCCTTTAAAAGAGGAGGCACGGCCCCTGGAGGGGGTGATCACGGAGCACGAAGGTGCGACGCCTGTAGGTGGTATACTGCCTTGCTATGCGAGTCCTCTTGGGCCTGTTCAGCTCTATCGGCCTGGCCGCCATCATCGTGGCCTGTGGCGGGCCTGCTCCGACGCTCACGTCCACCCCTCCCACCGAGGCGCCTGCCTCCGTCGAGTTTCTGCTGGCCTCAACCGACCTGGCTGCCGAAGAGACCCGGTTCGCCTTTGCCCTGGTTGACTCCCAGGGGGCTCTCGTCGCGAACGCCAGGGTGGCGTTGCAGTTCTTCCGCCTATCGAACGATGTCGCCACCCTCGCCCAAGCGGGAGAGGCCGCCTATCGGTCCCTGGAGATCACGACGCCCCACCTCCACCCCGACGGTCAGGCCCATCAACACATTGAGGCGCGGGGCATCTACGTGATGGATGCGGTCCGGTTTGACCGCGCCGGCGACTGGGGCGTCCAGGCCCAAGTGTTGCTGCCCGGCTCTGCTGACCCGATCACCCTGCGCCACAACCTGACGGTCCAGGAGCAGAGCCAGGCCTGGCCCCTGGGCGCCCACGTTCCATCCACCCAGAACAAGACCGCTTCGGACGTCTCGGACCTTTCCCTGCTTTCCACCAGCCCCACCCCGATGCCAGAGCTCTACCAGACCTCGGTGGCGACGGCCCTGAAGCAAGGGAAGCCCCTGGTGGTGGTCTTCGCCACCCCGGCCTTCTGCACGTCGCGACTCTGCGGGCCGGTGGTGGACATAGTCGCTCAGCTGGCGCCGATGTACCGAGGCCAGGCTAGCTTCATCCACCTGGAGCCCTATGAGCTGGACATCGCCCGGCTGGAAGGCCGCCTCCATCTCACCGAGATTGCTCTCCAGTGGCGCCTGCCAAGCGAGCCCTTTGTGTACGTCGTTGATTCCCAGGGGAGGGTCGCCGCAAAGTTCGAGGGCGTCGTCACCCCCGGAGAGCTGCAGCAGGCGCTCCAGAAGGTGCTGGCTTCAGGCGCCTCCCCAAGCTCCCGGTGACCTGACAGTAGGCGTGGCCTGGGGAATCGTGTATACTCTTGCGATGGAATCTGTCCCTCCCCTTTACACCGCCCGACCCCACCGGTCCCCTCTGCACTTTCTGAGCCCTGTTGTCGCAGGGGCCCTGGTGGTGTCGGGATCCCTCCAACTGGACCCATACACCGTAGCGATGGGCGCCGGCCTCGGCCTCTATATCTGGCTGACCCGCCACGCCCGCTATGACGTGTTCGCCGACCGTTTGGTGGTGTCCTACGTGGGGCCCCGGCACAAGACCATCCCTTTAGGAGACATCGAGGAGGTGCGGGCCGTCCGCTTCCCCCTCGGAGGCCAGGGGGTGTTCCTGCGTCGGAAGGGGGCTGGGGGAATGGTGATCAGTCCCGCCGACTCAGAGCAGTTCGCCCAGCAGCTGGACCTGGTGCGCCGCCGATTTCAGGCGTGAGCCGGTGTGGTGTCGCTGAAAGAGGACCCAAATTGTCGTTGCGAGGAGTCCCGATGACATCGGGACGACGAAGCAATCTGGTGGAGCGGTCGGGCCCCCCATTCCTCCGGGTTGCCACGCCCCGATTTCATCGGGGCTCGCAACGACGGGGTCTTCGGGGAAAGGCGTCGATTTTCTATGCGAACTTCAAGGGCCGGCCACTAGCTTGACAGAAGGAAAGGCAGGTCGTATGGCATATCTGCCCGTAACGCGAAAGGCCTTGCTCTTCGTCCTCTCTCTCAGCCTCTTGCTGCCCCTTGTCGCCCTGGCCTGTGCCCAGCCGACGGCGCCCTCGCCTACACCAACGCAGCCACCCCCTACACCAACGCAGCCACCCCCTATCGCAAAGGAGACAACTGTGCCCGTGAAGCGCTATGCCGCACCGCCCCCTATGACCATCAACACCAAGGCCAAGTACACGGCCACCATGAAGACCAGCCTGGGGGACATCGTCATCGATCTCTTCGCCTCAGAGGCGCCCAAGACGGTCAACAACTTTGTGTTCCTGTCCCGGGAAGGCTTCTACGACGGGGTGGTCTTCCACCGCATTATTAAAGGGTTCATGATCCAGGGTGGAGACCCCACGGGCACCGGGAGCGGCGGCCCTGGCTACCGCTTTGACGACGAGCCCGTGACCCGCGACTACCTGGCGGGGACTCTAGCCATGGCCAACGCCGGCCCCAACACCAACGGCAGCCAGTTCTTCATCATGCACCAGAGGGGCGGCCTGCCCAAGAACTACACCATCTTCGGGCAGGTGGTGAAGGGCATCGAGGTGGTGGACGCCCTGGCCAACACCCCGGTAAGGCCCTCGGGCGAGGGGTCCCAGCCTGTTACCCCGCCTGTGATTCTGAGCATCGCCATCACGGAGGAGCAGCCCCGGTCCTAGCCGGGGGCGCTTCGGGCTACCAACCCCGCCTTCGAGCCCCCAGGGTTCTCGTGAACGGGGCGTCCTTCCCCGCCGCGGTGGTGGGAATTGGCAAATCCACCGCCCCGTGTTGGACGTACACTACTTAACGGAGTGAGCGGAGGGCGGTCCAGCGCCAAGGACGCCGGGTGGAGGGATTGACAAATCCGCCGCACCGTGTTACACGTAGTATCAGTTAAATGAGGGAGCAGTACCCTCCAAAGGCCCAGGATACACCGCCCCCCAGGAATTCCCCCAAGACCAAGGAGGGCCCGTGCAAGCGTACATTCTCCGCCGACTTCTGCTCATGATCCCCACCCTTCTAGTCGTATCTGTGGTCATCTTCGGTATGCTGCGGCTGGTGCCCGGGGACGTCATCCTGGCCCTTCTGGGCGAGGGCGGGCGCCTGAACCCGGAGCAGTTGGCCGCCATCAAGAAGAACCTCGGCTTGGACCTGCCCCTCCCCGTTCAGTATTTGAACTGGATGAGTCACCTGCTTCGAGGTGACCTGGGCACATCGCTCCTGACGGGACAGAGCATCAACCACATGATCGCGAACTTCTTCCCGACCACCATAGAGTTGGTGATCCTCGGCACGATCATAGGGACGGCGATCTCCATCCCCCTCGGGGTCCTGACCGCCGTGTATGTAGACAGCTGGGTAGACTACGTGGGCCGGCTTGTCGCCATCAGCGGCATCTCCGTCCCCAACTTCTGGATCGCCACCCTGGCAGTGGTGTTCCCCGCCATCTGGTGGGGCGTCTCCCCGCCGCTCCTTCGGGTCAACTTCTTTGAGGACCCGGGTGGGCACATTTACCAGTTCGGGTTGCCGGCCCTGATTCTGGGTTTCGGGTTGGCCGCCACACAAATGCGGCTCTTGCGCACCACCATGTTAGAGGTCCTGCGGGAGGACTACATCCGCACGGCCCGCGCTAAGGGCCTTGGGGACCGGGTTGTGTACATTCGGCACGCCATGAAGAACGCCTTCATCCCGGTGATTACCCTCCTGGGCACCCAGGTAGCCCGCCTGATGGGCGGCACCGTGATCCTGGAGGTCATCTTCAGCCTGCCGGGCATGGGCAAGATGACCATTGACGCCATTCAACTGCGTGACTACACGGTGGTGCAGGCGAATGTCATGGTGCTGGCCATAATCATGGTGTTTACCACCCTTCTGGTAGACCTGAGCTATGGCTGGTTTGACCCTAGGATCCGTTACAGTTAGCACGCACCCCGGTCCCATTCTTACCTGAAATCAGGAGGAGACTATGGCACAGTCCACAGCATCGACAGCGGCTCAAGCAGCTTCAGAGCAAGCCCTGCGCGCGGCCCTGCGTCGCCGGCGCCCCTGGTGGTATGGCATCGTCCGCTTTGCCCGCAAAAAGCCCCTGGGGGCCATTGGAGGGCTGGTGTTCTTGAGCCTGGTCACCATGGCGATAGTTGCCCCGTTGATCTCGCCCTATGACCCCAACGAACCCCACCCCATTGACCGCCTCACGGCTCCGGGCAGCGCTTCAAGAACTGGAAACATCTATGCTCTGGGCACCGACTACCTGGGGCGTGACCTGTTGAGCCGGCTCATCTACGGGTCCAGGGTCTCCCTGTACGTCGGGGTGTTCACCGTGCTGATCGGCACGACGTTGGGCTCGATCCTGGGCATGACCTCGGGATACGTCCTGGGATGGTTCGACCTGATCGCCCAAAGATTCGTCGACGGCATGCTAGCCTTTCCAGGCCTCGTCCTGGCGCTGGTCATCGTGACGACCCTGGGGCCGGGCTTGACCAACTCCATCATCGCCATCACGGTTGGCGTGATTGTCAGCGAATCTCGGATCGTCCGGGGCTACACCCTGTCCATTAAACAGAACATGTACGTTGACGCGGCCCGAGCCGTGGGTTGCAGCGACTTCCGAATCGTCCTTCGCCACATCCTTCCCAACGTCGCCGCTCCCATCGTGATCCTGGGGTCCGTGTTGCTCGCTGGGTCGATTATCTTTGAAGCCTCCCTGAGCTTCCTGGGCCTGGGCACCCAACCGCCCACCCCTAGCTGGGGGCGGATGCTCAGCACCGAGGGCCGAGTGTACATGGAGGCCGCTCCCTGGTTGGCCATCCTTCCCGGCCTGGTCATCAGCTCAGTGGTGCTGGGCATCAACTTCCTGGGTGATGCTATCCGCGACTATTGGGACCCCCGCTTGCGGGGCGCTCAGTGACGGAGACGGTTCGGATTCGATAACCAAGGTGTCAGAGACCAGGGCCCCCCTCAAACACGGGGGCCCTGGCTTTTTGGGCGCCTGCCGTAAAGGTTCGCCCAGGCTCGTTATAGGGGCAACTCATGAGTTGCCCTACCTTTCATACCCTCACCCGCGTAGGCGTACAATACCCCCACCGGGCGAGCCCGATAGAGAACATACCCTCTCCCTTGACGAAGAGGGTCAGAGTCAGAGTGCCCCGGCTGCCTCGGAGCAGCCTGCCGCAAAGCGAGGGTGAAATGGCCCTAGACCTCCACCAAGCAGCCGGCCAGATCCAGACCATGGCCACCCACCTGCGCCAGCGCCAGGTGGACTGGCACGCGCGCCTTCAGGCAGGCCTCTTCACCCTCGCCACCGCCGACGCCACTCGCCTGGAGGCCAAGCGGCAGGCCAGCGAGGTCCGCTGGCCGATGGCAGGCGTGGCGGCCAGCCTGGGCGCGAAGCTCCCACCCCCACCTTTGCCGCGGGCCTACACCGTCATCGGCGTGGACGGCTCCCACATCGACGTGGACCGCCACAGCCCCGCCCGCTGCTACCTCATCAACATCGGCCTTTGCCAAATCACCTACGGCCTCCAGCCCGACGCCCGCCTCTCCAGCCAGCCCACCCTCTACACCGCCGCCGAGGACCTGGTCCTCACGGACCCCTCTTCCAACCTGAATCGCGTCCCCATCGACGGCTCCCTGCTGGGACTGAAACGCGCTGTGGCTGAGATGGAGGCCCTGGCCGACGCCCTCGAAGCCCTGCCAGGCGACGAGCCCGCCCTGGGCCTTCTCGACGGCTCCCTCATCCTGTGGGGGCTGGCCGGCCAGGCCCAGCCCGACTTCGCCCGACGCCGCATCCTGGAGGAAGGCCTCCTTCCCGCCCTCGACCGCCTCCAGCAGGCCACAGCCTCTCGTCCCGTCGCCGTGGCCTCCTACATCAGCCTCCCTGGCAGCCGGGAGGTTGTGGACCTCCTGCGGCTGCACCACTGCCCTTACGAGCCTGCCAACTGCGATCTTTACTGCCGCCAGGTCATCCCCGGCCAGCGCGGCTGCGACCCCGTGGACGGCCTCCTGGACCGCGACCTCTTCGCCGCCCACCTTGAAGCGGGCGAGCGCTCCCAGGTCTTCGTCAACCACACCTCCGTCGTGGAAGAGCGCTACGGCCCCCACCAGGTCTCCTTCTACTACCTCAACGTGGGCGAGGAGATGGGCCGGGTTGAGGTTCCCGCCTGGGTGGCCAACGATCCGCAGCGTTTGGCCCTGACCCACGCCCTGGTCCTGGAGCAGTGCCTCAAGGGAGAGGGCTACCCCGTCGCCCTCTCCGAGTCCCACGAGCAGGCCGTCGTCACCGGCGCCGACCGGGCGTACTTTGAGCAGCTTGTGATGGAGGCCCTGGCAGGAGAGGGCCTGCCGGAGTCCACCTCCCAGAAGTCCCGCTCCAAGCGCACCCGCTGGGTGTAGTTGTCCCCCTCTCCCTTTCAGGGAGAGGGCTGGGTGAGGGTGCCCCCTGCCCGCTCACCGTTCGACTGGCTCAGGGTGAGCGGGCCTGGGACGAACCCGGCGTACGCGAACTTACACAATTGAGTACCAGGGCAAGATACCCCAACACCTCGTAGGAGAGGCCCTCTCCCCATGGCCGCCAACGTAGCGCCACTCTTGAAAGCCCACCTGGCGCCCGCCGCCCTTGCCCTGGCGCAGCGACTGGGGAGAACGGCCTTTGAGCTTGGCATCCAGGCCTACCTGGTGGGCGGCCCCGTCCGAGACCTCCTGTTGGGCACGGCCCCCAGGGAGCTGGACCTGGCGGTGGAGGGCGACGCCTCTGCCCTGGCGTCACGGCTGGCAGCGGCTGGAGGAGCCGAGGTGCTGATGCGCTCCCAGTTCTTGACCCTCAAGCTGCGGGTCACAGGGATCGAGGTTGACCTGGCGACGGCCCGCCGGGAGCGATACGCCTCTCCAGGGGCCTTGCCTCAAGTGGAGGCGGCCCCCATCGCCGAGGACCTGGGGCGGCGAGACTTCACCATCAACGCCATGGCCGTCGCCCTGTCGCCCCAGCGATGGGGGGAGCTGATGGACCCCTTTGGAGGGCAGGAGGACCTGGCCCGGGGGCTGGTGCGCGCGCTCCACGACCGGAGCTTCCAGGACGACGCCACCCGCATCCTGCGCGGGGTCCGCTACGAGCAGCGCCTAGGCCTCCGCCTGGAGGAGGGCACAGAGCGTCTGCTGCGCCGAGACGTTGCGGTCCTGGACGCCATCAGCCCCGACCGCCTGCGCCACGAGGTGGAGCGCATCCTTCAAGAGCCATCCCCGGAGCGGGTCTTCCTTCGGTCCCAGGAGATGGGCGTCCTCTCGGCCATCCACCGGCCTCTCCGCTGGGAACCAGACCTGCAGGAGGCCGCCCTGAGGCTACGGCAGCGCGGCGAGGTCCACCCGCTGGCCTACCTGGCCCTCCTGGCCCACCCCCTCACCGAAGAGGAGGCAAAAGGCCTGGTGGCCCGCCTGAACGCACCTGGGGACTGGCAGCGAGCGGTGGAGGACGTGGGACGTTTGCGCGGGGCCATCGCCTTCCTGGAGGACCCGGGGCTGCGGCCCAGTGAGGTGGAGGCGCTTCTCAAGGAGTACGCCCCGCCTGCCCTGGAGGCTGCCCTGGCCCTGGAGCCCCCCTCCAAAGCCCAACAGTGGTTGGAGGAGTACCTCACCCGCCTGCGCTATGTCCGGCCTCTCCTCACGGGAGACGACCTGCTGTCCCTGGGCGTGCCCCCAGGCCCCTTCATGGGGAGAATCCTGGAAGCCCTCCACCGCGCCAGGCTGGACGGCGAAGCCACCTCAAGGGAAGAGGAGGTGGCGCTGGTGCGGCGGTTGGTGGGGTAGGAGCGTTTCTCTATCTGGGTTCTAACCACAAGGTCTTCACCAAGCATCTGGCCCTACCCGGATGAAATAGAGTGGCGCTTAAGCAACCGGGAATGGCCGTATCTGTTCAGGGATACGCTGGTAAAGCTACTTACGGCTGAACGGGTTTCTTATGAGACCCTTGTTCAGGGGTGAGACCATCTCTTCCCTCACTCTCCATGTAGTCGTGGTCTTGTTTTTGGTTGCGTCCTCTGTGGCTGGGGTACTCGTCACAGTAAATGTGTACTCCTTTTCTTGTCGGAACAATACGTGCCCCGGTGGTCCGTATTGGACACCATAGGTAAATTCCCCGTGAATAGGGAAATCGGTGGGCAGCGTGTCATTGCCAGTAGTCTGCAATGCCCACGTCAGTGGCTGTCCGGCTCTCAGGATGTGGCGTTGAGGGGGGCTGACAACCTTCGCTTGAACTCGATTGCACCTCAGTTGGTAGTTGTCCAATATGTACTCTATGGTTTTGCCACAGTAGTTCTTCACCTCAATTCGAAGCGCATATCGCCCGTCAATCGTTGTATAGCCTATTGTTTCAACATTGAACGCATACTGGAACGAATCTTCGAGTTGGCCGATCTTCTGGATTAGGCCAATGAGCGTCCAGGCGACAAACCCAACAAAGAGTAGGAATCCAACCCCCATAATAGCTTGGGGCGACAGCATGGGGTTCTGCGTGAAGTTAACTAGCCAGCCACTAGCAAAGACTAGGGCAGTCACGATAAGCCCAAAAGCCTTTGCCCAAGTTTTCCACATGCCCCGATTCTATCACGGCGTCCGCTGCAAGTGGATAAGCGCCGAAGCTTCTTAGGCCCGCTGCCCCCGCTTCCACTGGAAGAGGTACTGCTGGGCGTAAGCGCCCAGGACGCCGAACCGATCCTGGGCCCACTCTCGCAGCGCCCGGTCCGTCCACCGGTGGCCGCCCAGGTACTCCTCGATGAGGGCACGGCGCACCCACCGGTCAATGGGGAAGGCCTCCAGCTTGTCCAGGGAGAAGGCCAGCACGCAGTCGGCCACCTTCTCGCCCACCCCTGGAAGCGTCACGAGAGCCCGCTTCGCCTCCGCATAGGGCAGCGACCGCAGGCCCGCCAGGTCCACCTCGCCGTCGGCGATCATGCGGGCGGAGCGCCAGAGGTACGGCGCGCGAAAGCCCAGCCCCAACCGTCGCAGCGCCTCTTCGCCAGCCTCGGCAACCGCCTGGGGCGTGGGAAAGGCGTGGACAACCCCCTGGCCCGTGGCGATGGGCGCCCCAAAGGCCTGGGCCAGGCGCTCCACCGTTCCAATAATGCGGGGGATGTTGGAGTCCACCGAGCAGATGAAGCAGGCCAGGCACTCCCAGGGGTCCTGGCGCAACAGGCGAAGCCCCCGGAAGGACTGCAGCGCCTGGGCCATCACGGGGTCCTTGCCAAGCTCCCGGTGGATGGCCTCCAGGTCGTCATCCAGGCGGAAGTACCGCCAAAGCGCCTCCCGCAAGGCCCGCGAGGAGCGACCTGGCTTCCCGCCGGCGTCTTCCGAGGTCAGGGCGTGGAATTGGATACCGCTGGGGGACTTTCTGAGCTCAAGCACACATTGGCCCAAGACGCCCCGGTGCCCTTCGCCCTCTCTCCGCCAGCGAAAGGCCTGGCCTCCCTCCAGGGTGAGGGCCATGTCCAAGGGCTGGCTCGTCCGCAGCAGCAACCTACTCTCCAATCCAAGGGGCTGAGACCATCCCCCTGGCCCCCTTCCTGGAAGGAAGGGGGAGGTTTTAGCTATGGGGGGCACCCCCATGCCCCCGGCAGAGGGGACTACGCCCCCTCTGCACTCCCCTTCTCCGGCACTTTTGAGGCAAAGCCGGTCCAACGGGCTGAGACCATCCCCCTGGCCCCCTTCCTAGAAGGAAGGGGGAGGAGATTGTAGCTGGGGGATACCCCCAGACCCCCAGCAAAGGG
>Ga0209515_10008131_pt1 | contig 12356 bp, 13 predicted proteins | sample Subgroupgradi54m_FD_187454 | JGI IMG/M metagenome (GOLD analysis project Ga0209515, IMG submission 187454) | Subsurface groundwater microbial communities from S. Glens Falls, New York, USA - GMW60B uncontaminated upgradient, 5.4 m (SPAdes)... ... | reverse complement strand
ATGGAAATCGCTTCTTTGCCACTTTCAGCGGTATAAACGTCATAATCCAAGCCGCTTAAAAAATGTTTTAACCCTTCGCGAGCATTACGTTCGTCATCCACAATTAAAATACTGGATCCAATACTCATGATTCTGTTCCGCTGGGCTCAGGCAATCTGAGTCTTTGTTTTCTCATGGGTAGCAAAACGGTAAATGTAGTTCCCTGGTTGGGTTTACTCTTCACCTCAATGCGGCCGCCATGTTCTTTAATAATTTGATGGACAATCATGAGCCCGAGGCCACTTCCTTCTTCTTTGGTTGTGTAATACGCGTCAAAAATACGCGGAATCATATCAGCCGGAATTCCCATCCCCGTATCTTGAAAATAGATTCCACACACTTTTCCCTCTTCTTCCGTACGAACTTTTAAGACGCCGCCTTTTGGCATAGCGTGAATCGCATTCTTAATAATATTGACGAAAACTTGTTGAATCCGGTCAGGGTCAGCTAAGAACACGGGTATATCTGCACTCAAATCCTCTACCACTTTAATTTTAGAATGCTTCAGTTCTGGTTTTAAAAAGGACAACGTTTTTTCAAGTAAATCATTAATCTGAGTTGGTTCAAACCGAAGCAGATTTCGGCGCGTGGCTTTAAGAAAATTACGAATAATCTGATCCAGCCTAGCTGTTTCATCTTCCATGGCAGTGATGGAATCTCCTACTTTTTTCCGATCACTGGGCGAAACTTTAGAAACTAATTTGGACAACAATTTTAAATGAATCGTTAAAGAATTAAGCGGATTGCCTATCTCATGAGCAATACCGGCCGCCAAACCCAGCATCGCTTCCCAATTAGCCATTTGGTATCGCTCGCGGATATTCGTTTCACTTTCCGTTAAATTCGTAATCGATAAAATAAAAATCGGTGGATTTTCCTTTTTTTCATACAGCAGATTAATTTTAAGAATCATCGGCCGCGGAAGCAACACTTCAAATTCTTGCTGAAAAATTTCTTTTTTCTCTTCAACGGCCGTTGAAATAATTTTGGACAATTCAGGATCTGAAATTAATTGCGTCATACTTTTACGGCTCACATTTTCAGGAAGATTCAGTAATTGATTCATTCGGCGGTTCGTAAACAGGACTTCTTTGCTCGGCGCAATGACCATCAAACCTTCCTGAGCTTGATCCAGCAAAAAAGTAACAAATTTAAGTTCGCGAATCACATCCAGAACGTATTGTTCCAATCCCTTTCGATCAATTCGGTGAATACGATTAGCAATTCGTTCTAAGAATTCCGCGGTGGCCATTACTTGGATGCTCCAGTTGGTTTTTTACCCTTGGCGATGGAAATAAACTGTTCCAAAAGCTGATGGTCTTTGATACCAGGACTTTTTTCAACACCGCTGGCCACATCGACCGCGTATGGGTTTACTTGTTTGATTGCCGCATCTAAATTATAAACGGATAAACCGCCGGCCAAAAATAATTTTTCTCGAACGTACGATTTTTCAGCAATCAGGTTCCAATCAAAGGTTTTTCCAGTTCCGCCCAATTGCTCGCGAGAATACGTATCAAACAAAAACGCGCTGACGTCATATTCACCGATCCGTTTCAAACTCATCAGATCTTTGATTCGAAAGGTTTTGATCACATGATATTGTTTGTCCGTGAAATATTGGCAATAACGGGAGGTTTCATCTCCGTGAAACTGAAGCCATTTCAAATCGAGTTTTTGAGCAATCGCTTCTACTTCTTCCTTAGTCTGATTGGCAAAAACGCCGACAAACTGTTCATACAGGCCTACGCCATTCATAATTTCATGGGCTTGATCGGGCGTAATTTTGCGTTTGCTCTCACAAAAAATAAACCCAAGAAAATCAGCGCCAAGCTCTTTGGCTTTGATTGCATCACTGACATTCGTATTCCCGCAAATTTTAACTTGAGGCATTTTCAGATTCCTAACAACTCATGGATTTTTTCCGTCACATTCTGAGATTTCATTAGAACGGTGCCTACCAGGAAATTATGAGCGCCAAAAGTTTGGCAGTGTACAATATCGTTTCTTTCTTCAATTCCGCTTTCAATCACCACAATGGTTCCCTTTGGAATCAAAGGCACTAAGCGTTCTGAAACCGACAAATCAATCTGAAGCGTTTTGAGATCTCGATTATTGATCCCGATGATTTTACTTCCGGCCTTAATCGCCCGGTCCAATTCTTTTTTGGTATGAACCTCAACCAAAACTTCCAAATTAAGTTGTTTGGCTAAATTGAGCATTTTTTTTAATTCTGCATCAGAAACCAACATTGCAATAATGAGAAACGCATCAGCGCCAAGTAAGACGGTTTCATAAATTTGATAGAGATCCAAAATAAAATCTTTGCGCAACAATGGAATGCTCGTATACGGCCGAATCTGTTTGAGTGTTTTAGGATTTCCTTTGAAAAAATGTGTTTCCGTCAGAACGGAAATAGCAGCAGCTCCGGCCGTTTCAAATTCTTGGGCCAAACTGAGCGGCTTGAATTGGCGGCGAATCAGTCCTTCTGAAGGGGACGCTTTTTTGAGTTCGCAGATCAAGTGAAGCTTACGTTTGGAGAGAGCCTTGGAAAGCGACCGGTTGGAACCAGTTTGTTTCTCTGCCATTTGAATAATTTTTTTCATCGGCAAATGGCGCTTTAAACGAGTTACTTCTTTACGTTTGTGTTCTAGAATCTTATTTAGAATCATGGCTGATCCGAACTAATCGTTTGATTAATTTGAAAGCGGACCCGGAATAAACAGCTTGCCTGGCTAGTCGAATGCCTTCTTCAATGTTCCTGGTCTTGCCGCTCACGTATAAAATAGTACCGGCATTGAGTAAGACCACATCAAATCTGGCGGATCGGTCTTTGGCTGATAAAATCCGAAGTGCAATTCGGCGATTCTGAGCCACCGAGCCGCCCTTTAGATCTCCGTCCTTACTTCTCTTCAAATGAAACCTCTTCGGATGAAGCAATGTAAATGTTAATTTAAGATTACGCAGTTCCGCCATCATCGTAGGTTGGCCTGTGGTCAGTTCATCAAATCCGGCGGTGTTCCAAACAATCAGAATATGTTTTAATTTTAGGTTCTGGGCCGTTTTGGCCATTATGGAAATCAAATCTTTTTTCCAGACACCGATCAATTGACGTTTGGGTCTTAACGGATTTAAAAACGGGCCGGCTAAATTAAAAATGGTTTTGATCTTTCTCTTGGCTAGATCTCGGCGAATATTGGCAATCCGTTTGAAAATGGGATGGTAGAGCGGCGCATGAAAATACCCAAAACCTTCTTTCTGAAGTGCAGATAACATTCTGTTTTTCGGAGCATCAATTTTAATCCCGAGTGATTCAAGTAAATCCGCGCTGCCGCAAAGTGACGAAACACTCCGATTTCCATGTTTTGCAACTTGCGCTCCGGAAGCTGCTGCCACCAAACAAGCGATTGTTGAAATATTAAAGGTATGTTTCCCGTCTCCGCCCGTGCCGCAGCCATCGACTAAAAATCTGGCCTTGCTGGTAATTGGTTTTTCAAGAGATTGAACTGCTTCGATCAAGCCGGTTAATTCATCTGAATGAACGCCTTTTTTTTGAAGCAAAACCAAAAGTTGTTTTGCGGATTCCGGTTCGAATTGACGTTTCAGAAGATCAAGAAACAAATTTCGGGATTGTAAACGGTTTAAATCTTTTCCCCCTAATAACACATCCACAGGTTTCATGTTACTTGGCCGTTAGAAAATTTTTTAGAATTTGTTTTCCAGAAGTCGTCAGAATCGATTCAGGATGAAACTGAACGCCAAAGGTAGGATGAGTTTTATGCCTCAGTCCCATGATTTCTTTATCTTTCGTCCAAGCTGTAATCGTAAGCATTGACGGAAACGATTTTTGTTGAACCAAAAGCGAATGATACCGCGTCGCAATAAATGGATTTTTGATTCCTTTAAAGAGATCTTTTTGATTGTGATAAATGTCTGAAACTTTTCCGTGCATAATTTTTTTGGCCCGTGAAACGGTTCCGCCGAATACGTGGCCGATGCATTGATGACCCAAGCACACGCCCAAAATTGGGAGTTTACCGCTTAATTCTTGAATGACGACGTTAGAAATTCCGGACTCTTCGGGTGTCCCCGGTCCTGGTGAAATGACAATGCGTTTGGGTTTTAATTTCTTGATTTGATTGAGCGTAATTTTGTCATTTCGGTAGACGACTACCCGTTCACCCAGCTCACTTAAATATTGAACTAGGTTGTATGTAAAAGAATCGTAGTTATCGATCATCAGCAACATATTAAAACTCCAAACTTCGGACGGCCTGCATCAGGGCTTTGGCTTTATTCACCGTTTCTTGATATTCCTTATGTGGAATGGAGTCGTTCACAATACCGGCTCCTGCTTGCACATAGGCTTGTTTGTTATGCACCACAATGGTTCGGATCGTAATGCACATATCCATGTCACCATTCAAACTAAAATAACCAAACGAGCCGGCGTATGGACCCCGCCGCTCACTTTCCAGCTCATCAATAATTTGCATCGCTCTTACTTTTGGAGCTCCGGTCACGGTCCCGGCTGGAAAGGATGCTTTCAAAAGATCAAGAGCAGATTTATTTTTCTTTAAAATTGATTTCACTTCACTTACCAAATGCATCACATGCGAATATCGTTCCACACGAGCAAAATCAACAACTTTGACACTTTTTGGATCACTGACCCGCCCCAAATCATTTCTTCCCAAATCAACGAGCATCAAATGTTCTGCCATCTCTTTTTTTGAGGCGCGCAGAGCAGCTTCATTAGCCAAATCTTCTTGCTCATTCTTCCCACGCGGCCGAGTTCCGGCAATCGGCCTGGTTTCCGCCACACAACCCGTTTTCCGAACCAACATTTCAGGCGATGATCCAACCAAAGAAAAATTTTTATGCTTCAGATAAAACATATACGGAGAAGGGTTGAGTGATCTTAAGGCCCGATAAATTTGAAAATCATCGGAGACTTTTCCCAGATCAAAACGCTGAGACAAAACAATTTGAATGCAGTCACCGGCGCGAATATATTCCTTAGCGCGTCTGACTAGGGATTCGAATTGAGCTTTAGATAAATTGGAATTTAATTTCTCAGACTTTTGGATCACTTGTTTTTTTGACGACACTGGCACTGAACGATTCAGCGCTGCTTTCATTGCAAGTAACTGGCGTTCTGCTTTTTTGTACATTCGGCTCGCCGAACCAGCGCCCTCATGAATGGCCAGATGAATCAATTTAAGTTCATGCTGAATGTGATCAAAAACCACTAGATTGGTGGGAAACATAAAAACCGAATCAGGAACGGAGAGTCCCTTTTTAGACTTCAATTTAATGTCTTCAAATTCTTGAACCAGTTCATATCCGATATAACCCACCAAGCCACCGACAAGCGGAGGAAGTTTTAAACCAGTGGAAAGACGAAATTGGCTCAAAAGTTGTTTGGAACTTTCTAAAAAACTTTGGTCACTCGATCTTGCTTTTCCCTTTTTTGTGATGACAGACGTTCCGTTTTGATGTTCGGCTAATATTTCCGGATCCATCCCGATTAATGAAAATCGTCCTAACTGTTCTCCCAGTTCAACGGATTCCAATAAAAATGCGTCGGATTTTTGCCGCGCCAATTTTAGAAAAATAGAAACGGGCGTTTCCAAATCACCGGGCAAATCAAGGCAAACAGGGACAACATTCCCCCGTTTGAGCTCTGCTTTAAACTCTTGGAAACTGGGTTCAATGGGCATAGGTTTTTTTAGGATCAAAAATAGGTTTTTGAGTCACGCCTTTAATATTTCCTTTTTTGTCGAGTAAATGAACGAAGCAAGTCCGATAACCCAAGTGGCACGCCCCGCCAAATTGTTTGACCTTAATCAAAAGTGTGTCGCGATCGCAATCAGTTGAAATATTTTTAACTTGTTGGACATGTCCGGAGGTTTCGCCTTTGATCCAATAAGTATTTCGAGATCTGGAATAAAAACAGGTTTTTCCGATTTTCAGCATCTTGCTCAATGCTTTTCGGTTGACATACGCTAACATAAGAACTTCGTTTGATTTATAATCTTGAACAATTGCCGGCATTAAATCATTTTGATCATATTTAAATTTAATCATTGTTAATGAACCCGAATCGGTAATCCTTTCTTTGCTAAGTATTGTTTTGCTTGTTGAACTGAAAATTCGCCAAAATGAAAAATCGAAGCAGCCAAGACCGCACTGGCTTTCCCGCGAACACAGCCTTCATAAAGATTTTCAAGAGAACCAACCCCACCGGATGCAATGACCGGAATTGAAACAGCCTCAGCTACTTTTCGAGTCAATTCCAAATCATAACCCTCTTTGGTTCCGTCGCGATCCATGCTTGTCAGTAAAATTTCGCCGGCGCCATATCGCCTCATTTTTTTTGCCCACTGGATAACATCCCATTTGGTGGTAACGCGGCCGCCATGAGTAAACACATTCCACTCATTTCGACCTGTTTTTTTTGCATCAATCGCCACCACAATGCACTGGTTTCCAAACCGGTTACTGGCTTGCCGAACAAATTCCGGATTTTCAACTGCGCTTGTATTCAACGAAACTTTGTCGCATCCGGCTTTAAGCAGCGCGCGTATGTCATTTAAATTTCGGATTCCGCCACCAACGGTAAAGGGAATATAAATTGATTCAGCGACTTTTTCGACCATTCTTAGCGTAATCGGCCGCGCATCTGAAGATGCGGTAATGTCTAAGAAAACCAGTTCGTCTGCTCCAGCCCGATCATACGCTTTAGCGCATTCCACCGGATCACCTGCGTCGCGAAGATTGACGAATTTGACTCCCTTGACAACTCGACCTTCCTGAACATCCAAACAAGGAATAATGCGCCGGGTCAACACGACTAAAGCTCCTTATCCATCGATATATTTTCTTCCAATGATTCAACGATGGAGCGTGCATAAGCTTTTAAATGAAAAAATAAAGAGAGTAAAAACAGGCCGACCAAAATCAGGAACCATTCTCGAGTGCTAAAATATTTTAAAAATTGTGATTCCGCCGTCCAAAGCAAAAGAACAATCAAATTTAACAAACCAAAAAAAATCCATCCTACAACGGACCTTTTTTGATAATGGGTTAAGGTTCGCCGATACCAACTCCGGTTGCGAATCTTCATGCTTCGCAAAATGCCGCCCAAGAATATTGCCCTTAGTAACAATGTCAGCAGAACGGAAAGAAGAACGATGACTGACCAAGACCATTGACGTTCATGGAAAATGGTCTTGATCAACTCTTCATTCATACGCTTTTCTTGAGTTCGCGGATGGCATCCAGAAGCGAAAAACGTTTTTCATAAAGTGCTTTACCCACGATGACGCCTTCAAAGTTTTTAGCTTTGATTTGAGCGATGTTTTGAATGTCTGACAAATCAGAAACGCCGCCTGATAAAATAACGTTCATCGAGGTTGAATCCAATAAAACATTGACAAAAGCTAAATTGGGTCCGCTTAAAGTGCCGTCTCGTGAAACATCAGTGCAGATCACCGTCCTCACACCAATCTGTTCTAATCGCTGACAAAATTCCGGGACTGACAAAGAACTATCCTGTGACTGCCAACCGTGCGTTTGGATCAGTCCATCCCGCACGTCCAAACCAACCGCAATTCGTTCCTTAAAGGCCATGATTAATTGTTTGAGAAAACTAAAATCAAATGCTTTCGTTCCAACGACTGCCCGCCAGACGCCAGCATCTAAAACTTCTTTGACAGCTTCGAACGACCTCAAGCCGCCTCCAAATTGGATTTTGGCTTTGGCCACTTTAATAATATTTTTCAGAGATCCTAAATTTCGACGCATACCGTCTTTTGCGCCGTCCAAATCAACCACATGAACCAATTCAGCTCCTTCTTTTTGCCACTTCTCCATCATATCCGCGGGTGATTTCGAATAAATAATTTCAGAGCCAAAAACCCCTTTAGTGAGCCGAACCACAACGCCTTCGTGTAAATCGATTGCCGGTATGATGAACATTAGAGTCGAATGAAATTTTTGAGAATTTTAAGTCCTGCGTCTTGGCTTTTTTCAGGATGAAACTGGACTGCAAAAATATTCTCAGAAGCCAAGATAGCAGGAAAATTGATGCCATACGAGGTCGTTCCAACAATCAAAGCTTTGTTCTTCGGTTTTCCGTAATAAGAATGAACGAAATAAAAATAATTGTTATTTTTTAATCCTGATGTAATAGCGCACGGCTTTCTCAGGCCAACATTGTTCCATCCCATGTGAGGAATTTTCAGATTTTTACGGGCTCGAGGAAATCGTAGCACGCTTCCCTGCCATAAACCCAGCCCTTTGACCTTTGGATCCTCGGCGCTGCGTTCAAAGAATAGTTGAAGTCCCAAACATATTCCCAGCAATTTTTTTCCGTCGCGGGCGGCCTTTTGAATCAGTGCAATTAATTTTCTTTTTTTTAGTTCTTTCATCGCGTGACCAAAAGCTCCCACTCCGGGTAGGATAAGTTTGGAGCATTTGAATAATGCTCGAACGTCGCTTCCGACGTAGACAGATCCGCCTAAATGTTCAATGGCTTTACTGACGCTTCGGAGATTGCCCATGCCATAGTCAATAATTCCGATTTTACTGCCCGCACTCATGGGTTATAGCGACCCCTTGGTGGAAGGAATCCCTTTTACCCGGATGTCCTGCTGAGTTGCCATGTCCAGAGCTTTGGCGGTCGCTTTAAACATGGCCTCGATAATATGGTGAGAATCTTCGCCGTTAACAATTTCAACCGTCAAATTAATTCCGGCGTGTTGCGAAAACGCGCGGAGAAATTCAGAAGCGTCATGAAATGAATACGTTTCAAGGCGAGAAAACTTAACGCCCTTTGATTTCAAAACCAAAAATGAAGGCCGGCCGGAAAAATCCAGGCTGGAGCGGACCAAAGATTCATCCATCGGAACGCTAAAAAAACCAAAGCGTCTGATTTTTTCTTTTTTCCCGAGCGCTTTCGTAAAAGCTTGCCCAAGCACAATGCCGACATCTTCATTGGTGTGATGAATGTCAACATGTAAATCGCCTTTTGCATCGACTTTCAAATTAAATAATCCGTGTTTGGCTAAACTGGTAAGCATGTGGTCTAAAAAAGGCAGCCCTGTTTTAATCTGAGACTTTCCTTCTCCGTCAATATCTAATGATATTTTAATTTGAGTTTCTTTGGTGTTGCGCGAGACCGTCGCCGAACGTTTCGAACTAACCATTTGTTTTTTCCTTTCCTTCCTCTGTCTTATGAGATGAATCGATGAATCGTGACTCAATTGAAATCCGGTGAAGAATAAGTCCTTCCATTTCGGTCAGTTGCCGAATCGGTTCTCTGACTTTCATTAAGGCTTCTTTCGTGTAACTAATCACTTGCGTACTTTTGATAAATGATGCAGCGCTGAGCGGAGAAAAATAGCGCGCAGTTCCGCTCGTGGGCAATACATGGCTTGGCCCGGCAATATAATCGCCAATGACCGCCGGCGAATAAGCGCCCAAGAAAATAGCGCCTGCGTGAGAAATTTTCTTCAGCCATTTTTCAGGTTGCTTCGTCATAATTTCCAAATGCTCTGGTGCAATTTCATTGACAGCATCACAGCCTTCCTCCAAGCTCTTCACCTGAATAATGACGCAATTATCAATTCGCTTTCGAATAGTTTCCGCCAATTTTTTTGAATTGGTAATCAAAAAGGACGTACCGCCGAAATGTTCCGACTGAGCTAATAAATCGCACGTCACATAATTGGGATTTGCTTCTTCATCTGCCAAAATAGCCACTTCACTTGGTCCAGCCACCATATCGATGTCCACAAATCCGTACACTTGGCGTTTGGCTTCAGTGACGTATTGATTGCCAGGTCCAACAATTTTATCCACCTTCGGAACGGTCCGGGTCCCAAAGGCCAGCGCAGCAATCGCCTGAGCGCCACCGGCACGGTAAATTTTTTTGACCCCTAACAAATCGGCCACAACCAGGATATGAGGATCAATATCATGCGTCTCATGATTGGGCGGTGTCATAATGATAATTTCTTTAACGCCTGCCACTATGGCTGGAATCACCGTCATATAAACGGTAGATACCAAAGGGGCTGTTCCGCCGGGAATATAGATACCAACGCGTTCTAGCGGCTGATACTGCTTGCCCAAATAAATTCCATCGCTCTTTATGGAAAATGATTTTTTCAGTTCGGTTTCATAATAAGCCGTGACGTTGTCCTTGATTTGTTTTAGCAACGGAACAAATTCAAAACTGATTTTTTCATACGCCCGGTTAATATCGCCCTGCGTTACCTGAAGTCGTTTCAGCGGAAGTTCGATTCCGTCAAAAATGCGGGTGTATCTCAGAAGTGCTTGATCTCCGCGGGTTTTGACCTCCTGCAAAATCCGATTTACTTTTTTAAACAAATCTTTGTCAACGTCATAACCTGCCGGCCGATTCAGCCGCTTCAGCGCTTGTTTATCCCAATTGATAATTTGCATTTAAATGTCTACCTTGCGAATTAAATTTGTGATTTGAGTTAGTGCTGAGTCAATTCCTTTTGGATTTCGGCCGCCGCCCTGAGCCATTTCTTTTCTTCCGCCTGCGCTGCCGTCAATCGATTCAGCAGCCTTCTGCGCCAAGCTTTTTGCATCCAGAGCTGATCCGCTCAGATCTTTAGTTAAAGCAACGATTATGTTTACCTTGGAATCAACGCGTGAGAAAAGAACAATGACACTGTGATTTGATTTGGCCCTAATTTGATCCGCCACTTGTCTGAGTGCCTGAATATCTAAATCTGGAATCGTTTGAGTAATTAGTTTCACGTTTCCAATTAAACTTGCGGATTCGATCAGCGCATCCACATTGATTTGCTGACTCTTTGCCTGAGTCGATCCTTTTTCCAATTCTTTGATACGTTGCTGAAGTTTTTCAATCCGTTCCATAATTTGATCTGGATTTGATTTCAGGGCCATTGAAATCTGATTTATTTTTTGCTCCAAACTTTTTAAATAATTCACTGCATTTAAACCAGTCAGCGCTTCGATTCTTCGTGTACCGCTTCCGATGGAGGTTTCACTCACAATCACAAAGGCCCCAATCTCTCCCGTTCGGTGGCAATGTGTTCCTCCGCAAAGCTCTCGGCTTCTACCAGGGACATCGATGACACGGACTTCATCCCCATATTTATCACCAAAAAATGCAAGTGTTCCGGCTTTCATCGCTTCTTGATAACTCAAATATTTGGATTCAACCGCTACACTTTCCAAAACAGCTTCATTGATCCAAAGCTCAATTTTTTTAATTTCATCTCCACTTAAAGCCTTAGCATGAGTAAAATCAAAACGAAGTTTTTCAGCATTCACAAGCGAACCAACCTGACGAATATGCGTTCCCAAAATATTCCTGAGCGCAGCTTGCAGCAAATGAGTGGCGGTATGATTTCGCTTCGTTGCCTCGCGACGCCCCTGATTAACTTCGGCAGCGCAGGTTTCGCCTACTTTAACCGTCCCTTTTTCAAGCCGCCCGTAGTGCAGAATCACTTTGTCCTGTTTTTGAGTATCGGTCACCATGAACTTAAAATTTTTGTTTTCCAAACTCCCTACATCTCCAACTTGACCGCCGCCCTCAGGATAAAAGGGACTTTGATCCAGCGCAACCACGCCCTCAGCTCCTGAAAATTTGGCCCAAATTACTTTACCTTCTGAGCGGAGCGTTGTGTAACCCAAAAATTTTGTTTCTGGAAATTTTAAAAGCTCCTGATTGACATTAGAGCTTGCAAAAATGGTGTCGCTTAATTTGCTGAATGCTTTGGCACGTTTTCGCTGTTCTTCAAGCAAAGCTTCAAATCTTTCGTCATCGGTTTTAATACCTGATTTCTTGGCAATCAGCCGTGTCAATTCATCTGGAAATCCGTATGTGTCGTAGAGTTGGAAAACTTCCTCACCCAAAAGAATTTTTTCTTTTCGCTTTTCAGCGAGATTGATAAATTTAGACAACACATTCAAACCGCTGTCTAACGTTTCTTGAAATCGGTTCTCTTCTGCTCCAATGGTTTGCTCGATACTTTTTTCTGCCTGTCTTAATTCGGGATAGGCATCTTCAAGAGATGAAATCACCAAAGATACGAGCGAAGCCAACATTGGCGTTGAGAGCTCACTCATACGGCCCTGCCAAACGGCTCTTCGGATCAATTTCCGAATGACGTATCCTCTGCCTTCATTAGACGGATGAGCGCCATCAGCAATTGAGATGACGACTGCTCGAACATGATCTACGATGGCATATAAACTTGAACGTTCGATCGTTTTTCCTTTTGGACATTTCCGAATCAACTCTGCGATCA
>Ga0209515_10008130_pt1 | contig 12358 bp, 12 predicted proteins | sample Subgroupgradi54m_FD_187454 | JGI IMG/M metagenome (GOLD analysis project Ga0209515, IMG submission 187454) | Subsurface groundwater microbial communities from S. Glens Falls, New York, USA - GMW60B uncontaminated upgradient, 5.4 m (SPAdes)... ... | reverse complement strand
AAGGTCAACTGGATGCAACTCGTTTTTGGCTTCCTACCCTGCGCACAACCCCTGAATACCGGGGTCTATGCGCTTATCGTTCGCACAAACACGAGTTATATGACATGCCATTAAATTTTTTGTGGCTCTATTCAGCAAAAAATGATATAATTATCAGATTTAATAAACTATTATGGGTGTTGAAGATGCAAAAAATCCCGATTCAGTAGAACAACAGAGCGAACATCCTGTTGCCGATATGCCAATAGTTGAACAATCTACTGTACAAAAAGAAATTTCACCAGAAAAAATGACCCAAGCTGAACAGACAGTTTTGGATACTCTTGAAATTGATGCAACCGAAAATTTAGATAATTTTGATGAAAAATTAAAAAAAGCAACAAAATCATTACCTCGATATCAACAAATTGAGAAAAAGCTTGAAGGTATTGAACAGCAAAATCTGCCACATGAACTATTCAAATTGTTAAAAAGAGATTCAGATGAAAAACAAGTAGATTCAAACGCGCCAAAAGACGGAGTTTTGATCAGCTCAATGAGAAAAGGACGACTGGAATGCGCCGGCAGAACTTTAATCGCCTCAACTTTTTTACAAGAACACGGGATAGATCATGTTGCTGTTTCTGCGCCCGGTCACGCATTTTTAGTTATAGAACAGTCACAAGATACACTGGTATATTTTGACGCTAATAATAATCTCTTTTTTACATTTCCAAGGGCTGCGCTACATGGCTATAAGGGAACAGAAACATCTGCGGAATGTAGGCTCAAAGAATATACTCCAAGAGGGGCAGATTTTGCCGATGGCGTGAATACAACTTTTTCTCACTTTGTCGCAATGCCAGCAAAAGAAGCTATTGGCCGTCAATATCTGGGCAATATTGCTGCAGCATTGAACGGAAACAAAGAGTTTGATACGACTGGCATTGCTGTGGATCAAGAAGCCTCCGAAGCTACACACCAGATTGAAGCAAAAATATATGGAGAAAATAAAGTCCTTGAAAGTTTTTATGACAGAGTAGAAGGGCTTCTTGAACAAGAAGAAATGCAAACGGCAGATGATAAAAAAGTCATCGGTGAAATTCTAAAAACTCACCCGACCCACGATGATTTTGTTGCTTTTTTTACAATGGTTCTAAATGGAAATATCGGCAACAGGATTTTATACATTAAAAATGCTACTCCTGAACAAAAAAAGGATTATGCAGAGAAAGTATGGGATTTTTTGCAGAAAAGAAATATTGACGAAACCATCAGAGGAAGATAAAAATTTAATGGCACATCATATAACAGCGTGTATGCGGTTCCGCTTCGCTCCACCCATATTGCTCCCTACGGTCGCAACATCGCATACACGCGAACGTTAGCTGAAATACTGCCCATTTTTCTTTTTAGAGAAGGATCAATTTTTAGAACATTTTTAACAATTTTTAATGTAGAATCAGGATATAGAAAAAATACCCTTGACTTGGTGAACGCTTGTTTGCTAAAGTATGGACACGCACACTGAAAAACAAAGAAGTTATAATATGTCTCAAATCAAGAGTAGAGACACGAAGCCGGAAATTATATTCAGGCGATATATATGGAGCAAAGGAATTAGGGGCTATCGCCTGTATCCAAAATTAAAAGGGAAGCCTGATCTTTATTTCCCAGTCAAAAAAATTGCAGTTTTCATTGATGGATGTTTTTGGCATCAGTGCCCTAGGTGTTTCAAAAAACCAAAAAGCAATAAGCGATACTGGAAACAAAAAATGAGAAAAAACATAGAAAGAGACCTTGATACAGATATTTTTTTAAAAGAAAATGGCATAAATGTGATAAGATTCTGGGAGCATGATATTAAAGATGATCTTAAACAAAGTTTTAATAATTTAAAAAAACTAATTAAACAGCATGATAAGAACAATTGATTTGTTTGCAGGCATAGGAGGGATAAGAATAGGTTTTGAAAATACGGGGTTTTTTGAAACGGTATTTGCGAATGATTTTGATTATTTTTGCAAGAAAACTTACGATTTAAATTCAAAAAAAACTAAATTATCTGTCGGAGATATAAGAAAAATCAATATTGATGATTTACCCGAGTTTGATTTTTTATTTGGCGGGTTCCCCTGTCAGGCCTTCTCAATTGCGGGATATCAAGAGGGATTCTTGGATAAAAAAGGAAGAGGAAATCTGTTTTTCGACGTAGCGCGGATTATAGAGAAGAGACAGCCAATGGGGTTTTTGCTAGAAAATGTAAAAAATATTGAAAAACATGATAACGGAAAAACATTAAAAATCATCAAAGAAACACTCTTGGGGCTAGGTTATCATGTAGATTACAGAGTGCTGAATAGCATGGATTATGGGAATGTCCCGCAAACACGAGAACGAATTTATATCGTGGGTTTTAAAAATGAAATACATTACCGAAATTTTAAGTTTCCCGAAAAAGTGCGACTGACAAAAAAAATAAATGATATTTTAGATAAAGATGTTCACGAAAAATATTATTACGAAAACAAGCCTCTTTTCCCAAAGTTAAAAGATAAAATTATAAAAACAGATACTATCTATCAGTGGAGGCGGATTTACGTTAGGGAAAATAAAAACAAAGTTTGCCCAACGCTAACTGCAAATATGGGAATGGGCGGGCACAATGTGCCGATCATTAAAGACCAGAAAGGAATCCGAAGGCTCACACCGAAAGAGTGTCTAAGATTCCAGGGGTTTCCTGAAAGTTATATGCTACCAAACTATCTGCCAGATTCCCAATTGTATAAACAAATAGGCAATTCAGTGACTGTGCCAGTCATTGAAGCCATGGCGAAACAAATAATGCAGGCCTTAGATGAAACAAGCCTCATGAACAGACGCATCGCTGTTGATATTAGCTATCCAATTAAAAAATATGCCATTCCTGCATACTCAAAAGCAAACTGAACAGCAAAGCTACTTTGATTATCTAAAAATAGTAGGAGCCTTATCAAATTTATTCTCTGAAAGTGAGACTCCATATTTATATTACAGAATTGCAGAAAAGGTATTTTGCCGTGCATTTAATGCGGAAGACCTATCAAGAAGTGATGTTTCTGCTGACGCAAAAAAGGATAAGTTAGGAATTGGATTAAAAACTTTTTTAGCCAACAATCATAAAACCTTTCAAAAGGTGGCTGAATTTAATAATGACCGATCTATCTACCAAAATCTTTCTGCTAACGAACAAATTAAAAAAATTGCTGAACTCAGAAATCTGAGAATAGAATTTACAGAAAGCAACCATGATTTAAACAATTTATTATATCATTGTGTTTTACGAGAAAAAGAAAAATTTTTGATTTTTGAAGAGCCTATGGATTACATCGATATTAAAAAAATAAAAAATGTAAAAGAAAATAGGGGGTCGATAAACTTTAATGACGGCAAAAATGACTATTTGTTTAATCGCTCAAAAAGCACTTTATTTAAACGATTTGTAACGCAGCCAACGATTTATGAATTTAAAGTTGAAATTTTAAAAGATCCCATCGAAGATCTGCAGAAATTATTCAGAGAAGGAAAATTATCTTTTGAAGAGGGGGTAAGGATAAAAGGAACTGTATATCTGCCTCTTTATGGCCGAAATCAGACGGTTTTTGAAAAAAGTGGATTGAATCAATGGAACGCAGGAGGAAGAGATAGGCATCCAAATGAAGTCTACATCCCCGTCCCCGCCCTAATCCACAAAAACTTTCCTGATTTTTTCCCCGACAGAGATACGCCATTTAATCTCAAGTTGCCGAATGGCAAAGTTATGAAATCAAAAATTTGCCAGGACGGCAGTAAGGCTCTTATGTCTTATTCAAATAGAGAGTTGGGGGAATGGATATTAAGGGAAATTTTAAAATTAAAAGAAGATGAAGTATTAACTTATGACAAACTACAAGCCTTAGGAATTGATAGTGTCAGAGTCGATAAGATTAACGAAACGGAATTTGAAATTAATTTTTCTAAATTAGGACGATACGAGATGTTTCAGGCTAAAATGCTGAGCGACTAATGATTTCATAAGCGCAATAGCCATTCATGCAAAAACTCCGTGGCCACCACATCATCCTCGTTGTAATTGATAATATCCTGTAAAACCGATTTGTCGCCTGCTTCCAGCCATTTTTCGTACCAAAATATACTTTGGGCACCGCCAGCCTTTTCATGTCGCCATTTGTAGCCCAGAAAGGGCGATTTTGCGATGTCTTTGATGGAATAAAAATAGAGTGGCAAAATAACGGATTCCTGCACAATTTTCGCCAAATCCACTAACTTACCGATAAAGGCATTAAGCTGATCGCTGCCGCCATAATTTTCTGAAAGTTTGATCAGTTTTTGGCGCTCATAATCAGCATAGTGATAAACTCTGTAGTCATCGTAGGGCAGAACATTTACCCATTCTAAAAACTCATGCCACATTTTTTCCTCGTCTTCCGGCTGTTCGGCTATGAAGTATTTAAAGTAAGGCTCTTCCCCCTCCTCCGCAATCCAGAAACCGAATAGATACTCAACTTTCAGAAACGGATCGCCCTCAATATCGAAATAGATTTTAACTTTAGCGTCAGGTATTGCAGGCTTAGATAGAGGGATAACCTTATTGCCAAGCAAAGATTTAGCCTGTTCCTTGGCGCGCGCCAGTGTTTCCGGGCCTGCGTAGCTGATTTTGGGAAGTGAATCCACATCCACTCCAGCCATATCAGCAACCGTTTTAATATCAATTTCCTTTAAATTCTCGATGGCCCTGCTGTCAAGCTTGTAAATCAGTGAAATATCATTCTTTTCCTTGGCTGTTTTCAGCAATTCATCAAACCAGGGGCTGCTTTTACTGATGCTGGTGATTTTCAGAGGAGGTTCCTTGCCATTGATGATCTGCAGAATCGTATCAGCGCGTTCCAGGGTAGCTACTTTATCCTTTTCCTTAAACGGATAGACAAGCCTGACCTGCTTTTTGTTGATAAAGCCTCCTTCAGCAGGGAAGAGGCCTTGCAGTTTTTCAAGAATAAAGGCGTAAAAAGTGAGCTGAAAACGGTATTCCGCTTTTTCACATTTGGTGGAATTTTTGATTTCAATCGGGGTATAAAAATAATCACCAAAATTTGATTTTCCAGGTCTTTTCTCCAATAAATCAGGTTGGCCACGGTAAATGGCGGTGCCAGCATCGGTTTCAATCATGCCCTGATAGATCAAATCAGCCCCGCTCTTCATCAATTGCAGGGTTTCCTTAAGTTTATTCTTTTCGCTCAGATTTTCGGGTATGGCATCGAACTTCAGATCTTTGACATAATTTTCTTCATGGAGAACGCCCTCCTCAATGAGCTTTTGAGTAAATTCAGGGACTTCACCCTTTTTAGAAGGGTCGCCGTTTAGGTCATACCAAATCCAATGAGGTGATACGGCGTATTTGAAGAACTGCGATGGGGTAATGACTGGTTTTTGGGTCATTGGTTATGAATAATAAGTTTAGATTATACACCACAAAAACCACATTAGCACTGAGGCCTTGCGTTTGCTAATTGAATCTGGTATTTTTTCTCATGAGATAGTAAAAACGCCAAAAATCAAAACAAATCTGAAAGGCTTCTGCACTTGGCGTAGATTGTAAAAATTAAGGTAATTAGTGTGAAACGTAACCAAAATGGATGGATAAAAATAAGGTAATTAGTGTGAAACGTAACCAAAATGGATGGATAAAAATAATTTAAAAAGGTTCTCGTTTCTGTGATTGTACCGGTATTCCACTTCCTTAAGATACATCGGAAAATGATATTTTGAAACCCCGCGGTAATTATACAAAATATGCTTTGCAAAGCTCCAGAAACCTTCGATGCCGTTGATATGATTTTTAGTCCGTTTGTCGACCATGCTTTTCGAGTGGTTAACCGTATGATGTTTCCCCAGCCGTTTCAGCGAATTGTAGCTCTTGAACGTGTCGGAGTAGTAGACCGACCCCTTTCTTGTCTTCTTGCGGATCACGGCCATGAGATCGTCGGCCGAAACCCCCTCCACGACTCGTGTGTAGACTCTTCCGTCCCGCTCCAGGAGGCCGAAGACGATGCTTTTGCCTTTGGCCCCGCGCCCGCGCTTCCCTTTCCTCCTGCCGCCGAAATACGATTCGTCCATCTCGATTTCCCCCGAGAGTTTCGCCCCCTCAAGCTCCGCAACATGGTAGAGGGCGAGGCGCAGTTTCTGGTAAATCCTGGTGACCGTCTGGTAGTCCGCCCCGAGGTCGTTCGCCAGCCGGTAGGCGGGCTGTTGCTGGTAGAAACCGGTGACGATGCCGATCTCCATGCGGATTTTTTTCAGACTCTTTTGTCTGAGGCACAATCGGCATTTCATGTAGCCGCGGGAGGTTCTGTTGACTTTGAACGACCCGCACCATACGCACTTTTTTCCCCTCAAAAAGTTGGCCGCGCAACCGAAAACGTTCTTTCTTGTGTAGCTCATAAGGATATTTTAATGCCTTATGGTTACGAATCACACTAATTACCAAAATTAAAACTGCAAATACGGCAAATGCAAATAGTCCTGCAATTGCCTTTTTTTGAAATCATGCTCTTTAAAACCACAGGAATAATGGATAGCCCTGCGGTAGAAACGACCGGTGCCGCCCATTTTATTCATTATTAATTTCAAGCCTATGAATCGTCAATTACCAAACCAAAGAGACCCTCGGGTCGTACAATTATTTCTTCGTTTAAAGGGGTTTAGTTCACTTCCTCGCGGGTACGAGGTAGACCACATAATTCCCCTAGAAGACGGTGGGGCAGACACCGTAAACAATATGCAACTTTTAACAATTGCTCAGCATCAAGCTAAAACAGCCCGTGAAAATCAGGCGAGAGCAATAAGAAGGGGAAGGTTTTAATAAAGAAGGAGGAGACTATAAATCTCCCCCTTCTGAACTGGCTTAGCAATATCCCTCGACCGGTCGCGGGGGATTTTCAAAAAATGGTATTTAAATTTATTCTTTAGGTAACCAATTGTCAACTCAATTTTATGTGTACATATGTACAGCAAGCAAGGTTTTTTAGCACAAAAGAGCTTGACATGTTATTGGACAATTCTCTAGCAAGAGGAAATTTTGAAGAGATAAAAATTGTTAAAAATGTTCTAAAAATCTGTTTGTTTTTGATGAAAAATGGGCAGTACTCCAAAAGCCCCGCTACGCTCTCGCCATGCGTACTTTATTGATATTGATTGATGTACGCACGACTCGGGTCGGCTAACTCCGGCTAAACGACTCTGGCCTCAGCTCGGCCTTCGCCCATATTTGCCAATGTTTTGCCACCTGTGCGGCGGCAAGATATTATAACATCGGCAATCATCGTTTAGCCTTACGTTGTAGGCCATTATATTTAAACCTATACGGGAGAAGGTCTATAATTTGGAGAATTTTCCCTTTCTTAAAATAAAATCGTAATAATATGCTAAAAGAAAATGGGCTATTTTTTTAACTGAATCTGTATAGTGGGTTTGGAACACCATTTCATGATCAGATGGGATTTCAGTCTGTTTTACATTTTTATCTGCGATCCGATGCTTAAGCATTTTTATTAAGGATTCGTCGCCATATCCTTCTATTATTGGTACTTTGGCTGGCATTAAGCCGCCAGCAACTAAATATCGAATAAATTGTTTTATTTTACTGTGATCGGTGGTAAGTCGAATAAACTTTTTGATTACCTTTAATTCAATATACTCATCATCGCTAATGATTTTGTAAGCATGTAACTGCTTTAATAATTCATTAGGAGAACTGTTTTCAAGATCCGACCTTCTACGATCAATAAATTGAAATAATGGAGTATTTTTTGGATCAGCCGATTTGTTATTTTCAGTAAGTAAAAATTTTCTAGCCTCAGCCAAGAGAATTAACTCGATGAGAATTAACTCAAACAAGCTGAAAATTGAATTGAAAACTAATAAAAAACACCCATTTTTAAGGGCGATCAGACATTCTGTATACAAACTATTGGTCAGTGGAGTAAAAGCCTCACCCGGTTCCCCCCAAAGACTTTTAAAATAAGCACTATCTTGTAAATCTTTGGGGAGGCTCCCTTTACCGTATTTTTCATAAAGGGGCTTACTGTTATTTTTTAAAAAATTAACGAAATGCTGTTCAGTGATGGGAAGATCATAATTGAAAGACATATACCAATGAGGGTTTAAATATAACAGCCTACAACACGGGCTATAATATTCGCTCGCTAAATAAACTGGCATAAACTAAAATAAAATCAATCATTAAAAGATAAATTGTGAAGAAAAAGCCTAGAAAAATATTGAAAAATATAGCAATGGTCATCGGAGGACTATTTATTGTGCTTATAGCCTCAAATTTACTAGTAAATTTATATGAAAACATCCGAGTCAAAACATTCCCAAGGGCATTTCTAGATAGCCGGTTCGGAATGAGTGAGTGGCAGGTCGAGGAAAGCCTCGGGCAAGACCTAATAAGCTACGATGATTATGAGCTATTGGTTGATGACCCAATTATTGATCATTTACATGCTCAAATAGAACTAGCGATACCACCAATTGTGCTTAGAGAGCTTGAGAATCGGATGGAAACTAAATTCTCAAAACCCATAAATGTGTTTGAAGCGAGAGCTGACGCTAAGTATATTTTTATAGATGGGAAATTGAATAATGTTGAAGCCCACTTTAGAAAAACATTCAATTATCTTGGGGGACAGGCATCTAGCACTGAAGATCTTGTAGAAAGAATTAAAAAATCCCTCGATGAAAGCTATAATTTAGTTTCTAGGTACGAATTTGAAGGGGGATATGGAATTGAGTATAAAAAAGAAGATATGAAAGTTAAGCTTATCGTTGATTCAAATTCGGAATCAATCATAATCGACTTAAACTACTTGCCCTATATTGATCATTTGGAAAGAGTTATCAAGAAAAGATCAGAGTCGGTATTCTGAATTTGGATCTAGTTTATGCTAGTTTATTTGAACGCTCGCTCATCCAAATTGCCCAGTGTTTGACTCGCTAGCGCTCGCAGAAATTATAACACCGGGCAACTTCTTATAGCCCGAAACGTTAGCTGAAATATTCCTTTTCTTTTTCGGGCTATCGCCCAATTGTTTTAAAAAATTTTAAAATTTCTTTTTCTTTATTTTAAGAGGGGAATATGGAGTTTTCTCCGCTACGCTCCGAAAACGATTTATTTATAAGGGGAAAACGAATACAATCAATATCGCTTAACCAATAATAAAATATATGCCAAACATCATTGAGCCAGAAAAAATTTTACTGAGGGATAATCCTAAAATTTCAGAAAAGCTGATACAAGACAAAATCGCTTCTGACCCGTCAATTCTAGGCTTAGGCGACTTGATTTTAAAAGATAAAGAAAGAATACAGCCAAGAGCGGGACGTTTAGATCTTTTATTACAGGATTCTGAAAGCAAAAGGCGATACGAAGTTGAAATACAGCTGGGCAAAACTGACGAAAGTCATATTATTCGTACTATCGAATATTGGGATATAGAAAGAAAAAGATATCCCCAATATGATCATTGTGCCGTAATAGTAGCAGAGGAAATTACAACTCGATTTCACAATATAATAAGTTTATTTAATGGCAACATCCCCATTATAGCCATCCAAATGAACGGTTATAAATTCGGAGATGATGTTGCCCTGATTTTTACGACTATATTAGATGAATTAACATTGGGTGTTGAAGATGAAGAGGAAGAGAAGGAAGTTACTGATAGAAATTATTGGATAAATAGGGGTACTGAATCTACAGTAAAAATGGCTGACGACCTACTTAAAATTATCAATGAATTTTCAAGTGGCTATGAATTGCGTTACACCAAATTTTATATTGGTTTGGGGACGGATGGCCAACCAAACAACTTTGCTGTATTTAGACCAAAAAAAAGTACATTAAGCATAGAAATAAAGTTGCCGTTTTCAGAGGAAATTCAACACTTTATTGAAGAAAATGAGCTTGACGACATGGGTTACTTGAAAAGATGGGGCGTATTCAGATTGCGTTTAAATAAAGAGGATATCAATAAAAAAAGAGATGCTTTGAAAAATCTGCTTGAAAAGGCATACGAAAATACGAAATAGGAGTTTTCTCCGCTCCGCTCCGAAAACATTTATTTATAAGGGGAAAACGAATACAATAACTTTGCCTAACACGAAATTAATTTATGCCAAAAATTAAAGATATTCCAAAAATTGATCGCCCAAGAGAAAGGTTTCTTAAAAAAGGGGCTGACGCACTGTCAAAAAGTGATCTTTTGGCAATTCTTTTGGGTAGCGGAATCAAGGGAAAAAATGTTAGACAACTTTCAGAAAATATTATCAAAACATTTGGTAAAAACTTTCTAAATATAACCGTTGATGATCTGTTAAAAATTTCAGGGATTGGCCAAGCCAAGGCATTACAAATTGTTTCTGCAATTTCTTTGGTAAAAAGATTCTATGCGGACGAAAAATCAAACGAGATTCTTATCAAAAATTCTCAGGACGTCCTATCTCTCACTTACGATTTAAGGGATAAGAAAAAAGAACATTTGGTTTGTTTGTATCTTAATGCCAGAAATTCCTTACTTAAAAAGGAAGTCGTTAGCGTTGGACTATTAGATAAAGCATTACTACATCCAAGAGAAATTTTTTATCCTGCAACAGAATTAAATGCGGCCAGTGTTATTTTGATACACAATCACCCGTCAGGTGACTCTTCGCCAAGCGAAAAAGATATCGAAGTTGTTGAAAAAATAGCACAAGCGGGCGAAATAATGGGTATTCCGGTTATTGATTTCATTATTATTTCCGAGAATGATCATTACAGTTTTCACGAAAAACTAAAAAAGCAAAAGGGCAGTTTTGATTATGTTGCAGACGGAATACAGGGCACTCTTTTCGCCTTACTTGAAATTGAAAAACCAGCCTACGAAGTAACAACCATACAAAAAATTGACAAACCCTATTTCCACTTTTCAAAAGCTCAAAATAATACCTTCCGATTGCAGAATAGAAGATACTTGGGTAATAAATATAAACTGCTCGGATTTATTGAAGATATTGTTGCTGAAAAATGCAATGGAATAAAATCATTTTGTGATATTTTTGCAGGTACAGGTGTTGTCGGAGAAAGATTTAATAAACCAGAAATAAAAATTATTTCTAATGATTTCCTTTTTACAAATTATGTTTGTCTAAAAGCGTTCCTTGGTACAAATTCACCTATTCAGAAAATTGCAGATAAAATTGATATTCTCAATAGTTTAAAAACTGATCAAGATAATTATTTTTCAAAATACTTTGGTAATACCTATTTTTCGCTAGAAAATGCTAAAAAGATTGGGGCAATCCGTGAAAAAATAGAAAAAATTGCCGAAACGGAAGAAGAAAAAAACATTCTCATTTGTTCCTTAATTTATGCTACTGATAAGGTCGCAAATACAGTCGGACATTATGACGCTTTTCGTAAAGATTTAGACATGCTACAACCAGTAAAACTTTTAGCCCCAGATATTGACTACTTAAATAATGGGAATAATGAAATTTACAAAGAAGACGCAAACCTATTGATTAGAAAAATTGCTTGCGATGTTTTATACATCGATCCGCCCTACAACTCACGCCAATATTCAGATGCCTATCATTTACTGGAAAATTTGGCTGAATGGAAAAAACCTAATGTTGAAGGAGTAGCAAAAAAAATGGACCGCTCACACATTAAAAGCTCTTATTGTCTTAAAAATGCTACACAGGCATTTGAGGACTTAATTAAAAATGCTAATTGTAAACATATTTTGTTGTCTTATAATAATACTGGGGATTCAAAGGATGGGCGTTCAAATGCTAGAATAAACGATAATGATATTTTACGAATATTAAAAAACAAAGGTGAAGTGGAAATTTTTGAAAGAGATTACAAGGCTTTCACTGCTGGAAAAAGCAACAGCGAAGGAAACGCCGAAAGAATTTTTTATTGCAAAGTAACCTAGAAAAATATGAAAAAAACTTGGTCATTATCGACTACCGTTAGAAATCCAGAGAGAATTCTTCCGTTTCTAAAAGTATTAAAAGAAATGGAAGGAGAAAATTTTGATAAAATTGGACAAGAAAAATTCCAAATTCTTTTGATACAAAATAGACTATATAAACCTACCGGACTAAATAATAGTCAACTAAATTATTACGAAACACTAGAGGACAAAATGAAACTTAAGGAAGCAGAAGAAATTTTTGAAACCATGGTAGAAAGATCTGAAGAATTACAAAAAGATAGAGGGCTAAGGGGACGAACATCGGTAGCACCGCTAACTAAAATGGGGTTGGCAATAGCCAAAAAATCTACAGGACAGGT